>Ga0114970_10000367_pt1 | contig 33367 bp, 29 predicted proteins | sample M_140205_XF_Meta_FD_87030 | JGI IMG/M metagenome (GOLD analysis project Ga0114970, IMG submission 87030) | Freshwater microbial communities from Lake Montjoie, Canada to study carbon cycling - M_140205_XF_MetaG | ecosystem: Environmental > Aquatic > Freshwater > Lake | place: Lake Montjoie...
GACGCCAGCCGGCGCCACCCCACCTGATCGCGCCAATCGCACCGATCGCGCCCTCTTCACCTGGACCGGCCGCGTCGATCGCGAAGTGCTGATCATTGTGCGCGGACGTGACGTGCGCACGCGCGGCTTCGATGCTGCGCTCCCGAGCCGGACGCGGGTGAATGCCGCACTCCCCCGCACCCGTGCCAATGTCATCGTGCAGCTCAACGACGGACGCGGCGAGGTGGACGTCATCGAGCAGCCGTCTGCGCGCAACGGCTATCAGGCCGTGCTGCGCGTGCGCGACCCGCGCGCCGGCGCCGACAATTATCGCTTGACCGCGTACGTCGATAACCGTGACGACGACGCCTACGGTCGCCGCGATGACGACCGCGATGACGACCGCGGCGAAAACCGCGGCAACAATCGCCGGAACGGCGGGGCCGGTGCGCTGAGCTGGAGCGGACGGGTCGACGATGTCGTCGAGATCCACATCTCCGGCCGTCGGGTGGACGCCATCACTCGCCGCGGGGTCCGTGTGAGCGACGTAAACGCCGACATCCGGGGCGGTGGACTGCCGAACCGCAACGTGAACCTGCGCATCGATCAGCGGTCGGGCCGCGGCAGCATCTCGGTGGTGCAGCAGCCGAGTGCCTGGAACGGCTACACCGCGATCATCCGGATCAACGATTCCCGGTCGGGCGCTGCGTACTACGATCTCGAGGCCTACTGGGAGTAGTCGCCCCCAGTCGCGGACAATAAGAAGCGGGCGGCTCCCATTAGGGAGTCGCCCGCTTCCTCATGCTCACAACTCGAAACCCAGAACTGCGATTCACAGAGGCGCCGGTCGGAATCGAACCGACGGTGGGAGATTTGCAGTCTCCTGCCTTACCACTTGGCGACGGCGCCGTAAAATCTTACACAACAACGACTTACAAACTTCTTTGAGTGCCCAAACGTATCAGGGAGGGGAACCTTCGGTGGCAGGACTTCGCTCGGCCATGGCTGAGCAACGTGCCTCCCCTCCCAGCGCGTGAATGTAACCAGTCCCTTGGGACCCGCACAACGTCGCCCGCCGCTCAAGTTACCGGTCAAGGCACACGCCGAGCGCGGACGCGAGGCTCGCCATACGGCGCTCGCATCGCCATTCGGTCGAGCGCACAACACGCTTTCGCGAGATATTTCCCGGGTGACTGATCTCCTGCTTCCCGTCTTCCCGCTGGGTGTCGTGTTGTTCCCCGGCACCCTGCTGCCGCTGCACCTCTTCGAACCGCGCTATCGGCAGATGCTAACCGATGTGCGCGAGGGCGACGGGCGTTTCGGCATCATCCCCGCCATGCCAGGTGTCGCCGAACGCGATCTGCCGGCGGGACGCATGGGCTGCGTCGCCAAGGTCACCGATGTCGAGATGATGCCCGACGGCCGCGCCAACATCATCGTGACGGGCTGCGAGCGCTTTGCACTCAACGGGTTCGTCGAACACGACGCTCCGTATCTCATGGCCACCGGCACCATCGTGCCCGACGAAACCGGTGCGTCGCCGGTAGCACTCGCCGTGGCCGCCGACGAAGTGATCTCCAACTTCACGCGCGTCGTACGGGCCGTGCGCACGCTCAACGACGACACCGATCCGCTCCCCGAATTGCCCGACGATGCCGCGCAGGTGGCGTGGAGCGTCGGCGCCATGATCGATCTCGACCTCGACAGCCGCTATCGCCTGCTCGCCGAGCGTTCGCCGGCCGCACGCCTCACGCAGATCGACCATGTGCTGCGGAAAGCGATCCCGGATCTTGAGCTGCAGGCAGCTCTGAAAGCGAAGTAAGGCCGTTATCGTTGCATGTGCGGCCGCTGCAACCGCCGCCCGCCAACGTACACCGACAGCACCACCAACACCGCCGCGCCGATCAACGACGCCGCGAGTGACGGGCCGTCCTGCAGCGCCTTCTCCGACGACTCCGTGAGCGCCGAGGCCACCGCCAACGTCCACTGACGCACACTCAAATAATGCAGGGCCGGGAACGTGCGACTCAGCGCGCCCTCCCAGAAGAGCACGTACACGAGGCCAGCCACCAGCGCGCGGCGTGTGAGCAACGCGAGGGCGGTGAACAGCGCGGCATAGGTGGCACCACCGAATAGCACGGCGACGGTAAACGCCGTCGTCACGTGCTCCGGGTTGCTGCCATCGGCCGCAATCGCGCCGGTGCTCCACACCGCGAAGGCCGAGAGCAGCCCCGTCACGATCGACGCGTACATCACGCGCACGCAGGCGATCCACCAGCGCGGCGTGGTCGTGGTCACGAGATACAACAGCGTGCCGTCTTCCGTTTCGGCACTGAACGCGCTGGTGCCCATCAGCAGCGCGATGAGCGGCATGGCGAGCCCGCACACCAGCGTGTCGTAGCGCTGCACCAGAAACGCCACCGGATCTCCACTCAAGCTGCCGCGCGAAGCAAAGGCCAGCGCGAAGAGCACTGGAAGCAACAGCAGTCCGATCACCCCCGCCACCAGCGTGACCGAGAAGGTGCGCGCCCACGCGAGCTGTACCAGCACGCGCGCCGTGGCCCACGGGGAGATCCGACCGTAGGCCACACTCATCGCGCCACCAGATAGGCGAACACGTGCTCCAACGATTCGTCGGTCGGCTGCACTTCCAGCAGCGTGATCGACGCCTGCTGCGCGACCGCGCCGACCTGATGGGCGAAGCCAGTGTAATCGGCCGTTCGCACCAGCAACGCATCGGCCTCGACATCCACCCCCATCACGGTGGGCGACGACAGCAGCGCCGACGCCAGCGCGCGATCGTTGGTGGACCGGATACGCACCGTGTGCGGCCGGTCGGTCATCATGCGGCGCAGCGTACGATGATCGCCGCTCGCCGCGAGGCGCCCCGACAACATCACGAGAATGCGCGACGCGACCCCTTCGATTTCTTCCAGAATGTGCGAACTGAGCAACACCGCCGTGCCGTCACGGGCGCGGTCTTCCAGCAATCGCATCATGTGCAGGCGCTGACGCGGATCGAGTCCGTTGAACGGTTCATCGAGCAGCAACAGCGTGGGCTCGTGCACGAGGGCGGCCGCCAGCTTGGTGCGCTGGCGCATGCCTTTGCTGAACCCACCCACTTTGCGGTCGGCCACGGTATCCATCTCGACCGTGGTCAGCGCGCGCAGCGCGGCGAGTTTCGGATCACGCAGGCCGAGCAACACGGCGCGCGCCTCCACGAAGGCGCGCGCCGATAACATCGACGGCAGCGCTTCGCGCTCCGGTACCAAGGCGACCTTGCGAAAAATCGAGGGGTTCGCGAGTGGCGACTCACCGTACGCACGCACGGTGCCACTCGACGGCGCCAGCAATCCCGCCGCCATCTGCAACATGGTGCTCTTGCCTGCGCCGTTCGGACCCAGCAATCCGGTAATCCCAGCCTCGATGGCGCACGTCACATCGTTCACGGCAACGACATCGCCGTACCAGTGCGACGCGCGATCGAACGCCAGCGGCACCGTGGCCTCGATCTTACGCACGTCACTCATACGCGCACGCGGCGCACGCGCCAGAACGTGGCGACCGCACCGACGGCGCCAAGGGCAAGGGCCAGCGCAACGAACATCCACAGCGGCGGCGGGGCCGTGAGCTCCATCGCGCGAGTCTTCTCGCCGAATAGGATCAGCGACAGCGTGTGGAGTGAGCGCAATGGATCCACGAACCTAGATACATCGGCCGACACACCAGCCAGATCATCGAGTCCGATGGATACCGCCGCCGCGACCAGAAACACCCCGATCACCGACGCCGTGGCATAGGCGCGCCGCGCCGTCATCGAGGCCATCGCGGCGCCGATCGCACCGATCACCCACGCGGTGAGTGTGGCCTGCAGAAGCACCGGCCCGGCCTTCGTGCCCATCTTGGTGAATGCCGACGCCGGGTTGGCGGCAATACCGATCTCCCCGATGTACAGCAACAACAGCGGTGCCGCGCACACCACCAGCAACGCACACAACACCGCCGCAAGCCGCGCACTGGCGTACACATCGCGCGTCACGTCGCGCGTGAGAATCAGCGGTAACACGCGATGCTGCTGATCATGGCTCATCACTTCGGGCGCCTGCGCCGCCGCGAACAGCACGAACAGAATGAGCTGCGATTGAATCAGGGCACCGTACATGATCGGCAGCTGCCCCTGGGTGGCCGACGACGCGGCCAGCGTGGCCAGACAAGGCAGCATCGTGGCCGCCAGCACGAACGCCGGCACCGCCTTCGACTTGAGCGGACGTCCTAGTCCGAACATCGCCCGGAATCCCTGCCCGAACAGTGCTCGCCACGCTCCCCGCACCCCGTCGCGCGCGCCCTCGTAGCGTTGGTATCCGAGGTCGTGAATGGTGGTGTCGTTCACGGCATCGCTCATGTGATCGCACCCGCAAACAAGTCTTCGAGATGTCCACGGCGCCGTTCCATGCGCAGCAGTCCCACGCCGGTGGCGACAGCGACATCACGCACGATGTCATGCGTGGCGAACATGCGCGCCACACTCTCCGCGTCATCGCCGTTCGGCAGCTCCACCAGCGCGCGCACCAGGTCACGCTGCACCACGAGCCCCTGTGCCACGAGCGCGGCGCAATACGCCTCCACATCGCCGTCCACTTCCACCAGCAGTGTACCGGTCTCACCGGTCAACGCGCCGAGTCGCGCTGCGCGCACCAGACGGCCCGCGTCGATCAGCACCACGTGATTGCACACGCGCTCGAGCTCTCCCAGCAGGTGCGATGACACCAACACCGAAATGCCGAACTCGCGGCCGGTGCGCTGAATCAACGCCAGCATCTCGTCACGCCCGGCCGGATCGAGACCGTTCGTCGGCTCGTCGAGTACCAGAATACGCGGATCGTGTACCAGTGCCTGCGCCAGCTTCACGCGCTGCGCCATGCCGGTGGAGTAACCACGCATGGGCCGGTACCGCTCCTCGAACAGCCCCACATGCCGTAGCACTTCGGCGGCACGTTCGCGGGCCGCCGTGGCCGGCAGTCCCGAACAGCGGGCCATGAACGACACGAACTCGGCGGCCGTCATTTCCGGCGGCAGACAGTCGTGCTCGGGCATGTAGCCCACCAGCGAGCGGATCGCGCGGTTCTCGCGCTGCACATCATGCCCCATCACCTGCGCCGAACCACTCGAAGGCTCGAGCAGGCCCAGCAGAATCTTCACCAGCGTGCTCTTGCCGGCCCCGTTCGATCCCACCAGGCCGGTAATCCCCGGCTCGATGGAAACGGTGAGGCCATCAAGCGCCGTCACGTCGCCGAAGCGGCGCGTCAGCTCGTGGGTGATGATCAGCGCGATGGGAACGTCCTCGGCTTCAGACGGCAGGGGCAAGCAACGGGTCAACAATCACCGGCAGCGTCACGCCCGCTTTCGCCGCCCGCTTCTCCAGCGTGTCGCGGTCGAGCAGGCCACGAATCAACGCATCGGCGTCGCGATTATGCAGGTACTTCCCTTTCTCCCACCCTTCCACGATCCCCTTCGGCGTGCCGTAGCACAGCTCTGCGAACTGCGGGAGCGTGAGCCCCAGCGATTCCCGCAACTGCCGGATCGCCTTCGGCGCCAGCAGCTCGTGCGCCACGCGAATCTGCTCGGTCGCCGACTTCTCTGCCACATCGCGCTGATCGATGGTGCGGTTCTCGTGCGCGCACTTCTCACATCGATAGAACTCGCGCGTGACCTCGGCCGCCATGCCGCTGATGCGCATGGTCACCGTTTCCGTCTGAAGGGCGTACCGGCCGCCGCATCCGCGGTGAAGGCTACCGTCGAGCGTGGTAATACTCATGTCTGACCGAAGGAAGATGACGGGACACGCCTACGGCTCCGAAGCCCGAAAGAGTACCTCGCGAGCCGTTGAGTCGTCGTAGAGTCGCTAGGACGACGCCGTCCGCGCCACCCCTGTTTCGCGTTCTTCCCAGCCAAATGTCCGACTTCTGCCTCGTTCGCCAGCCCATTTTCGCAACGACCGGCGCCCTGCTCGGGTACGAAATCCGCTTCAAGGAGACGGAGACCGGGGAAAACGGGTTCGCCGAGAGCTTTCTGAGCGGCACGTTCGACTTGGTGCGCAATCGGATGCCGGCCTTTGTATCGTGCACGCGTGCGCAGCTCGTGGAGGACGCGTTTCACGTCGCCGAGCCCGGCTCCGCGATTGTCATGCTCCCCGCCGACCTCGAAGCCGACGAGGCGGTGACCGACGCGGTCGCCCGCTATCGCGCGCACGGTGGCCTGCTCGCCCTGGATGACGTCGGCGAGATCGCCGGCCCGTCGGAAGCACTGCTGCCGTATGTCACGTGGGTACGCGTCGATATCCGCAGCGAAAACGCCGTCACGATCGGCCGGATCTGCGACCGGATCACCCACGGCTTCGGCAAGCACGCCCCCAAGTTGATCGCGACCACGATCGACGAACTTGCCCAGTACGAAATCGTCCTCGGCCTCGGCTTTGATGCGTTCCAGGGGATGTTCTTCAGCCGCCCCGAACCACTGCCGTCGGCCAATATGCCGCAGTCCACGGTGGCCGCGATGCGGCTCATGGGCATGGCGCGCGACCAAAAGGTCAACGATCGCCAGCTCGAAGACGTCATTTCGACCGATCCGGTACTGACCTTTCAGCTGCTTCGGCTCGTAAACTCCGCCGCCATCGGGATGCGCGGTGTGAGCTCGATCGGCCAAGCACTTCGACTTATTGGCCGCACCGCCTTCCTCCGCTGGCTGGCCGTCGCCGTCGCCGCCGCCCGTCGCTCCACGAATGGCGTGGATCAGGAGCTGGTGCGTCAGGCCGTGGAACGCGGTCGCCTCCTCGAACAGCTCGTCGGCGGATCGCGCGACAGCGGAACCCTGTTCCTCGTGGGGCTCTTCTCGCTGCTCGACGCGGTGTTCCGCATGCCGCTCCCCGAGATTCTGTCGCGGGTCGTGCTCAGCGACGAGGCCAACGAAGCGCTCCTTAACCGCACCGGCCCGTACGCCGACGCGATCACCTTCGCCGAATCGTACGAGCTCGGCCTGTTCGAGAACGCGTCGGAAATCGCCAAGGACATGGGCATCGACCCGGCCAAGGTCGGCGACTTCTATACCAACGCCATCAGCTGGACCGCCGAAGCCCTCGGTGCCGCCCCCGATGCCGGCGCGCTAGCGCGCCGGCATCGGGGGCAGCTTCTGCACCGCCTGCATCTCCGCTGCCGCTTTCGCCGCCTTCGCCGCCTCGCTGAAGGGCTGCGGCGCTCCAGCGGTGATCGTCAGGCGGATGCGCTCGATCTGGGTGGCCGAGGCGTCGAAGAGCACCGCCACCAGATTCCCCGACCAGATCACATCGCTCGGTACCGACTTCCACGCCCCGATCGTGTCGCCACGCGGGGTCAGCCGGAACCGATCCAGCGCGGTCACGTCTTTTCCGGCAGCGACGGTGTCGGCGTAGAAGAAGGCGACCATCGTCGCCGTCAGCCCGATCTTGTAGCGCACCCCAGGCACACGCAGATACGCGACCGTCATCGAGTCGCCGGCCGGCTTGAAGGCCAGCCCCGACTTCACCACGCGATCTTCGAGGGCGCACCGCTTCCACGTGCCGTCGCGTGGGCAGGCCGAATCGCTTGGCGTGGCGGGCCGCGGCATGATCGCCGCGGCGGGCGTGCTGGCCGTCGAATCGACCTTGGGCGCATCACCGCCACTGCAGGCGGCAACCGCGACTACCGCCGCGATCACCGCCGCCCGTCGCGTGCGTTCAAAAAAACAAGCAGTTCGCATTTCCCAGTGTACCCCGACGACCACCACACCGCCAAACCCTCTGCGTGCTCTGCGTGCTCTGCACCTCTGCGTGATCAGTTCCTCCGCGTCAGGCCGTTCGAGAACCGATCACGCAGAGAGGCAGAGAGCGCAGAGAACACAGAGAATCGCCTTGTTTTCGGTATTTGTTCGTTAAATTACTCCATTTTAGCGGACTGTACCGTAGTTACCGCATATTCTGCAACCAGGTTAGTACGGAACCGCCAAATCCGGTTGGATTCCGCGCCGAATGCTGACATATTTCTGCAACGTGTGCACGAATTACGATACAGTCGGCCAGCGTACGGTCGGCGTGTCGCCCACCACCTTTAAAACACATCGCCATGTCCTCCATGAACGGCTCGCGCGTCGCTGCCATGCGCGAAGTCACGCAGCGCCCGGTTCGCATCACCGTCCGCCCGGAAGAGAACGGCATTCTGCAGCCGACCAGCGTCTGGTTCGGCATGAACACCTTCGGGCTGCGCCAGATGCGCGTCAAGCTGCCCAAGGACATCTACAAGAAGCTCGCGGCGTCCATCCGCCTCGGCAAAAAGCTCGACTCCGAGATCGCGCCCGTCGTCGCGCAGGTCATCAAGGAATGGGCGATGTCGCGCGGTGTCACGCACTTCACGCACTGGTTCCAGCCGCAGACCGGCCTTACCGCCGAAAAGCATGACGCCTTCCTGAGCTTCGACGAGAACAAGCTTCCGATCGAGTCGTTCACGGGCGAGCAGCTCATTCAGTCGGAGCCCGACGCCTCGAGCTTCCCGTCGGGTGGCTTGCGCGCCACGTGGGAAGCGCGCGGCTACACCGCATGGAATCCGGCGTCGCCCGTGTTCATCAGCGAAACCGGTGGCGTGAAGTACCTCTGCATTCCGTCAGTCTTCATCGGCTACAACGGCGAAGCGCTCGACGAAATGACGCCGCTGCTGCGCAGCTCCGACACGCTGTCGCACCGCGCCATGGAGTTGCTCGAACTCATCGGCGACACCGGCGTGCTGCGCGTGAACACCACGCTCGGCGTCGAGCAGGAATTCTTCATGATCGACCGCGCGCACTTCGCGCTGCGCCCCGACCTCGTCATGGCCGCGCGCGCGCTCATCGGCGCGCCGCCCCCACGTGGCCAGCAGCTCGAAGACCACTACTTCGGTGGTATCCCCGAGCGCGTGCAGGCCTGCATCAGCGAAGTCGAGCATGAACTCTACAAACTCGGTGTGCCGATCGTCACGCGGCACAACGAAGTGGCGCCGTGTCAGTTCGAGCTCGCACCGATCTTCGAGGACACCGACATCGCGGTGGATCACAACCATCTCGTGATGAGCATCCTCCGCAAGATCGCGCCCCGACATGGATTGCAGGCGATCGTGCACGAGAAGCCGTTTGCCGGCATCAACGGCTCCGGCAAGCATTGCAACTGGTCGCTCTCGATCACCTCCGACAACGCGCTCGACGGCACCAACCTGCTCAAGCCGGGCAAGACGCCGCACCAGAACATCCGCTTCCTCGTCTTCCTGGCGGCCGTACTGAAGGGTGTGCACAAGCACGCCGGTCTGCTCCGCGCCGGCATCGCGGTGAGCGGCAACGAGCACCGTCTCGGCGCGAACGAAGCGCCGCCCGCGATCATCTCCGCCTTCCTTGGCTCGGGACTAACGCAGGTCGTCGAAGACATCGCCGCCGGCAAGACGTCGCCGAAGAACGCCGAACAGGCCATGCTTACGCTCGGCGTGGCCAAGCTGCCGGAAGTCGCGCAGGACAACACCGACCGCAACCGCACGTCGCCCTTCGCCTTCACGGGCTCGAAGTTCGAGTTCCGGGCCGTCGGCGCGTCGCAGAGCATCGCCTTCCCCGTCATGTTGCTGCAGGCCGCCGTAGCCGAAGCGATCGGTGAGATCATCGAGCAGCTGAAGGCGGAGCTCAAGACCGGCAAGAGCACCGACGACGCTGCGCTCAAGGTGGCGGCCAAGGCCTTCAAGGAATCGGCAGCGGTACGCTTCGAGGGCAACAATTACTCCGACGAATGGGTGGTCGAAGCCAAGAAGCGTGGCCTGCTCAACCTGCGTCGCACACCGGAAGCGCTCGCGCAGCTGCGCACCGACGAAGCGAAGGCGCTGTTCATAAACACGCACATTCTCACCGACGTCGAACTCGAGAGCCGCTACCATGTGCGTCTCGAGCGCTACGTGAAGGACATCCTGATCGAGCTGCACACGATCCAGCAGATGATCGACACGCAGGTGCTCCCCGCGGCGTACGCGTACCTCGGCACGCTCGCGGCATCGGCTGGTCAGGGGGCCGCGGCCGGCATCAACATGCAGCCGATCGTCGACGCTGCTAACTCGGTGTCGAAGCTGGTGGCCACGTTGCAGAAGAAGCGCGCCGAGCTCGCCAAGGTGATCACCAAGGCCGAGCACATGCACGATGATCTCGGCGGCCAGGCCGGCTATCTCACGACCACCGGCTGCGAGACGATGAGCGAAGTGCGCGATGCCGCCGACGCCATCGAACTCGCCATTGGTGACGAGTATTGGCCGTTGCCGCGGTATCGGGAGATGTTGTTCCCCGTCTGAGTTGGTGAAAGTGCCAACGGCTTAGGGGGCATACTGAACTGCCAACGGCTTAGGGGGCAGGGAGGAGGGTATCAGGAGGGAGGAAGCAGCAACGGCGCACTCGCGCAGTTTCCCTGCTCACTCCGCCCTGACACCCACCTTCCTGCTTCCTAGGCTGTTGGCAGTTGCTCATCCCGCAGCAAGCACGCCTTCCTCTCCACCCCCCACGCGTACCCGCCAAGCGTACCGTCGGCCCGCACCACGCGATGACATGGCACCACCAGCGCCACCGGGTTCGCGCCACAGGCCGTGCCAACCGCACGCACCGCCGTCGGTGAGCCGATACGCGCCGCCAGCTCGGCGTACGTAATCGTTTCGCCGCGCCGAATCCGCTGCAGCTCTCGCCACACGCGCTGCTGAAACGCGGTGCCGCGTACATCGAGCGATAGCGCGTGCGACAACGCCGCACCACTCGCCAGCGCCACGATACTCGCGCTGAGATCGCCCAGCTCCGCATCGTCGCGTACGATCGCAGCGGCCGGCAGCGCCTCACGCAACGTCGCCTCGAGCACGACCGGATCGTCGCCGAGCACCACGCGATGGACGCCACGCGAGGTGATCGCCACCAACACGAAGCCGAGCGCGCACGGGACGACGGTGTAGAACACCGTCTCGCCGGCCGCGCCCGACACCGAAGCACTCACCGGCATCGCATTATCCTCCAGCAAGCTGATCGCGCGCACAACGAGCGGCGTGTGAAGCGCATCGCGACCGGTGGCCGAGGCCGACTCGGGCGCGCACCGTTTGCAGGCGCGAAAGCCGGCCGGCGGATCGGGCATTGCATCGGCAACAGCGTTCATCGGAGCCATGCCTGACGATACGCCGCATCCCTGCCGACCGCGACACGATTCGTCTCAGCAAACCCCGCCGTCTCCGATTCCGCCGATGGCTCGCCTTTCGCCCCATCGGGGTGCATGCTCAGGTATCGCTTCAATCGGTTCACGTCTTCCCTCGGTTATGCGAATGGGAACCACCGACCTCGGCCAACTGGTCGCCGGCATCGTCAAGACATGGGACGGCGTAGAGGTGCGGCCGTATCGATTCGGCGGCGTCGATTTCCGTCTCGACCACCGCGAGATTGGACATGTGCATCTGGGTGACGTCGCCGATCTGCTGATGCCGGTGCGACTGCGTCGCGATCTCGTCGCCGCCGGCCGCGCGGAACCACATCGTACCCAGCCGCACTCGGGGTGGATCAGCTTCCGCATGCGCAGCGAACACGACGTGCCCGCCGCCGTCGAACTCTTCCGCCTCAACTACGAGCGGTTGCGAGGGATCGCACGTCCGCGCCCCACCACGCCCATCGTGACGAATCCAACGATGTTGGCCGACCGGACCGCCGATGATATGCCCGCGTAGCGTCACGCGAACCCAGCGTCACGCGGGCAGGTCCGTGCGTTCGACCAGCGCCGGCACTGGCGCCTTGCTCGACATCAGCTGGGTCACGAAGCGCTGCCCTTCCGAGATGCGCTCGATTTCAATCGACATGGCGTCCACCGCCTGCTCGATGCGCTCCAGGCGCGCCGTCCCTTCCAGCAACTGCGGACTCGGCTTCGGCTGATTCGAACGCTTGATCATCACGCGCGCCGCGGCCCAGGCCAGTGGTCCCCACACCATCACAATCGACACGATCGAGATCGCCGTCAGCTGTCCCGAGCTGAACGGACCGTAGCGCTCCTCCGTCGCCTCTTCGGAGACGAGTTCGCCAGGTGCCCTGGCCAGTTCGCGGCCGTTCGCCGCGATATCCCGCTCCAGCTGCACGATGCGTTCGTCCATGACCGACAGGCGCTGCTCCAGCCCCTTGGCGGACGGCGACTCCGCTGTCGTGCGCCCCAATTCCTTCGAGACATCGTCCCGTCGCCCCTGCACCGACGTCAACTGACGGGACAGCTCGCTGCGCTTGGCCTTCAACGCCTCGACGTCAGCCGAGCTGAGCGGCTTCAGGCTGAGGGGGGCCGCATCGAGACCAGTGGTAACGCCGACGGGCTGCTGAGGAACCGGGGCCGAAGCGGGGGCCGGCGGCGCGGAGGCGGGTTGCAGTAGGAGCATGGTCAAAGCTACGCAAAAAAGCCAAAAGCGGTTACATCACTAGGGAAGCGTCCGCGTCCACCCGTGCCTGATCCGTGACCATGACGACTGCCACTCACTCGCCGGCCCTCGATGCTGCCGCCTTGCTCCTCGAGGCACAACAGCTCGCGCCCCAAGTCATCGACTGGCGCCGGGCGCTGCACCGTCGACCCGAAGTCGCGTTTCAGGAGCACGAGACCGCGCGATTCATCCGGCAGGTGCTGGAGCAAATCGGCGACCTCGAGATCTCGCGTCCGACCGAGACGAGCGTGATGGCGCGTCTGCGCACCGGTCGCCCCGGTCCAGTGCTCGCCGTTCGCGCCGACATCGACGCGCTCCCCATTCACGAGGAGAATGACGTCGAATACCGGTCGCAGACCGACGGCGCCATGCACGCCTGCGGACACGACGGACACAGCGCGATCGCCCTTGGTTTGGTCACCCTGCTCGCGCGTCATCGCGACCAGCTCCGCGGCGAAGTGCGCTTTATTTTTCAGCATGCCGAGGAGCTCTCCCCCGGCGGTGCCGAGGAAATGGTGCGCCTAGGTGTGATGGATGGGGTTGATCAGGTGATTGGCCTCCACGTCTGGTCGGCCATGCCGGTCGGGCGCATCGGACTCATCGCGGGCCCGGCGATGGCGGCACCCGACACCTTCGAGTGCACCATCATCGGCAAGGGCGGTCATGCCGCCATCCCGCACGGCACGATCGATCCGATCGCCGTCGGGGCGCAGGTCGTCTCGGCGCTGCAGCACGTCGTGTCGCGCACTGTCGATCCGCTCGACCCGGTGGTCGTGTCCGTTACGCAGTTTATCGCGGGCACCGCGTTCAACGTCATTCCCGTCTCCGCCTATCTCGCCGGTACCGTGCGCACCTTCGACCCCACGCTGCGCACCACCGTGCCCGTGACGATCGAGCGCATCATCAAGGGCGTGACCAGCGCGTTCGGCGCCACGTACGAGTTCCGTTATGAGCCCGGATACCGTCCCGTCATCAACGACCCGGCCCTCACCGCGCGACTGACACACGTGGTCATCAACAGCTTCGGCGCCGACACGCTGATCGACATGCGCCCCACAATGGGCGGCGAGGATTTCTCGGCCTATCAACAGCGGGCCCCAGGCGTCTTCGCGTTCATCGGCGCCGGCAACGTCGACGTCGGCATTGACTTTCCGCATCATCACCCGCGCTTCCAGATCGACGAGCGCTCGCTCGACATCGGCTTGCGCTACCTCACCGCCGCCACGCTCGACCTGCTCGGCACGGCATGACGAAACCCTATCGACTGCTGGCGCTGGTTCCGGCAGTCGCAATTCTCGGCGCCCCCTGGTTCGCCAATCGCATTGAGCCACGCATTCTCGGGATGCCGTTTCTCCTTGGGTGGATCGTGTGCTGGGTGCTCATGGCATCGGTCGTCATGGCGGTCATCGGCGCGCTCGATAGTCGCCGCTCATGATCATCTCGCTGGGCATCCTGTCGGCCACCCTGCTGCTGGCATTGCTACTCGGCGTTCGCGGGGCGCGCAGTGCCAGCTTCAGTGCCAGCGGCACCACCAGCGGCACCCCCAGTCTCGAGCAGTGGAGCGTCGGCAATCGCGGCTTCGGCACGATCCTCGTGTTCATGCTGCTCGCCGGCGAGATCTACACCACGTTCACCTTTCTCGGCGGCAGCGGCTGGGCCTACGGCCGTGGCGCGCCGGCGTTCTACATCATCGCGTATGGCGCCGTCGCGTACATCATGTCGTACTGGCTACTGCCGGCGATCTGGCAGCGCGCGACCGCGTGGAAGGTGTTGTCGCAGTCGGAGTACTTCACGCGGGCGTACGGCAGTCCAGCACTCGGCAACGTGGTGGCCGCCGTGAGTATCGCAGCGCTCATGCCGTATCTCGTGCTGCAGCTCAAGGGACTCGGCATCATCGTGTCGGAGTCGTCGTACGGCGCGATCAGTGCCAACGCCGCCATCTGGATCGGGACCACGGCCACGGTGATTTACGTGGTGCTCTCCGGCGTGAGGGGCTCGGCCATGACCGCGGCGCTGAAGGACGCGATGGTCCTCATGTGCGTCATCGGCCTCGGGCTCATACTGCCCTACAAGTTGCACGGCGGCATCGGTCCGATGTTCGCACGCATCGCCGCGGAGCGTCCAGATTTCCTCACGCTCCCATCGAGCGGCATGTCGCCCAGCTGGTTCGCCAGCACCGTGCTACTGACCGTACTCGGTTTCTACATGTGGCCGCACACGTTCGGCTCAGTGTTCACCGCGCGCGATGCATCCGTGTTTCGCCGCAATGCCGCGCTGATGCCGCTCTATCAGCTGGTCCTGCTGTTCGTGTTTTTCATCGGGTTTGCCGCGCTGCTGTCGATACCGGGACTGCAAGGCACCGAGGTCGATCTCGCGCTCCTTCGCGTGACACGTGATACGTTCAGTCCGTGGATCGTTGGACTGGTCGGTGCCGCGGGGCTGCTCACCGCCCTCGTGCCGGGTTCGCTCATTTTGATGAGCATCGCTACCACGCTCGCGCGCATCCTGCGGCCGCCGCGTAAAGGACAGCCCGCCGACTCCGCCACGTTCGCGCGCCTGCTCGTGCCGCTGTTGGCCGGCGTCGCGCTGTGGTTCACCTTCCGTGGCGGCGGCACGTTCGTCACGTTGTTACTCATGGGATACAGCATGGTGACGCAGCTCTTTCCCGCGCTCTTGGCATCACTGTTCCCAACGGCGCGCATTTCCGCCGCCGGCGCGATCGCTGGCATCGTCGTCGGCGAGGCTGCCGTGGCGGCTACCATGCTCGGTGGGGTCTCCATGGCCACACTGTTGCCGGGGTGGTCGCCCCGCATCACCGACATCAATGCCGGATTTCTCGCCGTGATCCTGAACATCGTCACGATGGTGCTCGTGAGTCGCCTGTCCAGCCGCGTCACCGCGCCCGTGTCGCCCTAGTCGACGGCGCGCGGAAAGCCCTTCACGTCGTCGAGCACTTCGGCCACACAGATGCGGTGCCCTTCCGGATCTTCGAGTTCGAACTCGACCTGACCGTACGGCATCAGTTCCGGACCGCGTACTAGCGGCGTACGACGACGCGCATGATCGAGCAGCGCCGTCAGCTCATTCCCCTCGAGACGCAGGTACACATCCCAATCGTGGGAGGCCGGCGTGCGTGCGATGGGCGCCTTCGTGCGGCGCAGCATCAGCTCGGTGGCGTCGCGCCGCAGGATGCAGAACTCGAACGGAGCAACGGCGGGAAAGGGATCGACGGCAAAGCCGAGGATCTCGCGATACCACGTCATGCAGCGCGCGACATCGGCGACGCGCAGAACGGGGACGATGGCGGCGAATCGAATCATGCGGATCTAATGCCTGATGACGAGGGGAAGTGCCAACCCGCTCACATTCGCCGATGGCGCGGGCATTCGGTTATCGGCTGGCCCGCAGCGTGGGTGACGACGACGGCAGCTGCTGCAGCAGGAAGTCCCGCGTGTTGCCCCCCATCACCCGGGCGATGGTGTCCTGATCCATACCGGCCTTGAGCAAGCCGTCGGCGATGGCCGCCAGACCGCGCGTATCGAAGGGCGTGCGCGTGGCGCCATCGAAGTCGGACCCCAGCGCCACGTGCGCCACGCCCGCCACCTGCACGGCATGCTGAATCGCCTGCACAATGTTCGCCACCGTGGGCTCGCACACCGCGCCGTCCCAGTAGCCGATGCCAACGAGTCCACCGTTCGCAGCAATGGCCCGCAGCTGATCGTCCGTGAGATTGCGCGGTCCCGGGCACGTGGCCGCCACACCGGTGTGCGACACCACCACCGGACGGGTGGCCATAGCAAGCACTTCCTGCACCGTCTGGGCGGACGAATGCGCGAGATCGACGATGATGCTCAGCGCTTCCATGCGCGCGACCACCTGACGACCGAGCGGGGTGAGTCCCGCATGGGTCACGCCGTGCGCGCTGGCCGCGACTTCGTTGTCGAAGAAGTGCGTGAGCCCCATCATGCGGAATCCTGCGGCGTAGAGCGTGTCCACGCTTTCCAATTTTCCATCGAGGGCGTGCAGTCCCTCAATAGCCAACAGCGCCGATACCTGCGCCGGATCACCGGCGCGGCGCTCCACGAACTGCGCCATCTCCTCGCGCGTCGTGATCAGCGTGAGCGTATTCGCCGAGCGCAGCACGGCGTCGTGCAGCTTGTCGGCCTGATACACCGCCCGCGCGCGCAGACTCGTCCAGGTGGCGCGCGGCCAGTGCTCCGCGAGCGCCAACAGCAGCACGTTGTCCGTCTCGCCCGTGTTGTGATCGTGTTTCATCCCGCGCGGCGTCTTGGTGACCACCGAAAAGACCTGCAGCGCCACATGCCCTTCCTGCAGCCGCGGCACGTCCACATGCCCGCGCGCCACACGCTCTAACGGATCGCGTCCCCACAACAACTGGTCGGCGTGCAGGTCGGCCACGAACAACCGACGATGCAGCGCCGACGCCACCGGCGAGACCGCCGGCGGCGTTGTGCTGACCACGGTGTTCATCCAGCTGTCGGCAATGCGCGCACCAACGGTCAGAAACCCAACCGCCGCGAGCACCACCACGAGCAACACGCCTGTCGCGACCCGCTTCATGTTCACGCCCTCAGCGCAATCCGCGCGGCATCGGATCACCCGACATCTCGCGCGCATTCGGCAGCGAATTCGGGACGCTCTCGCCACGCAGGTCACCACAGCGGTCGATCGCCTGCTCGGAGCCCTGGTCGATGGTGTCGGGCAGCGCGAGTCGATCTACCCGCATCGAATCGACCTCGGTGCGCGCCTTCACCCACTCGGCCGTACATAGTGCGCGCATAGCATCGATACGCGACAGCCGATCCAAACCGGATTCCGCTGCCCGGTTCAGGAACTGCCACGCCCAGATGCCGAGGGCGAGCGCACCCACAAGACTGGCGATGGCAATCACCTGGGACATGCCGGCGCTTCGCGGTTCTTCCGGCGCCACTTACGACCCCCGCTTCGGTGCGGCGATTGGCATCGTCGGTAAAAAGCGTGGCGCACGGCGCGCCTTGGTTGCCTGTTCAAACGCATACGCCAGTCCGATGAGCCGTCCTTCGCTCCACGCCCGACCGATGAACGACAAGCCGAGAGGCAGCGCGTCGGCAAACCCCATCGGCACGGTGATGCTGGGATAGCCCGCCACCGCGGCCACACTCGAGTTACCGCCGCTGTAGCGATCCCCATTGATCAAGTCGGTCGGCCACGACGGGCCGTTGGACGGCGCCACGATCGCGTCGAGCGAGTGCTGCGCCATGATCGCATCAAGGCCTTCGTCGCGCGACAGTCGTCGGCACGTGGCTACCGCATCGCGATACTTTGCGTCTTCGAGCGAACCCATGCTCTGCGCGCGCTCCATCTGCTCCTGCCCGAAGTACGGCATCTCCGCGCCGGCATTTGCGCGGTTGAACGCGATCACGTCATCCATCGTGCGCACCGACACCGTGCTGCCGCGCTCGGCGAGATATGCGTTCACACCAGCCTTGAACTCATACAGCAGCACGTCGAGTTCCGCCTCATCGTACTTGCCCACCGTCGGCACGTTGGCCGGGTCCACGATCACGGCGCCCGCGGTGCGCAGCGATTCGATCGCACGCTCGAACGCCGCATCGGTCATCGGATGAAAGCCGGCCATGTTGCGGGCCACACCGATGCGCGCACCCTGCAGTGACTTCGCATTCAGAAATGTCGTGTAGTCTGGCACGCTCTTGCCCGCGCTGTCGGCCGTCACGCGGTCACGCGAGTCCACGCCCGTGAGCGCGCCCAGCAGTGTCGCGGCGTCGGACACCGACCGCGCCATCGGGCCCGCCGTATCCTGCGACGACGAGATGGGAATGATGCCGCTGCGGCTCCACAGGCCCACGGTGGGCTTGATCCCCACCAGTCCGCAAATCGACGACGGACAGATGATCGAGCCGTCCGTTTCCGTGCCGATGCCCACCGCCGCCAGGTTGGCCGAAATCGCACTGCCGGTGCCCGAACTCGAGCCGCACGGATTCCGGTCGATCACGAACGGATGCCGCGTTTGTCCGCCGCGTCCGCTCCATCCGCTCGTGGAGCGCGTGGAGCGGAAATTCGCCCACTCGCTGAGATTCGTCTTGCCCAGGAGCACGGCGCCGGCCTCGCGCAGTCGCTGCACGATGAACGCATCGCGCGGCGCCGGCTTGCCCACCAACGCCAGTGAACCAGCGGTGGTCTGCATGCGATCGGCGCTGTCGATGTTGTCCTTGATCAGCACCGGAATGCCGTGCAGCGGGCCGCGCACTTTGCCCGCGCGACGTTCGGCGTCACGCTCGGCCGCGATCGCGAGCGCGTCGGGATTCGTCTCGATCACCGAATTCAGTGTCGGGCCACTCCGATCCACCGCCGCGATGCGAGCGAGATACGCCGCCGTGAGCGTGCGCGAAGTGAGCGTACCCTTCGCCATCCGCGACTGCAGCTCCGCCACGCTCAACTCGGCGTAGGGAAAGGCGTCGGGCTGCACGCCATCGTGTGCAGAAACGGCCGCCTGTGCCGTATGCATCGGCACGAGTGTCGTCATCGTACCGACGGTGGCCGCCGCTGCCGCCGTTGCTGCCGTGGCCAGCGTCGACGCCACAAAGTCGCGCCGATCGATCCGCTTCGTCATGCCTGTGTCCTCTAGACCGCGCCGAGGGCGCGCTCGAAATCGTTCAACAGATCGCGCACGTCCTCGAGCCCGATGCTCAGTCGCACGAATCCTTCCGACACCGCATCACCGCCCCAGCGGGCGCGGCGTTCGGCGCTCGTATGCACCCCACCGAAGCTCGTCGCCTCGTACACCAACGCGGAGGCCGCGAAGAAGCGCGTAACCGCCGCCGCATCTTCAAGCGCGAAGCTGATCACGCCGCCGAACCGCTTCATTTGGCGAGACGCGATCGCGTACGACGCGTCCTGCGGCAACCCGGGATAGCGCACGCCGTGCACTTTCGGATGCGCCGCCAGCATCTGCGCGATCTGTATCGCGGTGTCGCACTGACGCGTGAGGCGCACGTCGAGCGTCGCCAATGAACGATGCGCCAGCCACGCTTCCATCGGCCCGGCAATCACACCCATGCGCGTACGCCAGGTGCGAATCGTGTCGGCGTGCGCCGCATCGCGACACGCCACGTGGCCGAGCACCAAGTCGGCATGCCCCGTCATCGCTTTCGTATCCGACACCACGGCGAAGTCGGCGCCGAGCGCGAGCGGCTGCTGCAGCAACGGCGTAGCGGTGGTGTTGTCCACGACCACCAGCGCGCCCGCCGCGTGTGCCGCCTCGGCGAGCGCGGCGATGTCGCACACATCGAGCGCCGGGTTGGTCGGCGACTCGAGCCACAGCACGGCGGCGCCGTGGAGCGCATCGCGCAAACCGCTGCCCACCGTGGGCGCCATTGCCACAGTGATGCCCTGCGCCGCAAACCACGCCCCGGGGAACTGCTGCGTCGCGATCACCCGCGTCGTGTAGTAGCTCTCGGCCGGCATCACGAGTTTGCCGCCTGGCGGCACCATCGTGGCCAGCACCGCGGCGGACGCCGCCATCCCGCTCGGGAACAGCAGACATGGCCCACCCTCGAGCGCCTCGAGCGCCTGTTCATACGCCACCCACGTGGGATTGGAGAAGCGGCCGTAGGTGAACGGCGAGGCGGCCGGATCACCGGGCGCATGGTACGGCGCCGCAAACACCGGCCCGGCCATGTACGGCGTACCCGGCGTCGCGTCCGGCAGGCCGGCCCGCACGACCCGTGTCCCGTCGTGCCATTGGGGTGTCGGTGCGGTACTCACGCGGTCGGCGGGTACGTCGCGTCGTCCAGCGGCTGCGCTTCGTCGATCAGCATGACGGGAATGCCGTCCTGCACCGAATACACGAGGCGACATGCGCGGCACACGAGCGCCTCGAGCGGGCCCGCATAATGCTCCAACGACGCCTTGCACTTGGGGCAGACGAGAATCTTCAGCAGCTCGGGAGACAGGCTCATGGCACGGGCTCGCGCTTACGCGCTGGTAGGGCGGAACGGAGCGGGAGCCTCGGCGCTGAACAGCAGACGCGGCCCTCCGATGAGGTCAATGCAATATGGGACCGCCGCCCAGACCGCGCCGAGGCATTCTTCGATGGCCGCCGGCTTTCCGGGGAGATTGATGATCAACGAACTGCCACGGGTGCCCGCCACCTGACGCGACAGGATCGCCGTGGGGACCGTGCGCACTGACACCGCCCGCATCTGCTCCCCGAACCCCGGCAACAGCCGCTCACACACCGCCACGGTGGCTTCCGGTGTGACATCGCGCGGCGACGGCCCGGTCCCACCAGTAGTCACGATCAGCGCGCACTGCAGGTCGTCGGCCAGTTCACGGAGCGCCGCCTCGATCAGCGGCTGCTCGTCGGGTACCAAGCGGTACTCGGCCTTCCACGGCGACGCGATCCAGCGCGTGAACACCGACATGATCGCCGGGCCCGACTTGTCTTCGTACACCCCAGACGAGGCGCGGTCGGAGATGGTGATGATGCCTAACCGGGTCACGGCCGCTGGGCGAAGGGTGGGGATCGATAAGGAATTCCGGAATCGCCGCCGGACTGAGGCAACTTACGACCCGAAACTTGAACTCAGAACCCACCACTCACGTGAGTCTCGAGTTGTGAGTCGAAGTTTGGAGTCACGAGTTGAACCATGACTACTTCGCGACCATCCCCGCACACGCCACCGGCAGCGGCCCGTCGGCCACGCCAAAGTGCGCCAGGACCACCTGTGCCGACTTACCGTTCACGCCTGGCGTCAGCACGAACATCGTCGCATAGCTCGAATCGCAAATATCCGGCAGCGTCGGCCCACCAAGCGCCGTCACGATGGCCGGCACCGTATTGCTGTGCCCGACCACAAGCACCACGCCCGTCGCCTTGCGCACCGCCGCCGCCACATCGGCGATGTGCGTCGCGCCACCGATGGCGATCACCGTCGGCACCACCCCCGTCTTCGCTGACACCACGGCCGCCGTTTCCCCCGTGCGCTTGAGTGACGACACGATGATCGCGTTCGGCGTCGTCATCGCCAGCGCATCGGCCAACGCCTGGGCGCGCGCCTTCCCGGCCTCGCTCAGCGAGGGATCGCTGCCGCCCTCCGTCGACTTCTCACCATGACGAACGAGCACCACCAGAGACGGTTGTGCCGCAAGATCGCGTGGCGCAAACGAACCCGTCGCGAGCAGGACGCCCAGCAGACCAACGGCTACACCGCGCCACGACGTTCTCGGTTGCATTTCACTCCTCGATGCGCCTCAGGCGCGTAGTTTTCCCCCCGCGCCGGCAACCGCGCGGAACCCGTCGCCGGTGAATGTACCTGTTGGCCGGAACCGACAGAATGCGGGGCGCGCCGGCGCGGCCCATGCCTTGACGACCGGAGCCGGACCCGCCCATTTCAATCCATGCGTACTTTCTTCTGCCAATTGGCCTCGGCGCTTATCGCGCTCACGCCCGCCACGCTGCTGGCCCAGTCAAGCACGTCGATCACACCGCGAGAGACCGCGGCCCGACGCGAGGCCATCGCCGCCCGCATCGATAGCGGCGTCGTGATTGCCTTCGGTGGACGCGCGCTCGTGCATGACTTCAGCACCTTCTATCAACTGCCCGCCTTCCGCTATCTCACCGAGCTCAACGAACCCGATGCGGCGCTGGTGATGGTGGTGCGCAACAAGCGCCTACAGAGCACGCTCTTTCTCACGCCGCTCGACGCCCGCACCGCCTTCTACTACGGCGTGCGGGCGGACTCCACCACCAGCAGGGCGGCCTACGGTATGCCGGGTCGCTCGTCGGCAGCGCTCCCGGCGTTCCTCGATTCACTCGCCGCCACGGGGTTGCCCTTCTACCACGTCCCCGACGTGGAAACGATGGACTTCGCACGCAGCGACACGCTTACGCGCGGCCAGGAAGCCCTCAAGGGACTCGCCAAGCGCTTCCCCACGCTCACGGTGCGCAACGGCATGCCGCTCGTGCTGCAGGGGCGCGCGAAAAAGTCCGTGGCCGAGATGGCGCTCATCCGCCAGGCCGCCGAGATCAGCGCCGAAGGACATCGTGCGGCGATGCTCACCGCCAACCCGACCCGTGAGTACGAGCTGCGCGCCACGCTCGAATACGAGTTCACACGACGCGGAGCCGAACGTCCCGCCTACGGATCGATCGTCGGCGCTGGTGTCAACGGCACCACCCTCCATTACATGAAGGCCAGTGATCCGGCAAAGCCCGGCGACCTCGTCGTCATGGACGCCGCGGCCGAATATCGCGGCTACGCGGCAGACATCACCCGCACCATTCCAGTAAGTGGAACATACACCGCAGCACAGCGTCAGCTGTACCAGCTGGTGCGCGATGCGCAGGACATCGCCGAGCGCTTCTCCAAGCCGGGCATGAGTGTGCGGGCCGCCACCGATTCGTCCGTCGCGCTGCGTGCGCGCGGACTCGCCGCCCTTGGGCTGGTGGAAAGCGTCGAGGCCTCCTTTGATCCGCCGTGGAACGTGAACTGCGCCATGAGTCCGTCGCAGTGCCGCCAGTCCAATCTGTGGATGATTCACGGCATCACGCACGGCATCGGACTCGCCGTGCACGACCCGATGCAGGAAAACGGGCCCGATGCCAAGTTTGCCGTCGGCGATGCGTTCACGATCGAGCCGGGCATCTACGTGAGCACGAAGGCGCTCGACGTATTGCCCGATACGCCGAAGAACCGCGCCTTCATTGCGAAGGTGCGCAGTGCGGTCCTCAAGTATCAGAACACCGGCGTGCGCATCGAAGACGACTACATCATCACCGGCAAGGGACTCGAGCGCATCTCTCTGGTGCCACGCGAAATGGGCGAGATCGAAGCGCTGATGAAACGGCGCGCGAAGATCCAGCCGTAACGACTTCGGGAGCGGCGACGGTGTGCTGGTCACGGGCCTCACCTTTACTTATCTTCCAAGGCGAACCCTTTCGTGCGCCATTCGGCCAACGGAGACCGATGAAATCCGGAAGATCTGGCCAGCTGCGCACACCGTTCCGACGAATCGCGCTGTTCACACTCCTCGGCATCGCCAGCGCCTGTGGAGGCGATGCGACAACCGATGAGTCCCCCAGCAGCAGCGCCGCCAACGGCACCTTCGCCCGCATTCAGCGCGACATTCTCGATCCGTCGTGTGCCTCCTGTCATCGCACCGGCGATGCCAATGCCCGGCAGTCTCGGCTCGTACTCACCAGCGATTCCGCCTACCAGCAACTTGTAGGCATCGCCTCGGTCCAGCAGATCGCGCGGGCCGATGACGTGACCCGCGTGAAGCCGTTTCGGGCGGACAGCTCGCTGCTGTATCACAAGCTCTCCTGGATCCCCGGCCATCACAGCCGCGACTACGGGCAGCTCATGCCGATGGGCACCACCAAAGGCATCACCGCCGGCCAGCTCGAGTACGTCCGGCGGTGGATCGAAGCCGGAGCGCCGCGCAACGGACATGTGGTCGACACGGCGGTGCTCGCTGACGTCCGCCTGCAGTCCGCGAGCTTCACGCCGCTCGGCGCCCCAACGTCCGCAGGGCTGCAGCTCAAGGTCGACAGCTTCGCCGTGTCCCCCGGTTCAGAGCGGGAGCTGTTCGTGTACCGCCGCGTCGGCAACGCCAGCGACATGTACGTGACACGCATTCAGTCGCGCATGCGTCCGGGCAGCCATCATCTGCTGCTCTACACCTTCGACGAGAGCCGTACCGCGTTCCCCTGCAATCTGCGCCCGGCGGCCAACACGGTACGCGACATCCGCAATGCCAATGGGACGGTCAACATCGTCAACACGCTTCCGATGGCGTGCCACGTGTTCTTCGCGGGCGCGATGACGCAGGACTTCGACTACCGGTTCCCCCCCGGCGTCGCGCTGCGCTTGCCGGCCAATGCGGCGCTCGATTTCAACGTGCACTACGTGAATCGCGCGCCGATCGATCTGCCAGGTGAGGCGTTCGCCAATTTGTACACGGCAGACCGCTCGCAAGTGCAGACCGTAGCCCGCACGCTCAACCTCGCCAACACGAGCTTTTCACTGCCGCCGAAACAGCGGACCACCATTCGCACCGTGTTTCCCATGTCGGTGCGCACCACGGTGCTGGGCCTCACGTCGCACATGCACGCGATGGGCGAGCGCTACGAAATCCGCGTGCGCCGGGCCGACGCCACCGAAACCACGGTCTACGTGAACACCGACTGGGAGCACCCCGGCTTCACGAATTTCGACACGCCGATCGTGCTGCAGCCCGGCGATGCGCTCGTATCGGTGGTCACTTGGAACAACGTCACGGACCGCGCCATCAGCTTCGGGCTACTCTCGACAGACGAAATGAACATCATCTTCGGATACGCCTACTGAGCGCACGGCATCAGTCAGCGGTACATCGCGCTACATCGCGCTGCCTGACGCCTTGATCAGATAGTACGACTCCTGGCGCGGCCGGAAGAAGCGAAAGCCCTGCTCCGTCAGAAACGCGTCGTCTTCCATCATCACAAACAGCTTCTTGCCGTTCCACTCGGGAATCGGCGTGGCCGTGTTGAGCTCGATGGAGATGTACGAGCCCAGTCGCAGTCGTGAATTCTGCGCGGTGGTATCGCTGCGCAGCGGGCTACGGAAATCGATCGACGCGCCCAGCCCATGCCCCTGCGTGCCGATGGGATGCGAGTACACCATCGCTTCGATGCCGCGCTGTTTCATTTCAACCATGGTGCTCGTGAACACCGATCCGCCGGTGGCGCCTGGCCGCGCGTGACGCAGCATGACCGCATCCTGCAGCGTGTTGGTGTTTGCCATGGCCCGCTTGAAACTCTCCGGCACATCACGCTCGCCGGGCTTGAGCACGTAGGCCATTTTCTGCCAATCGGTGTCGAAGCCCATGTAGCTGATGCCGAAGTCCACATGCACGACGTCACCGTGGCGGATCACCGTGCTCTCCGGCGCCACCGCCAGAAATCCGCGTGACGTCGCGATGTCCTCGCCCGTGCGCTGCACGCGGAGATCGGGCTGGAACCACGTGCGCACACCGGCCGCCCCCAGCATGTCGAACAGCGCACGGCGTACATCGCCCACCGTAGTGCGATTCGGCGTAATCACCGCATTCGACAGCGCCCGCTTCACGATCGCCTCCGTGACCGATACCGCCGTGCGATAGTGCCCTGTCTCTTCCGGCAACCGCGTGTCGAGATACTCCTCGATCAGATCGCTCGCACTCACAAACGTCTTCTCCGCATCCTCGCCCAGCGTCTCGGCCAGGAAGCGATACGCGTCGTAGCCGAGCGAACGCGTCTGCCCGCGCCGCCCGCGTATCCCGAGACCGACCGTGGCCGGCTTGTACTGCTGATACAGATCACGCAGCGTCGTGGCGGGCGGGCGGGGCTCAGTGAACGGCGCGTCGAAGAAACGCGCCAGATTCTCTTCGGTGTACGCCGTGATCGCGAACTTTTTGAGCCCTTGCTCACCACCGTCGATGAACACGAAAAAGTCGCGATTGCCCGTGTAGGGGCGCGGCGGAGCGACGTACTGCGACAGCGGGTCGTCGTGGAATTCCTCGTTCACCACGATCCACATGCCGACCTGATGGCGCCGCATCATCGGCAACAGCAGCGCATGCCGCTTGGTCAGCCAGTCTTCGCGGACCGCGATCTGCTGCGCCCACGGAAGCAGGGCCGCCGCCTCCGGCACGGCGTACGGCCGCGCCATCTGCCCGCGCACCACTGCAGGGAGTGCGACCGCGAGCATCGCTGCCGTCAGAGTTGCCGTAGTCAGACGTTTCATAAGACGTATGTAAGAGAGGATGACCGAACCAAGAAAACAGAGCGCTTCAACCGCACCGATAATGACAACGGCAACTGCCAGAACACGGAGACCGCGGATCACGCCGTAACAACACGGATAAGCCAACAGCGCTCTTTGCTTATCTGTGTTTTTTCTGTGCAGATCAGTGGTCTCCATGTTCTGGCCGGTGCCGGTGCCGGTGCCGGTGCCGGTGCCGGTGCCGGTGCCGGTGCCATTCCACCGCCCCACGTTCACACCCCCGCCGCCAGCCGCTCCTGCAGCCGTCGCTTCACGCCCGGCCAGTCCACATCCGTGATGCCGTAGTACACACTGTCGCGCACGTAGCCGTCCCGCACCACCATGTGTCGCCGCAGCACCCCTTCGCGGATCGCGCCGAGCTTCTCGAGCGCCCGCTGCGACTGCGTGTTGCGCAGATCAGTCTTGAACTGCACGCGCACCGCGCCCAGTACCTCGAATAGCTGCACCAGCTGTAGATACTTGGCTTCCGTGTTCGCCAGCGTACCCTGCACCGCCGGCGCCAGCCACGTGCCGCCGATCTCCACGCGATGGTGTGCGCGCGAAATATCCATCCAGCGCGTGGAGCCGATCACCGCGCCCGTGTCGCACGCGACGATTGCGAACGGCACCTCGTCGCCGCGCGCCGCCTGCGCGGCGGCCTGCTCCAGATAACGGGCCACCGCCTCCGCCGACACCAAGGGCGGCTGCACCGTGACACGCCACAACGCCTCGTGATGTCCCGCCAACAGCAAGCCGTCGGCGTGTGCCGAACCGAGGGGCTCGAGACGCACCACGCGACCCGTGAGCGTCACCGCGACCGGCGTGAACGGCGACGGGGGACCAGCGGGGGCCGAGTCCGACGATTGAGCGGCAACAGGCGACATGCCATCATGCTCGTTGCTTCACCACCCACCGGCAAGGGTCACCCCGTGGGATCACCTCGTGGGCAAACGCGACGTACCACTACCCGCCGTCCCACCGGAACACTATTCTCGCCGGTATGCTGTGCCGTCACCGTTCGTTCGGACTTCTTACGCTGGCCGTCGGCGCCCTCATGCCACGGGCCACGGTGCAGGCGCAGCCGCTGCCCGCAGCCCGCGTCACGGGCGTGGTGTTCGACAGCCTCGCCATGCGACCGCTCGCCGGCGCGACGGTACAACTGGTCACCACCGAACAGCCGGCACGCATTCGCGCGGTCGCGGCGGACAGCCGCGGACTCTTCCGCTTCGACTCGGTGGCGGTCGGCGTCTACTTAATCGGCTTTCTGCACCCGCTGCTCGACAGCCTTGGCATCGACGGATCGATGGCACGCGTCGAGATCGCTTCGCCCGAACCCATCGGCGTCACCCTGAGCACGCCGTCCCCCACCACGCTCATCACCACGCGCTGTGGCCCGACGCAGCTGGGAAGACCGCAAGGACTGTTCGTCGGACGCGTCCGCGTCGCCGGTGGCGCGCTACTCACCACGGCCGCACGCGTCCGCGCCCAGTACACCCAGACCATCGCCAGCGAGCGCGGCCTCGAACGACGCACGCCCTCGCAGTTCGGCACGACCGACAGCGATGGGCTGTTCAGCGTCTGCGGCGTGCCGGCAGGCCGCGTGATCAACGTGCGCGCCTTCACGGTCACCGACAGTAGCGGGTTCGTGGAGCTCACCGTCCCGACTGATGGACTCATTCGTCGCGATCTGCTGGTGGGCCGAGCCATTCGCACGCGAAGCGACAGCGCGGCGCGCGGCGAAGCCCTCAGTGGAGCGGCGCGATTCCGCGGCACGGTGCGCAACGCCGCGGGTACTCCAGTCGCCGGGGCGCGCGTCGTCGTGCTCGGAACGGCCCGCGAAAGCACTTCGGGCAACGTCGGTCAGGTGACGCTCTCGGGGCTCCCCGAAGGCAGCTATACCCTCGAGACACGCGCCCTCGGCTACCTGCCACTCCGGACCGTGGTCGATCTCGACGACGCGACGCCAGCGGAGGCCGAGCTGACGCTGGCAACGCTCCCGGCGGCCGTCGATACCATGCGCGTGCGCGCCGATCGCATGGCCGTCCCGCTCGCGGAGTTCGACCGTCGCCGCAAGCTGGGGTTCGGGCACTTTCTCGACGAAGCGCAGATTACTGCGCGGGCTCCCAACAACGTCGCCGACGTCTTCAGAAGTACGCCCGGCGTCGTGACCATGCCCGGCCAATTCGGCCGCGATCGGGTGTTGCTCCGCGGAACAGGCATGACCGGCGACTGTCCGCCGGCCGTTTTCCTCAACGGCCTGCTCATTCCCAACGAAGACGGCGATCTCGACGCCATCGTGAACGCCCGCGATGTGCGCGCCGTCGAGGTCTATGCGCGGACCGCCAGCGTGCCCCTGCAATTCCAGACGCGCAACGGCTGCGGCTCGGTCGTAATCTGGACCGGCGCCCGCAGTGCTCCCGCAAAGAAGTGATGCGCTGGGCATTCACTATTGTCGTGGTGCTGGTGGGCCTCCCCATCACCGGTGGGCACGCCCAGCCACTCTCCCCGTTCGCCACCGCCAAGGCGACCACGTTGTTGCGGGAGAAGTATGGATGCCTTGGGTGCCATCGCCTTGGTGAGGAGGGCGGGCAATTGGCGCCCGCGTTGCACGACGTCCGCACCCGACGCGACGCCGCGTACATCGCCGCCATCATTCGGAATCCCCAGCAGGCCCGGCCGGGAGCCGCGATGCCGCGCACGCGCATGCCCGAGGCCGATCGCGCACTGATCACGCGATTCCTCGGCGGCGACGTCGCGAACCGCGATGGCACCGCGCCACCCGCATCCGCGGATGCGTCCGCGCCCGCAGCCGCACCCGCACCATCACTCGCCGATAACAACGGCGCCTCCCTCTATCGCACGTGGTGCGCCGGATGCCACGGCCTCACCGGACGGGGCGACGGCCCGAATGCGAAAGCGCTCCCTGTGCCCCCGGCGCGACACGCCGATGCCGCCACGATGAGCCAGCGCCCTGACGACACCCTGTACGACACCATCGACGGCGGCGGCGCCATCATGAACCGCAGCGCGCGCATGCCGGCGTTCGGTGGTTCGTTGTCGCCGACCCAGATCCGGGCGCTCGTCGCGCACATCCGATCGCTCTGCCGATGCGCTGGCCCCGCGTGGTCGCGGGACGGCGCACGATAGTGCGCACCATGCGTAGCTCCTTCCGGAATGGCGCCGTCGGTGCCCTGCTCCTCGCCGTACTGGCCGCCTGCACGAGCGACGCAGCCCAGGGCACCACGGACGACGCCGCGAGCACGAGCCCACTGACCACGGCGGCGCTCGCCGCACCCCCCGCGCCCCCCGCCGCCGCCGACTTCGCCGGGGCCGAGAGTTGCCAGTCGTGCCATGCGGCCGAGTACGCCACCTGGAAGCGCTCCACGCACGGCACCGCCGGTGGTGTGCCGGGCAGTCCCACCAACGACGTGCGCGTCATCGCGCCCTTCAACGGGGAGCCCATCCGGTTTCGCGACGCCGTGGTCATTCCTCGGCAGGTGGCCGGCCGGTTCAGCTTCCTTCTGCAGCGCGACGGAGAACCCGACACGACCCTCTCGGTGGACGGGGTGATCGGGGGCGGCCACATGAACGGCGGCGGCACGCAGGGCTTTGTCACCGCATGGCCCGACGGCACGAAGCGGTTCCTCCCGTTCGACTGGAGCCGCAGCAACCGCGTCTGGTTTTGCCACACCGGCACGCGCACCGAGCGAGGCTGGCAACCCATCACCCGCGCCATGCGGCTGGCCGATTGCGGCGACTGGCCCCCGTCGCGCATTCTCGGTGACGATGCGCGCTTCAGCAACTGCCAATCGTGCCATGGGAGCGGCATCACGGTTGCTTTCGACAGCACGGCGCAGCGGTGGCGCACCGACATCAGATCGCTCGCCATCGACTGCGAGTCGTGCCACGGTCCCGCCGCCACGCATGTGCGGCTGATGCGCGCAGGAAGCGTGAGCGCAGACATCGGATTAAAGGCGCTCGGCACACTGAATAAGGACCAATCGCTCGCCACCTGCATGGGCTGTCACGCCCTCAAGACGCGCCTCGCCCCGGGGTACGCGCCCGGGGCAGCGCCTGAGGCCTACTACACCACGTACCTCTCGCAACTGGGCGACAAGCCGTTCACCCCCGACGGGCGCACCCGCACCTTCGCCTATCAGGAAGGGCACTACGCCAGCGACTGCTATCGCAACGGCGGCATGACCTGCGCGTCCTGTCACGACCCACATAGCCAGGGGTATCGCACCGTCGACGGACAGCCCATTCCCGGCCGCTTCGACGACCGACAGTGTACCAGCTGCCACGGCAGCAAAGCCAGCGACGTACCAGCGCACACGAAGCACCCCGCTGCATCCACGGGGAGTCGGTGCGTCTCCTGCCATATGCCGTACGAGCAGCAGCACGAGCTCGGCCGCGCGATTCGCTATCAGCGCTCCGACCATTCCATCGCGATCCCCCGACCCGCCCTCGACGCATCACTCGGGCTCGTTGGCGCCTGCCAGGGGTGCCACGAGAACCTGAGCGTCACCGCGCTCGATGCGCAGGTCACGCGCTGGTGGGGCACCCTCAAGCCGCACGAAGCGGCCGTCGCGGGCGTGCTCGCCGCGCGTTCGGCGACGTCGATCGAAACAGCCACCCCGCTGCTGCTGCACCCCACCTCTCGCCACGCCATGGCACAGGTGGCGGGACTCGCCGAGTGGATCGAACGGTACGCCCGCTCGGATCAGCGGGACGGCTCCGCATCCCTCGACGCGCCGCTGCGCGCATTGGCCGACGCGCCGGACCGTGATGTGCAGGCCCTCGCCCTCGCCAGCCTGCATCTCGCCCGCGGTGGCGCGCCCGGCGTGCGGCGATTCCTCGAGCAGCGACTGCGACCCGTGCGCGGAGACGACCGATCTGCCCTGCGGCGACGCTGGGCGGTTGTTTTGGGCGGGATCGGAGACGCCGCGCGGGCCGCCGGCCAGCCCCAGCGCGCCATCGAGGCCTACCTGGCCGCGCTCGAGGTGGCGCCCGGCGAGCCGCTCCTGCTCCTCAATCTCGGCCTCGCCCGCGCGGCACAGGGAGACGTCGCCGGCGCGGTCGCGGCGTATCGGCAGTCGCTCCAACACGACCCACGACCGTTTTTGGCCGAGGTCAATTTGGGGAACGCCCTCGACCAGCAGGGCGATACCACCGGCGCCGTGGCCGCGTACCGCCGCGCCATCGCGGTCGATCCGACCGCCGCCCTCGCCTATCTCAATCTCGGCACGCACTACCTGCGCGACGACCAAGCCGCCCGCGCGCGTCCGTTTCTGGAGCAGGCGCTCGCCCGTGATCCTGGGCTCGCCACCGGCCACTTCCAGCTCGCGCTCGTGCTCCTCAAGGCGGGAGACCTCACCGGCGCCGCGCGCGCCGTCGCACGATCGTTGGCCCTCGATACGACCAACGCCGACGCGCGCCAGCTGTCGGACGCCTTGCGCGAGGCGCGCACGCCGTAGTCGTCGCTCGGCGTGCGTGGTGCGTGGTGCGTGCGTGCACGCGCGAGACCCTGTGCGACGGGTCGCATTAAGATGGGACGACACGTGTGATCAACCGTTGCTCGTTCGCGCACGACGTCACATATTCGCCTCGGTTCCGTAACTCTTAGCCTCCTGGCGAGGAGTCGTTTCCCCCCCCCACAGGAGGCAAGTAATGCCCCGAGCTTTTCTCACACAGTGTCGGCAGGTGATCGCCGTCGCGGTGATGGCACTCGCCGTGCCGCTGGCCCGAGTATCGGCCCAAGGATCCACCGCGATCGTCGAAGGTCGCATCATCGACGCCGCGAACAGTCGCCCGCTCGAAAACGTGCAGGTCAGCATTGACGGCACGACGCTCGGCGGCATGACCAATACGCAGGGCAACTACCGGATCACGGGTATCACCGTGACCGGCGGCTCCTCGCAGGTCGTCGTCCGTGTGCGCGCCATCGGCTACTCACGCGAGACCCGCACCGTCACGGTCACCCCCGGCCAGACGGTCAAGGCCGACTTCTCCGTCACCGTCTCGGCGATCCAGCTCAATACGGTCGTCACCACCGGCAGCGGTCAGAAAACCGAGGTGAAGCGCCTCGGTAACACAGTGGCAGTCATCACGCCGCCGGCCAACGCGCCCATCAACGACATCTCGAACCTCCTCACCGCCCGCGAACCCGGCGTAACCGGTCTCGTGTCGGGTGGTCTCTCGGGTGAAGGCGCCAAGATCCGCATCCGCGGTAACGCGTCGCTCTCGCAGTCCAACGAACCGATCATCTTCGTCGACGGCGTGCGTATCAACTCCGGCGGCGGCTACGGCATCGGCAACGGCGGCGGCGGCTCGCCGTCGCGTATCGACGACATCGACCCCAGCACCATCGAGCGCGTCGAAGTCCTCAAGGGCGCAGCCGCGGCCACGCTGTACGGCACAGAAGCCTCCAACGGCGTGATCCAGTTCTTCACGAAGACCGGATCGTCGAGCGCCCCGCGCTGGACCATGCAACTGCAGCAGGACGCCGTCAGCTTTGGCGACCGCGTGGCCCCGAACTCCGGCTATGCCCGCACGCAGGCGCGCGCCGACTCGCTGGCCACCTACTGGAACATCCCGGGACTCAAGGCCTTCCAGGTGTTCGAAGTGCCGGTGTTCAACAAGTACTTCACCGAGACGGGACGCGGCAACACGTTCTCCACCTCCGTGCAGGGCGGCGGCCAGGCCGTTACCTACTTCGCCAGCGGCCGCTACTACTTCGAAAACGGCCCCTTCGGTGGCGCCGACTACGGCCCCGCGCGCGACGTCATCCGCCGCATTCAGTCCACGGCCAACCTGTCGATCGTCCCCACCAAGAACCTCCGCCTGCGCTTCAACAACTCCTACTACAACACGCAGGGTGAGTCGCCCGAGAACAACAACAACATCTACGGCGTCAACTCGCTCAGCTACATGTCGCGCCCGGAGCTCGCCAACTGCAACCTCTCCACGTACGTCTCGCCCGGCGTCTGCTCCGGCGCGGGCAACGCCTTCGGTAATCAGGCGTTCATGACGGTACGCGAAGCGATGCAGCAGCAGAACAAGACGGGCGTGCAGCGCTACGTCGGCACCCTCGATGGCGCC
>Ga0114970_10000368_pt1 | contig 33297 bp, 24 predicted proteins | sample M_140205_XF_Meta_FD_87030 | JGI IMG/M metagenome (GOLD analysis project Ga0114970, IMG submission 87030) | Freshwater microbial communities from Lake Montjoie, Canada to study carbon cycling - M_140205_XF_MetaG | ecosystem: Environmental > Aquatic > Freshwater > Lake | place: Lake Montjoie...
TCCGCAGCAGTCTGAGGCTGTAGCGATGGAATTGAGCGCGTCTCAAAACGGATAATCCACTACGGTTACCAGCGTTTTTTGTGACGACTGTAATTCCTACCTTTTCGGGATGCCCCGTGTCCGCTAGTATTTCCGTATGGCAGACTCCTGCGCCTATTTCCAAGTCCTCCACATAATCGCCCCTCGGCATCCAACAAACGAATAAAAACCGATCTTCTTTCTGACATAGCGGCTAGTGGCTGAAGCGCCTGCCATGAGCTCAACGCCCCCTACCGTCATCTCAGAGCCACTGCCGCCCTTGGGGGATGTAGCAACTCGGGATAGTCGGCTTTATGTACTGCGACGGCTTCTGACAGAAATTATAGTACACGATATGACGAAGCGCCGCGATTCCATCTTTCCAGGTAATCTTTTTCCCCTCTAAATAATTACGAGGGAAGTACCAAATCGGGACTTCGATGATCTTCAACTTTAATCGCGCAATCTTCGCCGTAATTTCCGGCTCAAATCCAAAACGGTTCGACTCAAGAGTAATATTTTTAATAACGTCAGCTTTGAAAAACTTGTAGCAGGTCTCCATATCAGTTAGGTAAAGCCCTGAGAACAAATTGCTAAACATGGTGAGAAATCGATTTACAAGATAGTGGTACGTGCGATGAACCTGAACGACATTGGCTTTAAAGCGAGAGCCGAATACGACATCAGCTTTTCCTTCCACTATCGGCATCACTATGGAGGGGAGATCTTCGAGCGAGTACTCAAAGTCAGCATCCTGAACGCCGATGATGTCACCAGTGGCCAGCTCAAATCCTTTTCGGATCGCCGCCCCTTTTCCCGCGTTCGCCTCCTGAAAATGGAGCTGAACCTCAGAAGAAAAATTGTAAGTTCGAAGGATATTCGCGCTCTCGTCCTTGGAGCAATCATCAATAATGACGAGCTCTTTTTGAACTCCGTCAAACCGGAGAGCGTCAACCTGCTTTAAAAACTCAAGAAGATGCCCCGATTCGTTATATACCGGGATGACTAGAGATACCTTCATATACTAAGTCCATATCCTCATTAAGCGTTAGCAGCCTGCATTGCCTCAACCATATAACTCATCTGGCTACGAGGCGTTGAGAGGAAGAACGCCCCGGGTATACCGATAACGGCATATTGAATAGCGTGCTGGGTGAGCACGATGCAGAGCGGGCTCAGTCCGTGAATGAATATCTGCATGCGAGATAAAGCGTAGGTAGACGCCTTGTGCGAGAGCTTTGCGGGGAGCTTATCAAAGATTCTGAAGATCTCTTCTCTAAAGAACAACGTGACTATCACCCCAACTGCGATCGCGACGAAGAGGTACGCGAAATAAAGAGGATTCTGGAGGTAAAGGGCGCCCACCGTCACGAGCCAGGTCACTGTCGTTATAAAAAGGAATCGCTTCATCGGTAGTTAGATAGCGTAAACTTGATGCACATCCCCTCGCTATGAAAAACGCGGCGCCTTTTGAAGACCATAGCCGATAGAGGTCTCTCGGCAGCGGTGCGGCTCTAAAGCCCCATGCGAGCTCTGCATCGCCGGAGGAGACTACCAAGGAACACCCAAAAGGCCAAGCGAAAGCCTTCACCATTATCACTTAAACCCCCTGAAAGGATAGATTATTTGCTCAGCCAACGGCATGAAAGGCCATCTGAGAGCATCAAGCTAGCTACCTGTGTAACGCCTTCCCGGTAAATGGAATTTAAGTAGCAGTCGGATACTTGGTAACCGCGCCGTGTTTTTTCATTTGGCTCATCGCGTAATCGAGTGGGTAACAGCACCTATTTTTGTGGTAATTGTCGTTTATTTTCAGAGGGTTCGTGGTTGGTTGGCACGCTAGAGTTTATAGCGATGATGTAGGGATGAGCAAAACACCGCGCAAACAGACCCTTTATGACGCCTACCGATTTCCTGGATTTACTCCCGGCCGTGAGGTGAGGGAGTGTTTGGAGACCGGAAGGTGTGGTTCATCCGGCTGAACTGAGTCATGCGCTGCTCCGCCGCTCAAAAAACAACAACATGTGGGACCTGTGGTACGGTTCAGAGTGAATGATAAGATCACCGCTTCCGAAGGATCCGGGACCTCTCCTGTGGAGACCGTAGAGTTTACCTTGAGGTGGCGCTGCGCCGGGTTAATTGCTGCAAGTGTAGCGCAGTGAGGCGCGAGGGTCTTGAAAGGCTGCTCGAGACCCCCGTTTGTACGCAACGATTTGGCTACGTGATCGGCTCAAAATGTCGGGTATAAACTATCCAGGATGTCGCCAAGGAGCATATGCTCGATTGGCACACAGTTGAGGAGCTAAATAAGCGCTACATGGAGGAGCAGCTTAAGAAAGCTGGAAAGCCCGCACCTAGAGTAACCGGGATAAGACGAGATCTCGATAAAAAAACGACACACCTACCGCATTGTAGTGAGCGATCTTGAGACACGGCGAGCTATTTGGTTTGGAGGGGAGGATCGTTCGGAGAAGACCAGGGACAAATTCTTCGCTTTTATTGGGGAAAAGTCCTCAAAAACGACGGAATCGCAGCTTACTGCAACTCTGAGAACAAGGTTGCGCTTGGATTCGTTGAGGGGCTCAATAACAAAATTCGCGTAATACAGCGCAGGGCCTACGGACTACGCGATGAGGAACATCTTCGATTAAAGGTGCTCTCATGCATGTTACCAGAGCTATAAATTCAGGAGATTTACCCATTCGAAAACCCGATGAGCCATAAAAAAATGACAAGCGATGCTTTCTAAGCGTAGAGCTGCTTAGCATCGAACGGGCATACCCTGATCGTATTACAGCAGGCTGTCCTGTCTTCTGACACTAGTGCACAGATTAAGGAAATGCGAGAAAGTCGGGCCGCGTTGGATACTAAGTTCTATTATTCCGCTTTATGCAAAATTCTGAAGTAATTGTGGGTAGCTAACGCATCATATAATTAGGTAGCCTGTGTGAGGATAGAATCGCGCGGACTTTTTACATACAACCTAACTACAACTAGAGATAGTTATGAATTCTTGTCCTTATTGCCAATCATTGGGAACTCTTATTCGCAAGTTTCATTCAAGAAACAGCGAACAGCTAAACCTCTTGCGATGCAACTCCTGCTCTTGTGAATTCTTAAACCCTCAACCCAGTGAAGAGTGGCTAGCCCATGAGTATGCAGGGTACTTTAAAATGCGCCAAGGAAGAGGCGTTGTATCCAAGAGTCGACTTTGTAAATTCATACTGTCAAAGATTGGACCCATATCTCAAAATCAGAGCGTTCTAGAGATAGGAGGTGGGGAAGGATACTTCGTGCGTGAATTACTTGCGATGTATCCGGGCATAGATGTAACGATAGTTGAACCTCAGGCAGATGAGTCGCAATTCACGGGACATAAAGTCACAATTCAGAAAATGCCGATTGAATCATGGCTTACCTGCAGCTCGGATAGGCGATACGATGTTATCGTTGCAATGGATCTGATTGAGCACCTACGACAACCATTAGCGGTCTTCAAAACATTGGTGTCGTCCAAACTTAATGAGGGCGGTAAACTTATCATTACTACCCCAAACTCAGTATCTGTATTTCGTCATATGCTGGGGCGGTTTTGGCCACATTACAAGGTAGAGCATTTAAATTATCCATCAAACAACGCTCTATCTCACCTTGCTCAAGAGGCAAATTTACGTATCACAGAGCTTAGCTCGCTTACAAAACCGCTGCAAATCGATTATATCCTCACAATTCTTCAGAGTTTCGGCCCACAGGCAGTCCGAAAGGTAGGCCGAATTATTTCAAGACTATGCCCTCATTTTATCCGTACATGGCACCTTGTGATGCCAAGCGGCGAATTGCTATTTGTCGCAGCTAAGGATCCTTTGGGCTCAAATGAACATCGATAGGCTCCAAAAAGCAGATTGGTTTATTGGACTCTTCTTAGCTGCAATTTTTGCACCGATTACCCGCCTACTCGGTCGATTACTACAACGCGATCACGACTTCAAAGTCAGCGGGACTATCGTTGTAATGAAGCTTTTGGGGGGAGGAAATTTTGCGTTGGCAATGCCAATGCTCCTTGGGTTGCGAAAAAGCTTTCCTGAAAGCAGGCTCATAGTTGTGGTAACCTCTGCGACGGCTCAGTTCGCTAGATCGATACGGGTTTTTGATGAAGTTCTTGTAATCGATACTAGATCGATTGTTGGACTCATATGCTCGGCAATCAAAATTTTAGCTTCTATATTTCGAGCAGATACCGTACTAGATCTTGAAATTCATAGTAAACTAACGACGTGCTTTGGCTTGTTTACATGCGCGCGTAATCGCCTAGGGTTTTTTACAAATGATTTTTTCCTAAAAGAGTATTTGTATACTCACCTGGTATTTTTCCATCCGAACGCATTACGCCCGAGCCTATTTGAGCAGTTCGCCCTCATTATGGGAGGAGCACCGGCAAGTCATGATGAATGCAAGAATCACCTACTAAAAAACCTCGACAGGTCCGGCACTCAAAGTGGTGGGATCGCCGTAGGAGTAGGTTGCTCCGATCTTGGGATCGTACGACGGCTTAATACAACACAATGGATAAATATCTTGGCGGCATTTTTAAAGAAAACCGATAAACGAGACATAGTGTTCTTAGGATCTGGCGCCGATCGAACGCTCGCACAGGATATTACGACACAGCTTCAGGGGCAATTCCCGCACATTTCCATACGAAATTTATGCGGCTCTCTCGCTCTTGCCGAGTCACTCGTAGTTTTGGCAAGTCAATCTTACTTTTTTGGCATTGACTCGGCGCTCCTACACTTCGCTAGAATCCTTGGAGTACCTTCCGAATCATTCTGGGGGCCAACCGATCCACATACTCTATTGATGCCGATTGATGGATACCGTGAAACGATACACTATAAGCCTCTGATGTGCTCCCCCTGCATTCATGTAGCAGAGCGACCCCCATGCAAAGGTCGTAATATCTGTATTAGCTCGCTCTTTTCGAACGAAGAGGTTCCTGTCAGAGAGGTGCTTGTAAACACTTCATTCTTACCCGCACAAAAAGCATAGAGATATTCCTAAGCCGTTTTGGATTCAAACTGCGCGATTGATCTGGTCTTGCCAGCTCGATTCAGACAGAACAGCCGGACTGTAATATCAAAGAGGACCAACCAAACCAAGCAAAATGGGATGATAGGTACCTGCTATCACTACCTGAGCAGATGGAGGCTATCTACTGCTACATCGGCTGCTACAAGACCAAACGGATCCATTCCGCTCATAGGGCGCATACAGCAATTGCCCGAAAACGTGCTCAAGCTAAACTAACAACTTATCAACAAGTTATGAGTCTCCCTCCTCCAGCCCCTGCGGGGCTGAGAAACAGCCGAGGCTACTGATTTAAGACTATGTGTTCAAAGAAAGGGCACCTTGGCAGTTAGCATAGCGCATATGGGCGGCTATCTGCTCATAGCGACAACCGTTTCGCTGTCTTTACCTTTGAGTCGAAAAAAAGATCCCTTTCGCTCCTTCACATAGGTAACAAAGGCCCTGATCACTAGTGACATAGTGCTAACTACCAAAGCACCAGAGACCCATATCACAAGGATAAAGTGTCGCGGGATAAACGTCATATGCGTTCCGTCAAGTGCGTGGTTCCGCATAACTACAACCCAAAGGAGAGTTATCACTAATGCAAGGATTAGGGAGAAAATTCCTCGAGTGCCGTTCAACCAACTTCGTAATGAACCACCGCATAAACCTCGTGTAACGAGCAAAGCCAAAGAAGAAATAAGAGCTGCCCCCACTATAAATACTCCGACTTGACCTGCCTGAGAATCCGACGGAGCGAGTTCGACTATATAACGATACATCGCGTCAAAAAAAGCGGTATTTGGGAAAGGAGCTTGCGCTACTCCTGTCGAACGATAGGACGCCGATTGAGCGAGATCTCCCAAGGCGCACGAAAACCCCCTTGGTAAAGACGAGAGCTGGAAATTCCAGATCGCGTCGCGAGTCCCGGAGGCGCAATATATGGCGATCTGACAAACGTGCATAAATATGGCGCACAGAAAGCCAATAAGCGAAGCGCCAGTGACTTTAAAAAGGCTCCTGTTGGTGGGCCGAGTACTACAGATATAGGCTATGGGTACCGGAAAGAGTGTCGATATAAAAAAGTAATCGAAACTCAACCATCCTTGCAAAAAGCTGAGAAAAAACAGCGCCATCAGATATCTTTTACGAATAAAAGCATCCGTGGATAGGGCGTACCAAGCGAGAGACATCTGTAGAAGAAATAGACTGAAAGCATATCCCTGATAGTGAAGGCCGTGCATCATATTAACCGTCATGGGGACTTGTAGTAAAACGAGTATAAAACTCGCCGCTAAGATGGCTCCAACTGCACCCGCCACAAAAAGATAGCTAAGAATAAGGCAAAGAACCCCTACTACTATAGGAATTCGACGATAGCAGGCGAACTGATTCGGCCCACACAGATGAATTCCGACCCCCGCCATCCAATTTGGGCCGGGTGGGTAGTGAGTGTACACCTGCTTACCGGATGGCTCATCGTTGGGGTCCGTGTACCATTTGTTTGATGGGTAGCTCAGGTCCGGTAATCCCGCGTAATTTAAAAACCCCAATTTATAATAGTGCATACCAGAATTCACGGCTGCCCACTCCGACCCCGCGTCTGTAGCGTGGGCATTTCCTATCCGTTCAGACAGAGCTATTTGCATCTGTGCTGTCCTTCCAATAGCGACACACACAATAAGAAGTATAAGCGCGTTGAAAAATCTTCGTAGTCTCATCTGTTTCCGGCGATAAACTGCTTTTTTAATGTGTCGAACTGAGTTTAAGAGGTTTTGTCATAAAGCCTCGGGTAATTGTGTTGGGGGCACATACGGGACGAGCATTGGCACTGAGTCGTGAGGGGTGCTTTTTTTGCACCACGGCCGAGGTCAACGTCGTATTTGTTAATCATGAGGCCCCTCATCGTTTAGCTATGAAAGTCAGAAATTCATCGTAGTTTCTGATGTAATCATTGGAATCATAATAGTCGGAGGCGAAGACAAGGAGTACCGCGTCACTAGTATACTTATATTGAACTCCCCATGTCATAGGGGGGAGGTGGAGTCCTATTGCTGGGGTATCCAATCTAAACTCCTCCCGGTGTGTCGCATCATCGGCTAGAATGGAACACGCGCCCCTTACGCAGATGAGAAACTGGTGGCAGGCGTGGTGAGCGTGTTCGCCCCGCACCTCAGCTGACGGGACACCGAACACCATAAAGTAACGTTTTGGAGTGAATGGAATCTGTCGCTCAAACTCTCCAACCGTCAGATTGCCGCGAAGATCCTTTACTACATTCATGTGATGTAGAGAGACGCCTTTGACCTTACATTCAGCTGTATGGGCTCGTTGAGGAGGGGTCTCATTGTTGTTAAGAGCCCACTTCTCCGTGTCAACGTATCCAACTATAATGGCTGGGTTACCTAATACGATTGCGTTATCAGGAACTGATTTTGAGACCACCGCGCCAGCTCCAATCATGGCCTTGGCTCCGACCGTAATCCCCGGCAGAATAGTGGCGTTCGCTCCGATAGAGGCCCCGTGTCTGATAGTGGTGATAAGGTTGGTTTGTTGATAGCGCTTGCTACGGGGAAATTTGTCATTGGTGAAGGTGACATTTGGTCCTACAAAAACGTCGTCCTCTATCCGGAGACCATCCCACACTTGCACCCCGCATTTGATTGTGACGTTGTTACCAATTATTACGTCGTTCTCGATAAATGTGTGGTCACAGATATTGCAGCCGCTTCCAATAACCGCGTTGGGGAGCACATGAGCGAACGCCCAGATTCTCGTTCCGTCACCAATCTTAGAGCTTTCACAAAGAGCGTGTGAGTGGATGAATGGAGCCGTCATATCTTTTGCCTCTCTTCGCCATAATTTGTCTCTCGCATCACAATCGCCAGAGGTCTCGATTTAGTATTTTCAAAAGCTCTCCACGTATAGCTTCCAATGAGACCAAGCCCCAAGCTATTGAGCGCGGCGAAAAATAGAACCACCAGTACTGTGGCGGAATATCCTGGGACACCGACAAGTCCCGTAATGCGCGCTAAAGTCACGATTGCAGCCAGCGCAACGGCTACAGAGACACCGACCGTTCCAAAAATCAGAAGAAGCTGGATAGGGAGATCCGAAAAAGCGAAGACGCTGTTAGAAAGATAGCGCAACTTCTTCGTAAAGGTCCATGCGCTCCGGCCTTTTGCTCGGGGCGCACGAATGTAAGAGATGTACGATCGCCTAAAGCCAACCCAAAAGACGAGGCCTACAAGAGAGCTATTGGACTCCGGAAGCGCAATAATCTGGTCTCGAAAAACCCTGTTGCAGGCGAACATATCAACGCCCCCTGAGGGCATCTCGCGCTGCACGAGTCGCCGATACATTCCCCAGAACACCCTTGAGAATAATCGGCTCATGAGGGGATCCGCACGCCCCTCTCGAGTTCCGACCGCAACATCGCATTGATCGCGGACGAGTTCTGAAAACATGCCCACAATGAGCGAGGGGGGCTCTTGTAGATCCGCAGCCATCATGGCGAAATACTCACCGGTGCAAGCGATTAATCCTGTTCGAATGGCGGCGAATGAACCGAAGTTGCGCGACAGCTCAACAACCTTGGTCTGCATGTTACATGAGGAGAGGTTCGTGTGGAGCCATGCCGCGCTGTTATCGGGGGAACCGTCGATAACGAACACAGCCTCAAGTTTTCCATCTAACTTAGTATTGAGCTCTAAGATGGTCCGCACGAGTTCCGGGAGTGAATCCTCATTTCTGTAGACAGGAATAACTAGAGAATACATGTGTGTACCTACCAACTATTGCAGGCGGAGATAATTCGCTCCACTTCCTCTGGTCTGAGGTAGGGATGGATTGGGAGGGAAAGTTCGGAGTTCGCCAAGTCGCACGCGTTTGGGAATGACTGTTGAGCGCTCGGAAGATGCTCAAGAGATCGCTGATGGGGGATCACGATTGGATAATGGATACCTGTGTTGATTCCATGAGATTTTAGATGGTTTTGCAAAGACTCCCGTTGTCCCGAAACTTTGATAGGGAAGAGGTGCCAGACAGAGCAGCAAGTGTCCGGCTCACTTATTACTCCAATTCGTGGATTCGAGATCCCTTCAAGGAGTTTTTTCGCGAGCATCCGCCGAATCTCGGTGAACTCACTGAGTCGCGGAAGGAGTGCGCTCCTTAGGATGGCGGCTTGAAGCTCATCAAGGCGACTATTGAGTCCGAGCTGGTCATGGACGTATTTCTTTGATTGTCCGTAGTCCCGGAGACATCGAGCCGCGGTATCTAGCTTTGGGTCGGAGGTGAAGAGGGCCCCACCATCACCGAGACACCCGAGGTTCTTTGTGGGATAGAAGCTAGTAGCTGCCATTTGCCCAACCGAGCCAACAGGTAATTGATGACTCGTGGCGCCAATGGCTTGAGCACAATCCTCAACTATCGAGAGTGAGAATTCGTCTCGGAGTTCTTTGAGTTTTTTCAGATCGATGGCGTGGCCGAAAAGGTGCACAGGGACCATGAATTTTACGTCTCTGTGCGCCGCAAGGAAATGTCGAGTGGCATCGAGGTCCATCAGTCCTTTTTCGTCAGTATCAACGAAGACCGGGTGGCCCCCAGCCCTAATGATGGCAAGAGATGTAGCAAATGCGCTTAAGGGGGTTGTAAGCACCCGTTCTCCGTTTCGGAGACCCATGGCTCGTAGGCCGATCTCGATAGCATCAAGTCCGTTGGCTACACCGACACAGAGGGGAAGGTTAGAGAAAATGGCAAGTTCGCATTCAAACGCGGCAACTTCCTCGCCCAGAATTAGCCAGCCGCTACGGCCCACCCGATCGACGGCAGCTAGGGCGCTGGCGCTAATCTCGTTCCAAAGGGCGGAAAAATCGTTAAGTAGAATGGGCGTTGTTGACATGGGTCCTGTCGGGCCGGCTTATGGTGGCGTAGGGGCTCACTAGTTCAATATAACTCTTACTTCGTATGATGTTATGACACTATTAAAATATTCTTTTTTTAACACTGAATCGCCATGATTTTTAGAGTGAATGTGTGACCTAGGCACTTAGTCTAAGCAGTAGAACGGCGTTGGGGATATGATCAGGGAGACTTTGTCGCCTCGGCCGCTATCTTCGCTGCAATTAATGGTCGGGGAGACTGTTCCCGTACGAAGTTCGCGACATTGAAAAATAAAGGAAGCACGATCAGAGCTGCGCCTATGGTCCCAAGGATAAAACGGATATTTCGGCGCGTGTATAGGTAATTTACAAAAATGCAGGCTATTACGATAAAATAGGTCAGCATTGGTAAAGTATAGCGTAGTTCCGTCGCTGCGGTGAGTGCGATAGAAGCCCAGGCTGTCACAATCAGGAGTGGTGTGTACCTAAAGCCTAAAACCGGCAGTGCGTTGGTCAACAAGTGCGTGCAAACGCCGCATAATCCTAAGTAGAGAATCGTGAGCGAAAAAGTAGAGGCTAGCCATGCATGTTCGGGCAGGCTGTAGGGATAGGGAAGGATGAAGTCGAAATCAAAGGCAGAGATTAACTTATAGGTCAGGAGCGTGGCGCCTGAGAGGGGATGGTGGAGATACCACATGAAAGGATAACCACTCAGTTCTGCGTCAAGGGAGTAGCCTGAGTTGTATAAAAACACGACAAGAGATTTATCTCCTAAATAAGTCGCGTACTTAAAGTTCGCAATTCCAAGCCTGAGCTGCTGGATCCCCAGATCGGCGATAGGCAGTGGGGACATGATTTTATAATGTGTCAGGTTGATGACCATTTGAATTAGTAGTGGAAAAGAGCTGATCGTGAGCGCTAAGATTACATCTGAGAGCGCTGCTGTTTTCTTGGTAACGAGGCGCAAAAAACTTAGAAGGACCGGCGCAAGGAGCCATAAAGCCGCGGGTCTCAAAACTATGCTGAAAGTGGCGAGTGTGGTGATGAGTAGGAGAGTTTTAAGGGAGGTTTGAATCCCTCGACACGATTGTTGCTCCGCTTGCATAAGCTGGGCAAGAATAATCAGAGAAAAAGAGGTGTAGAGAGAGTCTGTGAGAGTAATACTAAAGTATGGGGCGACGAAGATGTTACAGCCGAGGAGCAGGAATACAGCGCCCGCCAATGTCTGGTTTTGGGAGCGCATTGCCCTTGCCAGAGTGACCGCCGCAATTATGTAGCTGCCAGCTTGGAGAAGAACTAACAGGAAGGTGAATGGTAGGGTGAGGAAGTGACTAATCCTGATCAGGTGTGACAGTATAAAAGGATATAAATAGGTGCGAAGCTGGTCGGCCGAATTCGAGTTCCAAGTTTGGCCAAGCCGGAGATAATCACCTGCGTCGAATGCCGGCACTCTGGACGTGTGCTCAGCCAAGAAGTAGGTAGTGAGGCACAGGAGTATGAAGCTGCCTACCGCGACCGAATATCGAGGTATGCCCCATAATGAAGATTCGTCAGCGCCAGCTTGCGACGACCGGTTACCAGAATAAGGGTGTAGAGAGTGTTTTGGTCTCGAGGACTGGGTGGGGGGGGGGACAATTCTAGCATACTGGATCTGGTGCTGATAGGCGCACAACCTCCAGTTGTTAGATGCTAGGTTCTAACTCCTAGAAGCAAAAAAATTTATGGCAATAGAAGATTTTGTCCCCGGAGCGTTAAGAAACTGGAGGTTTTTGAACCGCTAGGTCAGAGTTCGACCGACTGGGCAAAATGTGCCGGAGGCTACGGCACAACTAGGGGCCACCCTGAAAATCGATATCGATTTGTTTTAGTTTTCTGTAACTGGAAGATATTTTGACGGAGTTTCAAAAAACACGCCAAATTCAATCGGTCATCTCGTGCGACAGCGTTCAATGCCTCGGAGCCTATTGTGTTTGTCGCGTAACTTTTTAATCCTGCAAGTGCCATTGGTTTGTGGATTGACCGCTCAAGACGCGATGTGTAAGTGTTTGTTAAAATTCCACATGCAAGCCGTTGAGGTAAAATCTGCTCAAAAGCGGAGTGTTCCCTGAAATAGCAGGGCCCATGTTCATCGGGTTCAGTTAAAAGTGGCAGTCGCATTGCTGGTTAAGCATTGGCAGTGAGATTATAGGCTACAGGAGGCCCTAGTGTATTCGAATCAAGAGTTACCTCATTCAGCTGGCCCGAGCCTTAATGAGCACCGGGAACGGAGCATCGAAGAAGGTGAGTGGTTGTCGTGGCTACCTAAACTTTCAAAATCTCTCGCTTGGACTGAACGGTATGTTGGTCAGCGCATCACCGGGATCGTCGTTGGGTTGTCTCTGCTTGCGATGGCCGCTTTTTATGTGACTCCGGCTTTAACCCTTGTAAATAATGGTCTTGGGTTCGCGCAGATCGCTCACAAACCTTTCTTGATGGACGACAACCCCTTCCGTCATCGCATCCTCAGCCCACTCATCGCGCATTACACCTCTTTTCTTTGGGGTGGAAATTTCTACTATTTTCCGTTGATCGTAACAGTTCTTTTTTTAGGGGCGATCTATTCTTATTTTAGGAGGTTGGGACACTCGCAGGTCCTCTCTCTCGTAGCGAGCTCGACGATGGCTTTCTCGGGACCGGTTCTTTTTCTGATCCATTTTGCAGGGTACACGGACGTCCTTACGCACCTTTTTTTGTTCTATTGTATAGTGCTTCGTCGGTCAAAGTTTCTCTGGGTCATATCATTGTCCCTGGCGGCCTTGAATCATGAGGCTGCTCTGTTCTCCATTCCTTGGGTTGTTTTTCTTCGGACCCGATATTACGGCACTCCACTTTTTTCGGTGCATGGGGTCTTTCGCTTGATGGTTGACATTTTGTTGGCTTGTCTCTCGGTTGTTCCAATGCTGCTACTGAGAGAATTTTGGCCCCTTCAGAACGCTCAGTATGTGCCAGGTTTCTATGTAGGTCTGTTGAGTTCGATGTGGCAGTTTATCTTTCCATTTGCCACGTTCGGGATTTTTGAAGCCTTCAAGCTTTTCTGGTTTCTACCGCTTTTTGCCCTTCTTACTGAGGAGCGGGGCAAGCGTTTGTCTACCTTTGTGGTATTTGCGCTCATGTTCGCTGCGGGTGGAGCCCAGCTGTTGTTCTCTCACGATATCTCTCGTCACGTCGGACACGCCTTTCCGATAGTTCTATACTCTTTGGAGCTCTTGTTATGTAAGAAAATTCTTGGAAATAAGCTTCCTGAGGTGCTTATGATTTTGGTTTTTTGCAATTTTTTTGTTCCTCAGTACTATGTTGGACAACACAACGCATGGCCTTTCTTACCGGTTCCGGTTTCATTTGTATTTTATATGTTTGGGTTTGATCCGTGGAGCCTACCTTTCAGCCCCTGGAATTAAGGATAGGAAGATCGATTCACTGGCGATGTCGTAGCTCAAATCCTCTCTCAAGAGCACACTGGCTTCTCCGTATGGGTCAGCCGCTTAATCTAGAGAGTTTTAGGAGCCTTCACTAGCAATCGTCTCGCGTTTATTTGCTGCGATCGGTGAAATATTCGTTCTGCACAGGGTCAATTCCCTCTGCGATGAAGTCTTTGTGGAAATATAAAGACTTAATTAGATGTTGCTGATTACAACTACCGGTCGCGGCGGAGAATCCGAAAAAGACCTCAGATTTAAGAACCCCAGAGAGATCGACTGTGTGAGCGAGAACTGGCGCCGAAGGGCGAGCGGTCCCATCCGAGATTCTTATTTCAAGCACGTTTGTGGCCCCATTGTAATCGACCCAGGTGTAATATGGAACGCCGTCATTTAGAAAGAACGGTGCCTTGGCCGTCACAATCGAGCGTAAATCTCCGTTAAGATTAATCCCGATGTGGTTATTGTCTGGATCACTGTAGATGCCATTCTCAAACGTATCAAATTCAACGGCGAGCGAGGAGGATAAACCACTATATCCAAGCCCCTGCCCATACGCTTTGCTCATTGAGCTGTTCGAATGAATAACGAACGCCAAGCCATCGCCTCCAAGGCCGCGCGTGCAAGTCGGAGAGGTTATTTGAAACGAGAAATGGGCGCTGAAGGATTGATAATTCGACAGGGAAACAGACTGCGCATAAAAAGACGAGCCATAAAGATCCCCAGCCGCATGGGTCAGGTATAAGGCTCCATCACGAACGCTCGCATCTCCGTTTAAGGTCATCGGAAGCGACTTTTCCGCGGCCAGGTCATGGATCGCGAGCGTTATCGCTGAATCCGCATATGAGACAACCGGCCACGCTCCAACGCAAAGGACCGAAAGCATTATTGCGAGTAGTCGTTTTCTCATCTTCATACAAACACCCTTATTGGTCTGGATATATTCACGTCCTAAGAGACTCAACGGCACAATCCCCGAAAGCTTGAGTCTTTTTTTACTTAAAACCCGAAGAACTCCTCGAATGCCCCCATCTCGAGAGCCTTTCTATCCCCTATCAGCAAATCTTGTACCGTGGGGCGTTTAATGCCCCGTATATCCCAATAGCTTGTGCCGAAGCGACCGGAGAGGCCCCATTCCACTCTCATGAGTGCGATACCACCTTTTCAGCACCAGTTTCTCTTTCTAACCGACCCAAGTCATGATTGGGAACTACATGATTAAGTAATCGGTATGATGAGCAAAGCAAGGGTTTTTATCGTCTATTTTTAATGCTCACGCGTAAAGCTCTAACGTCATTGAGATTTGTGATTGCCTCATTATTTCTGGTGGTTAACACTAAAGAACGGAGCTAGCGTGCCTCTAGTTGGTCTTATATCCCCTACTCATTACGTCCTTATGAAAGACAAGCATTTTTTATTTTTCTGCGTTACCGCCGCAATAATGACGTTAATCGCGTTTTACGTCGCCTTTCTAGACGATACCGCCTCGGCTAACTGCCTTTCGTTCATTACCCCTGCGGTTTCTGCGCTGAGTTCTCTGGGTGAACCTCTTTTCACCGAAGTGTATCCCCTATGGAGATACGGAACGGGAATAGCATGCCTTGCCCTTCTACTAGTAGGAATTAGTCGTCGCTCGACCAGTCAGTCGCTATTTTTTTCCGGATTAGTGGTTGCAATTCTCGCTCAGCTAGCTCTAGTAGACCGCGTATTACATAGTCAAATCAACGAGTTTCTAGGGGTAATACCGTCCCCGGATACGACTCCTTACCCAGCCATCGCACTTGGCATTGTTTTGTATCTCGTCAGCTTTTACCTCGTTTCCCTCGGTTTGCGACGCCCTGACGCTCCGAGGTTCGAACATCTCCGTTCCAACAGCGACCATACCTCACGGGTAGAATTAGGAGCGCTCTTCGCGATTTTCTCGATAGCGGTAGTTCTACGCATGTATGCCCTTAATCGAATCACCAATTATTTCGAAGGGGAATGCGCTATATTTTCCGCCGCTGCGGGCTCGCTCAAGGGTATTTTCGTGGCCAACCGCGGATTAAATGGCCCGTGGTCGCCTCTTGGAGTGCTCTATTATCTTCCGATGTCCGCGACATTTTCACTATTTGGCACGACATTGCTTTCTGTTCGGATGGGCTCGGTACTTATCGGCCTTATGACTATCCCAGTAATGTATCTAGTCGCAAAACGCATCGCCGGAAAAAGCGCCGGAATAATAGCTGCGACTATTCTAACCTTCAACTGCCTCCACCTGGGATGGCATCGCTCAGATATCTACCCACACGGGGCAACGACGTGGCCAACAGCACTTATGGCCTATTTTCTTCTCAGGGCCGCAGAAACTCGTCGGCTGATATGGTCCGCAGGCGTCGCTCTTATGATGGCTGTCTCTTGGCATCAATATCCATCAGGTCAAAGCGCCGTCCTAATGCCACTCCTGGGCCTAGGGTTTTTTTGGATGAACAATCGCTTTCGGCTACCGCTTACGTGGGGCCAGTGCATCATACTATTTTTCGGTGTTGTGATGTGGGCACTCGGCATCCCCTTGAGCTACTATCCAGCGACCGGAGAGATTGAATTTTTAAACCCACTCACGCTCACAGGCGGGAGAACCTTGTGGGGCGACGGTACTTCGTGTGTTGGCGCTGTGGGGGCAACTCTTTGCGTAATAGCAAAATCATCGGAACACATCTGGGTCGTACTCCAAGGCCTGTTCTTTAAAGCGCCCTACCTGTTTCATCAAGAATGGGTTCCAGCTACCGAATATATCGCTCCGCGCACCCTAGAGTGGCCAGTTGTAGCGTGCGCAGTTGTCGGTCTATTTTTCCTACTAGCACGTCGTACGAGCATAGAAACGGCGGTGTTACTTGGGTGGATCGGCGCGGCACTCCTCCCCGGAATTCTCTCTCAACAAGCATATCCCAAGCGACTCTCCTCTACCTTCCCAGCGATAATGACGCTAGCCGCGGTAGCCGTGGCGGTTGCATATAACTACGTAGCTAAATCCCGTTGGAGATCGACGCTCTCAGGCTTTGCCTTTACATTGATGCTGGCGATTTGGACTAGTATAACCTGCTTTGTCTGGTTTTCTGGTCGTTTTTGGCACTACGGAGAAGCTCCAGAAATCGCTATGGCCAAAGAGTTAACGAGGGATATCTCTGCTCGAACCCTGACGATTGGCGCCTTTGGAGAAAATTACGACGGGTCAAAGTTCACCTTGCTTTTCCTAGATCACCTAACTGATACGCACAACCGCCCAAACCTACTCGTCTTACCGCGTTTTCAAAGCCTTCCCGAGCTTATTGATAATCCCTTAGAAGCAAGAGCGCGCCTTGAGAAAACTTGGGTGTATTCATGGACAAAAATGAGGTCACAGCTCTCAGAGACGGTAGAGAATCAAACCTGGCTGCGTGTAACATATCTAATTACAGACACATTCCATAACTCAAAGATCAATGAAGATCTGATTCAGAGCGCTATTATCCGCTGTAAAAACCCAACTGTTAGAACGATCGAGTCCTCAGCAAACACTCCGACATGGAAGACACTTTCTGTGACCTCAATTTCATGCTTAATTTCAGATCGTATCGGATAGCATGACGAAATTGACAGGTATTTAGAAAGACTTTGCGAGCGAGCGCAGGGGTCTCAACGCACCACTAAATCCACGTGTCGAATCTCAGTTTACTCGATACCGGGAGCAGGCTAACGTCAGACATAAAGCTATTCGGCGTTTCGAGTCGATTTTTGCGGGGCTTTTGAGAAAAGTGGCTGTTTCGCCACCACTAGTATGGGGGTAGAACCGGGCGACCTAAACGTCTTGAAAAATGAGGGGCGTGCGCATATCGAATCATTTTTCGCGCGGGTTTCTTATCCTAATACTCAGACGCTTAGTCGTGCCGTGATTAATTTTTGGGAACCCTACGATGATTTTTGCCACTACTTGCTTCCTAATTGTATTCTCAATTTTGCACATTAATTTCCTGATTAGCTATTGGCCAGCTAATTTCGTACAGCTTGGCTCCCTTACCCATCTAGTGACCAATCAGACCCTCTATGACCTTTTTTTTGGCCTAGCGGTTGGCACAACGGTGGCCTCATGCGGCGCTGAGATCCTCGGTAGAAAGTTGTTAAAAGCAATTTATACTGTGGGCATCGCTAGCGCGCTGGTCTCAATATACTTTTATCTCCCTATTGCGAGCACCTATGCCCCTACAACTCTGAACCTGGCAGTAGGCTTAGGGGCGCTACTCGGAATGGTCACCACCATCCTGCTAGCGCGCCAGAGTGGTACCGTCCCCACACACAATAAAGGAGATTGGGCCTTTGGCCTCATATCCTTCCTGATTGTCCTGAATTTTCTAATGCTTGTTGCTCCAAGCAGCACCATCTTGCCGTCTGGATTCGAAACTCCCACCGAATGGTCTTCGTCAAGCTTGTCCCTTAAGCACGATGATTCAGTAGCCATTCGAGCTAACCTCATCTTCGTCACTCTGCGAGCGGCGCTTAATCCATTTGTTGGCAAATCCATACTTATAAACAACCTCGTCTCTATGGTGCTCTGTGCCCTAGGCATAAGCTTTTTGGCGAGTGGCGCCCGCTCCATTGGCGGTACAGCTTTCGCCCTCATCGCGCTTTCAATTATGATAACAGACCGCTGGGTTCTCACAGCAGGGCTGTCCGGAAACCTTCCCGTAACGCTGATTACTACTTGTGGCCTACTTTTTTTTACCGCGACGAAAATCGCCTCACGGTGGTTGGGTAAGCCACCCGCATCATCGATGTTCATATTTATTCTCGTCTTGGGGGCCACTCTTTTCGCGATGTACTCGTATGCTGCAGTTAGAATTCCCTTCATCATAAGTATAATATGCTTAGTGCTCATATCTCTCATCCCGCGACAAGCTTCTCTCTCCAGGGCCATTCTATCTATACTCATACACATCGCGGCCCCAATAATCCTCGCTATTGGAATTGTGGTTACCGCGGCTTATTCAGGAGATATCTCTCTTTTCAAACGCGATCTCTTAGTGTCATGGCCTAAAGAGTCCTGGCGTCCACATCCAGAGGCGAAAGGGTTACCGGACTTTGACCTTATGCACAATCCAGACACCCCTATCTGGATCCAAATCGCGCGCCCCTCAGATGGTCAAAACTTCTCCGTGTTTTGGAATCGCAGCCCCAAGGAGGTCGTTGAGGCGTTGATCGAACACATCTCAAGTATACTCAAGGGGCTCCCCGATCTTTTCTGCCTGCAGCCGTGCTTGTTTTTTCTAATATCAGCCGCACTCATTCGTATGATTTCGTTTCCGCCTCCCTATCGGCACCAAAGTTTGAGCATAATGTTGTGGGCGGGTGTATGGTTAACTGCGTATCTCCTTGTGGGAGACGCCACCGCATATCGGCGAGGGATATCTTTTTCCGCCATGAGTTCTCTGTGTGGTGCCTTTTATTTTTTTTCGACAACCAGATCTCGTGGAACTAAGGCGTCGATATGCGCCTGTGTTTTTGCTCTATGCGCTCTTCGTTTTCCGCTCGAATTGAGCTTAGCAAATAATCCGATGGCTAAAGCGACTATGTTTACTGTTTGCGAAAACGGAAGCTCGATCCGCCTCCTACTCGCCAGTCCTACCTGGTTAGAACAAGCCAAAACCTCCTACATTATACACCTATCTCCTTTTGATTCCCCGCGCGAAAACTCCTGTCTTAGCTATGCGGTAGAATCAAAGGAGTGGCGTAGGATTATGCCCCACTCCCGAACGGTGCAGTCACCCGTGGGTAGTCTCATTTCTTATCTGGACGGCCTCCAGTTGTCAGAGGCCGTCCTTTTACGCTGCTCGCCCCAATCGGGACAGGACCCAGCTATAAAAGTGCTTTGCGAACAAGGCCACCCATCCGTGTCTGTTCGGGCTGCCATTCCGATCGATGGTGCGGCAACGAAAAACGCTTGGCTGGTACTAACACCGCTGCGCCAGATAAAATGATACCGCCTGAGTCGGTTTTAGGGCTATCCAACTTTCCTAGCTCTTGATATTGTTGGCGATGTCAGAGAGTAAGTTAGGCTCCGTTCATGCTTCAATATTTTAATACCTCAACTAACACATTACTCTACTACGGTTCTTTGTGGATTATTTCAGCGACGCTACTGCTCTTAGGCATTATCCGGTTCTCTCGCAAAGAACGAGGCCAACTCGGCGATACTCTTCGATGGTGCATACTACCTGTGACGTTTTCAGTGTGTGGAGCGATCGCCATTCCCCTCTTCTTCCGAATGCGACTAGACATGACCCCGGCGCTGCTGTGGGAGTGCGACAGCATTCACGATTTTTTCTCCGCTTTTATTAATAAACAAAGTGTGTGGGATTTTACTGTTCAAGCAGCCCTGACCAAGCCTGGCGTGCTGGCTGCGAGCGCTCAAACACTTTTTTTTGGCGCTCCGACCTTTGCCATCATGAAACTTTTAGGGTGGAACACCTTCACGCTGCACTCCGTCAGTCTTCTTGCCGGGGTGCTGAGCGTGGCCATGGGTGCTTACCTGATAAAGATGGCTTTTAACTCTGGAACTGCCGCATGCTTCGCTATTATATTTGCAACAAACCCACTTCTCGTTCACTACATGGGATATGCGGTAGCCGTGACGGGCACACTCTTCGCACTTCTCCTGGCCGGCGTGTTTATATTTAGAACGCTCTCTGGTCGAGGTATCCGTTCACTTAATGCCGTACTTGCAATAACCTTTCTATTCGGCGCATCCTTTAACTACGGGCCAGGTCGGATATTCCTGGTAACTACTTTGATATTTCTTGGGAGCACTGCGCTATTCGGTGGGATCGTAGGAGCCATTCCGGGGCGCGTGCGCCTATGGGCATTAGCAATCTGCATCGGAACGACCGGCGCTCTAATTGTGGAAAAGAATTTAAACCCTGGCAGTAACTTTTCTACCATGCGAGAGGAGCATGCTTTCTTCCAACATAAATGGAAAGGTAACTTAGTTGAATATCTTGGAGATACGCCCGAAGTTCAATCGCTTGATCCAAACAACCTTTCTAAAAGTGTTCGAGTCCGTTTTATATTAGCTGTGGCACAGAGGCGTTTCCAGCAGTTTTATGAAACCTATTCTCCAACCTACCAACTACTCTTTACTAGTCGTGGAGCCTATTTTAGCGACAGTTTTCGCCCATACCAAAGCGGGCTCACAGTATTCATCATTATTGGGTTTATTTTAAGTCTCCGCAGAGCGTTTACACTCGGTAACTGGTACATCATTACCTTCTTCTTCATAGGGCTCATCCCATTACTGTTAGTCAATCGACTCGATCTTCATCGCTCGTTTTTATTGGTATTTCCAATCTCAGCTTGGGCGGCGCAGGGACTTTGGGCCGTATTGGAACGGCTGTATCGATGTGGTATTCCACGGGTTGTTATTAGTGTTGTCACCATTGCATTTAGTATCAGCCTCGTTGGATCTAACTATTATGTGAGCGGTGTGCAAGAGTCCGCTCAGCCAGACCTTATCGAGGCTACAAAAGCAGTACTAAACGATCCTGAACCTGCATCTGTCCTCGGCTCTTCGCACCTGATCTGTCAACAGCGCTCATGGGTTGAACTTAACCTAGCAGACCTATCTCGAAAGCACCCAGAAGGGCAGATCTCTTTTTTCCCAGCAGGCTTCCTCGATAATATTTCAGACGGCTATTTCAATCCTAACTCTGTTTATCTCCAAGAGTTCTTCACCTTGGCGAACCTAAACAAAGTTAGCTTTATCACTACCGTGCCTTATAGCAAACTACACCATATGCTGCTGGATAAAGGGTTTACTGTATCAATTAATCAAACCAAAATCGGCTGCGCCGCATGGACCATCGAAAAATCTCGTTTGTAATTTTCCTTCAGCTTGATAGATACCCGTTATTTTGAACACCTAGTCTAACTATAGTAGGGTGCAAAGATGGGGAGGAACAGTCGCAAACGAGAGATTTGAGCATAGATAGTTGCCAAGGTTCAGAGCGCACGAACCGCACGCGAGGTGGCGGAGGAGTGCGGATTACAGGTCAAGACGGGCTGCAACTGGCTTGCGAGTACAGCGCGCAGCACTTGAGGTCAACTTTAATGAGATCAGCCGCCTAAAGAGAGAGAACGAGCTTTTTAAATCCATCGCGCACTAGCTAAGGAGCTAGGCGTATCTCGTGGCATGCTGTACAACCCGGGCAAGCAGCCCGAAAAAGATGACGCGCTCAGGCGTAGCATTGAAGCGGTGATGCTGAAGCATCCTGGCTACGGGCATAAGCGCGTAGCAGCCGCCCTTCAGATAAGCCGCAAACGGGCTCAGCGGGTCATTAAGCTCTACGGGCTTAAGCCTGCTCGACGAGCACGGGCTCCAAACAATCCACACGATATGGGGCAACCTGAGAGTAACCGCACCGATTTCCTAAGTAAACTATCGCCTATGGCACCCGATATGGTATGGGTTGCTGACTTCACTCACATCTGGTTTCATACTCGTCACGTGTATTTGGCAACGGTTATGGATCGCTTTACTCGAGAAATTCTCGGTGTTTAAGTCAATGACGGAGCACTAGGCAGAGCTAGTTCTGAGAGAGCTAAAAATGGCGCTGCTCGGGGCAAATCAAGCACCGGCCGGTTTCATACGGACTAAGGGAGCGAGTACAGATCCTATGCACTCACGAAGGTACTGGAAGAGCAGGGTATTCAAGCATCTCATTCGCCTAAATCATCTCCGTAGTATAACGGCTCACAGGAGTCGTTCTTTGGACGATTTAAAGACGAGTTCGGAGACCCTGAACGATTCTCATCGCTACCTGAGCTGATGGAGGCTACCTACTGCTACATCGGCTACTGCTACATCGGCTACTACAACACCGAACGGATCCATTCCGCTCATAGGGCGCCCTCCAGCAATTGCCCGAAAACGCGCTCAAGCTCAACTAACAACTTATCAACAAGTTATGAGTCTCCCCCCTCCAGCTCCTGCAGGGCTGAGGAACAGCCGATGCTACTGATTTAAGACTATGTGTTCAAAAAAAGGGGACCTCAACACAAAGTACATAGCTTTTTGCATTTCTACTTTCCCCATTTAAGAATCCTTTTTAGGGTGCTAATGTTTTAGAACAAACAATGGGCGGCTCAAGTTTTATGAGCAGTTTGTTTTGAACAGCAAAAATATCAGACGAGAAAATGAGTCCTTTTTCTAGCATCCCCCTAAATGGCCGCCGCAACTCGCTCTTTGCCGCGAGTTTTGTGATTCTCATTATGCTCGCCGTGGCTATTCGAATCCCATATCTGACAAATTATCCACCACAGCTTCATAATGACGAGGCCGCCTCGGCTACTGGGATTACTATCCTCGCGGAACCCCATTCCGGCTGGGCCCTTTACGGGTCCGGATGGGCAGGCCATCCGAACCTTAACTACTGGCTATCGAGCCTACCGACAAAGGTGACTGGTGAATTGTCAACCTGGAGCATCCGATTCGCCACAGCTATAGAGGGCGTCATATCGCTCATATTTTTCGGCCTCGCCGTTTCGAATGCCTACGGACGCAGGGCGGGTCTTTTTTTCCTCTTATTCGCCGTACCGTTTAACCTGCACGTTCACTATTCGCGGACGGGATTCATCTACAATCACGCTACTTTGTTTATTGCGTTCGTCACCTGGGCACTAGCTCGAGTAGCGCGCACGCCAAGCGCACGTAATTCTTTACTACTAGGAATCTTAACCGGACTCTCGGTGCTTGTGTATCCAGCCACCCACGTGCTCGGCCCCGTCATTATCGGAGCGATGATTATCAAACAACTCCTGACTAGTGTGGCTCCACGAAACTTGATCGGGGAGCTACGCGTCAGGATGGGTAGTATCGTTGCCGCTCTCATCGGATTTACCTTAGCCGCAGGGCCGCAAATTTATTTCTGGACTACGCGCAACTACGAAAGCCGGGCACGCTCTCAACTTATCTTTCTTCCAGGTCCGCGTAAACACATCGAATACTCCCTAGGTGGGCCCGCGACAGACTGGGACTTAATTCTTTTCAACCTGAAAAATACCCTGCTCTTCTTTTGGGCCGGTGATAAAGCCGCTCAATACGGATACACAGGCGCACCGCTAGGGCCAATTATGAGCTGGGTTGCGGTGACGGGAGGGCTCGTTCTTATCTTTCACGCCGCGCGCAAGCACCTCGTGTCGACCTACGTCATTCTCGCCTGCATCGCAACCGTTATCGGCTCGGTGCTCATGGTTGAAGGCAGCTTCTCTCCTCATCTTATTATCTTCGCGCTCTTTATGCCCCTCGCATGTGCGATTGCGTGCGACACCGCCTGGAGGTGCCTCAGGATTACACAACCATATCTCGTGGCGCCCTGCATGCTTTTGGTCGGCGCCTGGTGGGCACACTGGAACTATGAATTTTACGAAACAAGCGTCCAACGATGGAAGCTTTACCGTGTAACGTATATACTCAACTTACCTATTGAAACACGTAAGGTGAAAACCTTACTCAGCCTTACAAACCAACCCGAATCTCTCGGAGAGTCGTTCTATGTTCTTACGTTTCCAAATGCAACCCGGACTACCTTGCAACCTCCGCAGGATGAAGCCGATATCATTATTGCACAAGGCACCAAGACCGGGTTCCCTGCCTTAGCTATCATCGAGCTAGATAGGGAAGCCCCTGTAGTAGGGAAACTCACCGCCGCAGGCCACAATACTCAAATTTTCCGACATTCCCATGGTACCGCTGTTTACGTTGAATAAGCCCTTAACCAAGCCGCTCTAATCTGGCACGTTTAGGCCTTGTCTCGTCCACTCTTTTACGATAGTCACCGTTGTTAGAGGGTGCGTACTTTTGGCCCCCATGGCTAGCTTGGGCCTCTTCTGCATTATGGAACAATTTCTTGCCTATTGGGGACTCTATTGCGCCCTAATCTATATACTTGCCTGCTCCGTCCTCTCCCGTCGAAAGATCAGCCTCTCTGAGGATACCATTTCCCCTGGATGGCTAAAGATTCTGGCTCTTTTGTCTGTCCTGGGCGCTGTGGGTATTACGCTGGTATATCGAATTATTCCCGGCGACTCCGCCATGCTTCCCTGGGAGTGTGATACTGTCCACTTCTTCTTCAATGCTTTTAGGGACCACCAGAGTATCGGCGAGTTCTCCTGGAACGCATTCATACAAAAGCCCGGCTTGCTCTCCGCGAGCGCTCAGACACTCATGTATGGTGCACCGACATATGCCATTCTCAACTCAATAGGATGGAGCTTTGCAGCGCTACGTATTACTTCGCTCCTAATGGGCGTGGCGAGCCTTGCTCTTGGAGCGTACTTGGTTCGACTCCTATTCAACAGAACGGCCGCACTCTTATTTATTATAATTACCGCTACCAACCCTTTGTTCATCTTTTACATGGGTTATGGGGTCTCTCAAACCGCCACGTTTTTCGGATTAGAGCTAGCTTTAGTGCTCGTGATATTGGCCATTACTGATAAGTCGCGCTGGGCATACGGCAAAGCTTTAGCTGCAAGCCTTGCCCTCTTCGCTGCTAACTACAACTACGCTCCAGCGCGCATATTTGTCCTAGCTACGATTATATTTCTTGTAGGCTTCACGCTGCGAAATCTCACAAAAAAAACTTGGAGGCGAAGAACTGTCGCCATCACTGCTTTGATCGCGCTGGCGACTACAACTATGTTCCTTGCCGAAAAGCAGCTCAATCCTCACTCGGATTTCTCCTCCGTACGAGGAGAACAAGCCTTTCTGATGGCTCGTCAGAAACAGGAGCTCATCAACTACCTCGGAGAATCACCTGAAACAAGAGATATGAACGCAGCCAACCTGCCTCTCATAATAAAGGTCAGATTCCTCTGGGCTATTGCCACAGCTCGGGGCGAAGAAATGCTACAACTCTTCTCGCCGCTCAGAAGAAGCGATACCTATTACCTATTCGGTTATATAAATGGAGAAACCCTGCGGCCATATCAAGCAGCCCTGATATTTCCCCTCTTAATCGGGCTCGTAGCCAGCATACGGAGCCGCCACAGGCTTCCAGCCGCTTTTCTGGCGAGTCTTGTTTTTTTGGGAATCCTCCCACTGCTTCTAACAAACCGAGTGGATATCCATCGTTCCTTTTTAATGCTCATCCCTCTTGGCGCATGGATAGCGTATGGTCTCTCTCTTTGCGTAGAGCGACTCCGTGGAGGTCGCCTTGCCAACGCCCATTGCGCGCTAGTCTTTGGGCTTACTACTATGATGCTCTTTGCTCACGACCTATTTTTTCTGGCGACGCAGCAGGCAGTTTTACCCTCAGCGATGCTCGTGTCACAGCACCTGGCTGAACAGTTCCAACCAGGCGTCGCCATCGCGACTCAGGGAATGAACTGCCCCCAGCAAGCAACGGTTGACGTACACCTTGCACGCGCCGCGGATGCCCACGGCCTCAGTATCGAAAAGGTGTTACCCACACAAGCGACTCTTGACTTAACTGACACGAGATTTACTAAGGATTCGGTCAGCTACCAGTTAGCGATAGAGGCTGTAAAAGAAAAGACTCTTGTGGTCGCGTCGACCGTACCAATCACCCTGCTGGCGGCAGATCTACTCGCAAACGGATACACTATTGAAGCTCAATCAATTGGGAATTGTACTGTCGTGAATGCGTCGTCCTCAAAATCATCCCTTAAGCACTCCGAAGGACATTGAGCTAATTACGATTTCCAAAAGAGGAGGTGAAGCCTCCCCGAGATACTTAAGGAGCTTCTTTCTCCGGGCCGGTTTGAACAAGCGAACTAGAGGAACCGCGACCTTCAAAAAACCGACTCCACAATCCTATAGCGATCTCGTAGACAAACGTGGACGATGACAAAATACACACAAACAGAAAAAAAACTAGGTGACGAGGAAGAAACAACTTATGAGCAGCTACCAATGAGTGCTGCTGCATCACCATTTCCCACATCAGCGACACGACCAGAGATATTACCAATCCAGAGAGCAAATGAACGCCGGACGTAACCTGTCGTCTGACGCTCTGAAATACCCACGCTAAAACTAAAGATATAAGAGGCACCGCTACTCCGACGGCACCTATGTAAATAGCCTGCGTTCCTCCCCACTGCCCGCCCGGCAGGAGTTCGATTAGGTAGGTATGAAGAATATGCAGGATAGTACTGTCGGCCATCTCCGGGTCCTGTATGGCCCCCGAACGATACATCGCGGTGTCAAAAAAATCAGAATATGCGGAGGACCACGATTGCCGAAACAACGCCACCTGTATGAAATGCGTGCCGTGAGCGGCGGAAAACCCACTTCCCGCCGCTATGGTTGCGAGGATGCCTGCTTTTGTAATAGGGCTCGATAAACAGACGGCGCCCAATGCTAAAGGGTACAGTGATGCCACAAAGGCATAATCAAACCCCAACCACCCCTGAATCCAACCCATCAAAAATACAAGGGCAAGTTGACCCGGACGTAAAAACCCTTGAAGGCGAAAACAGGAAAAAACATAGCTGGTCTGAAGCACTAAAATAGCCGTAGCATAGCCGTGTCCGTAAAGGGCGTGCATCATAGATGTTGTCATCGGAACATAGATAAGAGCAACCATGCTTGCCGCAGCCAAAAAAGCTCCAAAAACCCGCCGGATAAAAAAATAGCTCACCAAAAAACACACTGCAGAAAGTGCAATCGGGATGCTTCGATAACTTGGAACATTTCTTGGACCAAAGATATAAAACCCTAGTCCCGTCATCCAATTGCCTCCCGGAGGATAATGACAGTATACCCCACTCCACGTGGGCCTATCCGCCGGATCTAAGTATGCCTTACCTGCGGGAGCTGCTCGATCCGGGAGTCCGTAATTCCTTGTAAATCCATCAACATAATAATTTAATCCAGTAACGATGGCGTCATAATCAGAACCCCCATCAGCAAGGGTGGATGGTCCATTCCCGACCGAGCGAGCAATCGCCCCCTGCTCAAGGACCGCCCGCCCAATCACAAAAATCACCAACAGAAATGCAGTGCATTCCAAAATCCACCTACCAATCTTCGTAATCGCGCTTGAAGACACCTTTAATCCTCTTTTTCTGCTCTTTATTCGCCACCGCCACAAGGCGCTACATAAACTGGCGAACTATATGCGTAAGATGACAAAAGGGGATACATGGAACCACAAAATACCTGCGACTGCGGGTAACCAAACTATGTTTGAGCAATATCCGGCCGCTCGAGCGTCTTTATCCGTTCAGTCACCCCGATAAAATATGTTGTTCGGTTTACCCGGGACAACAGAAAATCCTCAAATTCATCCTTTAATTTAGGCTCTTTGCATAAATTAATTTTGTGGCATTCTATCCCCCGATATGAAGTTTAGATTTGATATAGAAGGCCTTCGCGGCTTGGCCATCATGATGGCCATTAGCTTCCACCTCGGCGTACCCTACCTGCAAGGTGGTTTCGTTTCGGTAGATATGTTCTTCGTGATCTCAGGCTTTTTGATCACCTCACTACTTGCTGGCGAGTTCGCCAAAAGCCATGCCAACAATCCCGATCTCGCCACAGTCTCGCTGAAAAATTTTTACATTCGCCGCGTCCGACGAATTCTTCCGGTAGCGGTGTTTGTCCTCATTGTCACGGTTTCGCTGGGGTTTCTCCTTTTTAATCCTCTACGATCTAAAAGAATTCTCTTCAACGGCGTCTGGGCCCTACTCTTTGGAGCAAATATAAACGCCATAAGACAGGCGACCGACTACTTTCAAGAGGGGCTTCCCACATCACCACTCCTGCACTATTGGTCACTGGCCGTGGAAGAGCAATTTTACTTTTTCTGGCCCCTTCTATTTATACTATCCGCACGCAACGTTTTTAGAATACCATTCTTTAGGTCGGTTTCCTGGGAACATCGAGTATTCGCCACGATAAGTTTTATTGGCATAGCCTCATACTGCTGGTCTATGTATGCCACTCATGAGAATCCGAAGGGAGCGTACTTTTCAACGTACACGCGCACCTTTGAGCTGGCAACGGGCGCTGCCGCCGCGATCATCGTTCGAATCTATCCTAATATATCGCCATTTATTAAGCGTTTATTTTCGTACCTTTCCATAGTTCTTATTGCGGCAACAGTACTAATCTATCCAAATTTTCGAGGGTTTCCTGGCTATCTCGGTATCGTACCGACACTCGCGACCGCCCTCTTCCTCGTAGCGGGCATTCCATCCAGCAAAGCTCCTCAGCCCTTTCCGAATCGGTTTTTAAGTCGGAATCCCTGGAAGCTGCTGGGTACGATCTCATATTCAATGTACCTGTGGCATTTTCCGCTAATCCTTGCCCTTAAGGATTTCAATCCCTCCGCAGGAAAAACAAGTCTGAGCATGGCTCTTATACTAGTGACTATCTTCCTGCTCGCTACCATCACCTTCTATCTGATCGAGAAGCCTTGTCGTATCGTATCTGCTCACCATCAGATCGACACGTCGCTCGATCCTCTATTCAATGGGTCATGGCTCAAGAAAACAACCGTTGCGGCCTCTGGCCTGGCCGTAGCCTCATGTTTAATCATGATAGTTTTTACAGAAACCCCTGCAACAACTGCACAGTTGGCTAAATCTTCTCTAACCCAAACAGATCGACAGGCGGCGAGCGTAAACAGGACCCTCTCACCATTACTCCCGCATGAAGAGAAGTTCATGAACGCCTGGCATAGTAAAGTCGCGGAAGGTGTGAAGCTAGCGTTTCTCCCCCCGAACCTTATCCCGCTCCAGGCTCACTTGGTCAAACCAACTGGACTCGAGCCTCCTTGCCATGACACTTCTAATCCACGCTATCCAATCGAACACCAAAGCGAGTGCCTAATCGGCGATCCCGAGGCTCCGAAATCAATCGCTATCGTAGGCGACTCCCGTGCCGGAGCGTGGGTTCAGGTGCTCAAAGGCGCTCTCAATCCCGCAGAGTGGAAGATACACCCCTTTACGCGCGGTCACAGTTGCGGCTGGTCATTTGCCTCACCTGGCGCTCCAACGAGCTTTAATTGCGCAGGGATCATAGACGATACCATTGAACGCCTTAACGAATTACAACCCGACGCCATCATTCTAACAGAGGTAGGATTTGGCGATCGCAACAGCTTCCGAGCAGCTATCCAACCTTACCTTTCCGCGTCCCCCAAGATACTCGTCGTCTCTTCGCTCCAGGGGTTACCAACCTTTGAGCAGTGCCTTGGGAAAGACAACTCGATTGGAAAGTGCCCTGTTAAAATGTTCGAAACAGCAGGCGCGGAGTTACAGGCCGGTGTAAGCGATCTGGTCACCATTGTCGAAGTAACGCACCTTATCTGTCACGAGAGGGTGTGTGCGGCGGTGATCGACGGCAGCCCAGTATTTTATGACGGCAATCACTTCTCTTTTGAAATGGCCGACAAACTCTCGGAGCCACTCAAAATAATCTTGCGTCAAGCTGGTCTCTTTGAAGTTAGCCCTCTTGAATAAAATTGATATTTTGAAAATCAGAATGAACTCTTTTATCCTTGCCGCAGCGCAATTGATGTACAGATATCTCATCGGCTATTTACTAGCGATTTTCTTACTATCAATCGCTCACATCTATGTGACTCCAGCTGAAGGTCCTGTTGCACACGGAGCAGGCTACGCATGGCTGGCCCAAGACCCTTTCAACTTCGCGCAAGGCCATGAGTTGCAAAATAGAATTATAACTCCGCTCATGGCGCACTATGCTGGCATCAAAACTCCGCTACAGTTCATCATGTTCATGAACCTTATTTGCGCCTTTTTTATCGCCACCGCATACGTCGCATGCCGTTACGAGAACCTCTCTCCTAAGATAGCTGTACTTTGCTCCGCTATATTTACATTCTCGTTGCCTGTACTTTTTCAAATTCACTATGCCGGATATGCCGATATAACCTCATATACGCTCGTATTTTTAGCGATACTTACCGTGCAAGGGCGATTCCTATGGGCACTTTTCTTAGCGCTAGCAATTCTCAATCACGAAAGAAACCTTTTTGTATATCCATGGTTTCTCCTCTACTACTTCCTACGAAATGACAGACGCATCCTCCGCACCGCTTGCGCCATGATACTGATGGCTCTCTCTCTTCTCCCTTGGCGCCTCTACGTGCAGATGGTCGCCTCATACAAAGCACCCGCCTTCTCGGTCGAGCATTACTTAAACCTAAATTTTGGAGGCACTTTCGGTTCTATCAGCGCACACCTCTACTCCGGTTTTTTTCAGACCTTCAAGCTAATGTGGGCCCTTCCCGCATACGCGCTAGTGATACACATACGGAAGAAAAATTTCGCCGAGGTCCTACTGTATTGCTTAATAGTGGCAAGTGCTTTTACGAACCTTTTCATAGCTACCGATACCAGTCGATTGCTGTGTATTTCATTCCCGGTGATTTGGTTTGGATTCCTTACTTTGGCCAAAGAATGGGGCGCTCAAACCTTTTATCAAAGAGTGTTGCATCTGTTTCTGCTAAACCTCTTTGTGCCTCAGTACTATGTCGGACAAAACCATGAATTCCGCTTTCACAGTCTCCCCGCCTCGTGGTTGTGGAAGAATATCTTTGCTGTCGTGACGTGGGAATTCTAACAAAATAGATCTGCTTCCCCAAAATATCGCCAAAGTAACCGTCCATTGATCGACACTATGGCATCTCCTGATCGGACTCCTAGGATTGTTGAGTAAAGACCTCGCTCCCCCGGATCGGCATAAGGTCAGCCCCGTCATCGGCTTTGGTGATAGAGACCGGCTAGCGCAGGCGAGCGTCGAAAATACAGTGCCTAATCTCACGAACTGTGCTCTTACCCCTCACTCTATCACCTTGTCACCAACGACAGTCCACATCTGATCGACGTAGGAGATGTTTGAGTGGTACTTCCAACCCGCCCCTTGTAGCTCAGCTTTCAATTGATCTTGCGTAATAAGTGGACACACGTTTCCTAACCGGCTCCAAAACAAAGGCCCAAATCTATAATCCGGCGCATCCGCATTGAACGATATCCAATGAGACTCCTTTTTGAGGAGCGTGAGCCAATCTCGATAACTGCCCTCTTGGGGGCAATCGATCTGCTTGAAGCGCCACTCTCCCAGACGCCCAGTCACATACGCCTCCAGCGCAAGGCCACGTGAAAACATCAGTAACGTCTCAGACTGAATCGACTGCGCGGGAATGCGATGAGGCTCGATAGCAGGTTCGTAGTGTGGCCACCACCGAGGCTCTCCCCGAATCCACACATACTGCAAAGAAACAAAACACGAACCGAGAAGCAACAGACTCACCAGCACGGGACTCCTCTGAGCGCGATAACCCCATAAGATCGCAAAAAGGGCCAAGAAAGGAAGTGAGAACCGAGGTGCCGAAAGATTAAGCGCGAGTGTCGATGTTACCGAACAGAATAAAACCGCTAAAAGTAATCCCAGCCAGATCCGATATCCGCGCGGCGCGGCAAGAAGCAGCCATGGCAGGAATACGAGCGCAAAAACCCCCGAGCGATTCTCCCCGGGGTGTAGATTAGGAAACCAGCGAGTGGATAGACCTAACCCCTCGTATACGTACTTTAATTCACCCACCTCGTAGATCTTCTGCGCCCAGGCATCAGGCAGAACGCTCAACGGCTCCATCACCCATGTGAGCACATTCGCGACCGTTGTAGTTGCGATCTCTCGCTTCGGAAGCCCGTAGGCTGAGAGACGCACGCCACTCTCCCCTCCATGAAAATCACCAAACGCGCTGTACACCGGGCCGTAGGAGAGAAGGCAAAACAAACCAGCTACGGCCACACCGGCAACTCCCGCTAGTAGAGCGTCTCGTGACGTAAAGATCCTGCCAAGCGAGCGGTACATCAAAACAAGGCCGATTGGAATAGCGGCAAACAGAACGTACCCCTTAGCTGCAACACCGAGCCCAACCAAAGACACGAAGACAAAAAGCCCCTTCGCCACCGATTGAGAGTGTCTCCACAGTGCGCACGCTGCAAGCACTGGAAACGCGGCTGCCATGTCAGTTGTAACTTCGGCCGTACGCAATCCAACCGACGGAAACGAAAGGAATGCCAGTCCGGCGATACACGACGCCCTAGTAGATAATCCATAGCTAGAGCAAAGAAGAACCACAGTAAGACTCGCGCCCACCGTGTCCACCATGCCGGTCCAACAGCTGCCGAGCCATCCACACCCTAGAAAAATGTTCGACTGCAACTCCGCGTCTCCACCCAGAGGCAGTCCTATTTGGTGCCAATTCGCCGTCCGCCATGCGTCAAAGTTTCCATGCCACAACCACAGCAAAGCTCGGGTAATGTGGTACCCAACGCTATCAAACGCAATGGTTCCAACCGACCAGTCCTCGACCCAAATGAAATATTGAGTCAACACTGCCATAAAAAACGAAGGTACAATGAGGAGATCTAGCCAGGAAAATGAGTACCGGATGCTGGCCGCGTACCGCAGCATGGAAGGAATACTACGAAGGGATAACACCGCCGTCGCCAACGTCAGTAACACAAACGCTGAACGATACACCGTTGGGCTTAAGATACGAGCATGCCCCAAGAACATCGGCAGCAGGAACAGAGCCACCTGATACGTTACTATTCCCGCGAGGCACGACCAAGCAAATCCTCGCTTTGAAAAGGCCTGCCCATAACTAAGAATAAATAGTAACGGAGCGATTATGTGGAGGACTTGGAAATAGGCGCAGGAGTCTGCCATACGGAAATACTACCGGACACGGGGCATCCCGAAAAGGTAGGAATTACAGTCGTCACAAAAAACGCTGGTAACCGTAGTGGATTATCCGTTTTGAGACGCGCTCAATTCCATCGCTACAGCCTCAGACTGCTGCGGA
>Ga0114970_10000369_pt1 | contig 33273 bp, 25 predicted proteins | sample M_140205_XF_Meta_FD_87030 | JGI IMG/M metagenome (GOLD analysis project Ga0114970, IMG submission 87030) | Freshwater microbial communities from Lake Montjoie, Canada to study carbon cycling - M_140205_XF_MetaG | ecosystem: Environmental > Aquatic > Freshwater > Lake | place: Lake Montjoie...
ATACGGTAATGACACTCAATAGCCCCTAAGGGGCCGATTTGCGGAGCAAATCGGGGGTGAAAACATTAACTGGTCACAAAATCTGCCGTCCCCGATCAGGGGACGACCAATCGAATTACCTATTAAACTTCGCCGTAATCTCAATAGCTTGAATCGCGACATTAAACTACTGTGACCAGTTACCTCATATGAATTTTATCGCTGTGAAAATAGCTATTAAAGGATATATTACCCCTGTTTTCATACTCCTGCTACTGCGATTTGATGAGCAACCTGGGCTATTATCCCGGCGGCCAGTGAAAGGGCCGCCCCCCAACTATATGTAGGTGCAGGTGCGGGACGGTCTGACCACCGTTAGCGCCTATATTAGTTACAACCCGGTAACCCCCGTCTGCAAGCCCTTCCTGACGAGCGACCTCTGCCGCGGCGAGCAGCAGCTCTCCAAGCAGCTCCTTATCGCTTAACTCAGCCGCAGCAAGGTTCGTAATGGCGCGCTTTGGGATCACCAATATATGCGAGGGTGCTACAGGGTTTATATCCCTAAAAGCAAGCACATTCTCACTCTCATAGAGGATCTGCGCCGGGATCTCGCCCCTTACTATCTTCATAAAGATCGTATCATCTGCCTGCTTCATACCCACTCCCATCTTTTATTTTGCTCCGACCCTTTAGCGCGCCAAGATACTCGCAACAAACTTAAGCGCCTCAGTTGCGCTATCATCGTTATAGCCAAAGCGCTTAATAAGACGCTCCTTTAGGGTATCAAACTTCTGTTGCTGTTCGTCATCATGTTGAACAACTGAGACGAACTGCTTAATCTGAATGGTATCCTTAGTATCATCGAACAACTTCTTCTCAAGCGCTTCGCGCAGCCGATCGTTGTCGAGCGGATTAAACTTGCGCCCTGCCGCCGCCATACCACCGATTGTCTGCAAGATCTCACGACGGAAATCATCCTTGGCGGCTGCCGCAATCCCGATCTTCTCCTCAATCGAGCGCATAAACTTCTCATCCGGCTCATCAAGCCCCCTGGTAAGGCGATTCTCTACCTTCTGTTTTCTCTGATAGGCCGAGATGTTCTCCACATACTTCTGACCCATCGTTTCAAGGGCCTTTACATCACCAGCGATGGCGAGCTGCACCTCTTTCTTGACGATATCCTTATACTCCTGCTCAACCTTATCAAGGATCGCTGAAAGCCTCTTACGCTCATCATCCGAGGTAACGTGCGGATTCTCTGGAAGCCTTTCACGCAGCACATTAAGCAACATAAAGGGGCTCAAGAATCGCCGTGATTCCTCTGTATCACGTACCAGGCAAGCGCTCAGGCAGTCCTGAATAAAGCGGGGCGAGATGCCGCGATGCCCCTCACGCGGAGCCTCGTCCTGAATCTCACGCACAGTTTGTTCGGTATAGCCCGCCACAGATTCGCCGTTATAAAGCCGCATCTTTTGTAGCAGGGTCATGCCGGACTTCTTCGGCTCATCTAGTCGCGAACACACAGCGAACATCGCTGCAACCTCGATAGTGTGCGGAGCAATATGACGATCAACCTTCTCTGAGGTGAAGTCCTTCTCGTAGATCTTCCTCTCATTCGAAAGGGTCAGTACGTACGGGATATCTATCTTTAGAGAGCGGTCTCGTAGCGCCTCCTGGAATCGATCCGCTTGAAGCTTCTCATATTCAGCCTCGTTAGTGTGCCCAAGTAACACTAGATCTATCTCAGTTTGAGGGAACTTCTTAGGCTTAATTACCCGCTCCTGCGTTGCGGTAAGAAGCTCATAAAGAAACTCCCGCTCTAGCTTAAGCACCTCGATAAACTCAGCGATGCCACGATTCGCACAACACAGCTCTCCATCAAAGCTGAACGCGCGCGGATCTGAGTCCGAGCCGTACTTAGCAAGTTTACGGTAATTTATATCACCTGTTAACTCCGTTGAATCTTGGCTCTTGGGGTCCTTTGGTTGAAAGGTTGTAATGCCGGTTCTATCCTCCTCGGAGATAGCTAGTCGTTTAACGACCACGTGATCGAACACCCGATCATAGTTGCCATCGTACTTCTCAAGCAACTCGCGCAACTGAAATCGACTTGCGGGATCTAGCCCGCCGTTAATCTGTATCTTAGGTGCCCCTACTGGGATGCTCTGATTAAGAGCTGCCAGAAACTCACTTCGTAAATGTTTGGGGATAAGACTGAGTGGTTCTACGTTCATCGGAGACCATGCAACCTGATCTTTGTTAATCTTTCCCAGGTTATCCAAACTCTTCTGCGCGTTCTCTAGTCTGACTGGCTCCTCTGAAAAACCAAAGGTATACACCGCACCCTGGGGCGTTAATGAATAGTGCTCAGCCCCGCGCTTAAGTAACCTAGCGACGGTACTCTTTGAGGAGCCAACCGGTCCAAGCATAAGGAATAGGCGCTTCTGAGGTCCATAGCTCTTAGCTGCTGCTTCAAACAACTCCACAAGCTTCATTAGCTTATCATCTAGGCCGAATACAGCGTCATTCCCAGCACATAGTGGATCATCAAAAAACTTAAAGCGTGTATACTCGCGCCCGCCTAGTGAGTACTTCTCGGCGCCGTACGACATAATCATCGCATGCACCCTCTGGAAGGCGTTGTCCGTAACGGTCGGATTGGCTGTTGCAACTTTCAGGTAATCATCGAAGGTGCCGATCCAGTTCAGATCTTTGTACTGGCGCTGCAACTCGGTGCGCTGAAAGATATTGCGAATCTCTGCTTGCGTTGTCCCGAATTTAGCCTGTACGGGGTCCGAGTTGCGTGCGAATGCTGCTTGTTGCTCTGTATTCATAACTACCTTATTACTTTCCTACACAAATTCTCTTACCGTCCAGTTCCTAACAGATCCTTTATTACCGGGATAATATCGTTACGGTCTCCCATATGAGTGAGTACGGCAGCCTCCTGATCTTGCAGGTGCGGCTGAAGAAACTCAATAAATCCTCCGCCAGTACGGCTTGCGCCGATCTCCACATATCCGAATAAGTTAACATAGGGAAGGATGTCCTGCTTGAGCAAATCAAGTGCCTTCTGACTATCTGCTGGCGAGCTATTATCACCATCCGAGAAATGAAAAAGGTAGATATTCCATTCATCGGGAGAGAACCTGGCAAACATCTGCTCTTTGGCGAGTTGATAGGCCGAGGAGATCACGGTTCCACCAGACTCGCGCGTTGTAAAGAATGTATCTCGGTCAACAACCTTGGCCGAAACATCATGAATGATATAGCACTTCTCTGTCCCCTGGTATTGTCGATCAATCCAGGCGTCTGTCCAGAAAGCTGTGTTGCGCGCCAACGACTTCTCTTCTTCTCCCATAGAACCAGAGACATCGATCACGTAGAAGATCACAGCATTAGTTTTGGGGCGTGGTTTTAGCCGCGCACTCCGATATCGAAAATCATCCTTGATCGGAACTATATTTGGATCTTGATCGTCATAGCTCTCCTCAGCTACCGCACGTTTGAGAGCCTCTTTAAAGGTTCTCTTATGGTCCCTAAGTGCAGGGGGTCCGCGCCGCGAGATCCCCTCGTAACGTGGAACTGCATCCTCCAGTCCAGAGGTAAGCCTGGGCTTAATGCGTGGGAGCTTAAGCTCTTCTCCAAGTAGGTCTGCCAACTCCTCTATATGGAACTTCTCCTCACGAAGATGTTTTCCCTCACCTGTACCTCCCCGCCTGCCACCAGGGCCAGCACCATCCTCTCCTTCTCCCTCTCCAACTCCTTTATCATTTGCGCCGAAGATGAAACGGGGGATAGTTATCTCTTTAACAGGTACTGAGATTAGATCGTTACCGTGCTGCGCTATGATCTCATCACTTGTGATGTATTCGTTGAGATCCTCTCGAACCTTGCCCTTAACTATATCCCTAAAGCGCTTTACATCGGGCTCAATACCAAGTGAAGCGGTCTCCAGAGAGAAGGACTGTTGCTCAATAGCGGTCTGCCTAGATTTAGAATGACTTGGATCGAGCGTCATAATACCTCCTACCCTATCCTCTCAAAGTACCCTTGATAATCATCCGAAGCTTTTTGTGAGCTAAGTGTTTTACCGTCATAACTTATTCTACGCCTAGTGCCATCCTTATCCTGCGTCAGCACGTGTACCGGACGGGTCCATATCCTCTGCAGATTCTTACAGGTTGGCTCAGCAAGGCCGCGGTTTAACTCCTGTCCGTCGAAGCTATGAAGAATAACGAGCTCTCCTCTATTGGCATGATTTGCATCGACTACCGCGAGCTTTGGCTCTCCAAGATTCATTAATGAGCGCGCCAGCATCGAACGCACATCATCAAACTCCTCTGATGAAACGTAGACATCCCCCTCATTATCATGCTCATAGGTATAAAGCTTATTCTCAGCACAGAATTCAGGGGTTAAATAATGGTAGATAAATGTTAGGTCGTTGTGTGTAATCATGGCACGCAGAATCTCTTCCTGCCCTAAGCCAATTTTCTTGTCCCAGTTGTGCCGAGCCTCCATATCCCGACAATCATCCCACTCATGGCCGAACTTGCCCTTATCCCAACGCTCTTCGATGTCGCGCAATAGTCGCACACCGAGACGATATGGATTTATACTCTTGCCCCACGGCTGCAATACGGAAGAGTTAAAATCGCAGTAGTCAACCGTCTCAGATGGATAGCGTGGTAATAGGTGTTCAGTCATGCATTTAGAGTGCCAATAGCTCGCCCACCCTTCATTCATAATCTTAGTCATGCGTTGTGGAGCGAAGTAGTACGACTCATTACGAACCATAGAGAGCACATCCTGCTGCCACGGATCAAGCGGCGCATGCGTCATTAAAAAGAGTAGGATATCCTGCTCCGGCTCTGGTGGAAGCCTCTTAAGCCTCTGGTCACGTTCCTTTGTCTCCCGTTCAACCTGAGCGCGCAACACCTCGGGTGGATTCACATATCGATCAAGATATTCCGGCACATCAAAGCGCGCCGGCTTAATAGGATCCAGCGCTCTGCGCTCAAGGGTGGATCGCTGCACCACCTCGTTACGAGCTCTACGCAGCGCAACTGAATGCACGTCAATGAGGTTATCTAACGATAGACAGTTATCGAGAAAGCTCTCTACAACTAGCGGCCCATGCTCCTCTTGGTAGCGTTTGATGCGCTCTGCGTGATCCCCCATCTTGTCGAGCATGCGTCGATCAGTTGCGTTGAAATATGCGTTATGCTTAAAGAATATATTGTGGAAATAAACGTGCGCCATGACCGTTCTGGTCTCTTGCACCGAATTTGAGTCGAGCAAGTAGGCGATGCAGGGGTCTGTATTGATAACCAGCTCATAGGTCCGGCCCAGTCCATAGCTATCTCGTACAGACTGACTCTCGTAGTTTTGGCCGAAACGCCAGTGCTCATACCGTTTAGGAAAGCCCTCACGAGCAAGGATTACCTGCAACTGCTTCCAATTGACAACAACGAACTCCTGCGGAAAGAAATCAAGGGGGCAGATACTCTTTACGATCTCCTCAATCTCGTTCTTCCACCCCTGAATCAGCCGCTCTTGTGCTCCACGAGAGCCGGCAAACTCATGCACCGTTATCTTGTGACGGCGAAAAGCCTCTGTATCTAAGGATGGAACGTCATTGTTTTTTGCCGCACTGTGCTCTAGATCGCTCATACTGCCTACTTCTTAACCGCCCACTCAAGATGCTTGCGAATAGTTTCCCAACGCTCTTCCCTCGGATATTTAAGGGTATCTTCAAGCGCCTTAATGGCTTTAACCCAGCGCTGTGCTCTACGGCGCTCATCTTCCTTACCATCTAAATCTTTTCTGACCTTTAATGGATCCTCTGCATACTCCCTTGTCATCTGTTCGAACTCATGAAGTGGCTTTTCAAGCATCTCTTTTCGAACAACTCTCATTCCCTCTACAAGCTCTCCGAAGATGTTCTCATAATTAGTAACAACGCTCTCGCTTGGATTCTCAGCTTGCCAGTTACCGATCTGCTCAAACAGATGCTTTCTGTACTCTTGGCGCCTCTCTGGTGTCGAGAGGTTTTCGTTCTTTACGACCTTGTCCTCAAAATCCTGCAGGAGTTCCTCGTTATGTCCGCGCTCGCGATCATTGACTCGGTACTGCTGCTCAACCTCAAGTGGAGCCTGCCCAATCGAGACTCGCGCATGTGCCAGATAGCGCCGGATCGAGAGTTTGCTCTGCTCCTCACTTGCAATACCCATAGCCGCATAAAAATCATCTTGAACCATACGCTTAGCGTAAGAAACGATCTCTTTAACGATCGAATCAGGTGACGGAATAGGAAACTCCTTCTCAACACGGCTCATGATCTCCTTAAGAGCCTCCTGCGTTTCCTTATAATTCATCGTTCTGCCAAGTCGGGATGCCTCCTGTTTTTTATCATCGAGCAGTCGTCGTGCATACTGACGCTTTGACTCCTCGATCTTCTCGTAATATGGGAACTTATCTTGATGCTGCTTAAGCACCTCAATCACCTCAATCACAGTAATTGGCTCACCCTGTCTAAAAACCGCCATCTTGCGCAGCAGATCCTGTGCATTTGCCGTTGAGACTCCGAAACCACCATCATAGAGCGAGAATCTAGTCTCACCGACCCCGTACATATATTCATCTGCTATCTTTGGCAGGAATTTCTTAAGAAGAACTAGATCGTCCTGATGCCATTTGGCGCTCTCCTCTGACTTGAGCATATTTAGCTCGTTTTTAACTCCGTCTCTAGGCTCCTGCAAAAGCAGCGCTTTTTCAACGACGCTCATACGCGCTAGAATTCCAGGCATCCTCTCATGCACATCGCTATAGCTTGCCGGATTCGGCTTAAGAAGTCTCGATGCCGTTACGAACAACGCGACAGCATCAAGCACATGCGGACAGATTACCCGATCCGTTCCGACTATAGTTCTAAAGAAATCCCGTTGCGCTGCGGCCTCAGAGAGGTAGCGCGTAATATGCGGAACCGTTATGAACTGTAGTCGACGCACCAGAGAGTCCCAGCCATTGGCGCCACTCTTCATCATAATCAGATCATCGTTGGCGTCTGCTCTAAGGAGAACATTCACCTTCTCTGTCTTAATTGCGGCAGCCTGCCTAAGCGAAAAGATCTGAGTGTGCCCAGACTCTATCTCGTTTAGGAGATGGTTCATGTGCGAAATATCGTCCCCACCCCTATCACGCTCATTTGGACGAAATAGATCGGAGAAATGCAGGTGCCCACGATTGGCACGAAGCATAAAGCTAGTTGGTATATGGAGATCTCTCTCGGCTGCGCGAACCTCCTCAGGTGGCGGCGCATAGGAATCATAAAACTGCTCTATGTCAGCATCTCGATTGGCGCTCCCCCAGATGGAGCAGAGCCCCCTACCCTGTCTACACGAGAGGGTATAACGCTCAACACGCACGTGCCGATTAAGTACCTCATCAAGTATAGTACTCTCCGATCGATCCTGCTGGTTAAGACCTCTGGCTATATAATCCTGCCGATAAAAACTAACTAAGGTCTCAAGTAACGACTCTGAGAATGTATCTAGCTCCCCACGCAATAGATAATCAACGTTGAGATCTGTCGACAGCCTCCCCTGTTCTTCAAGGTTAGCCAGTAGTTGCTCACGCGGCCCCTTGCCGTCACATGAGGCGGAGAGGAGAAAGAGCGGGTCGGTATTGCCTATCGGTCTGTATACGATGCGAGCTACCTGACCGCTCCCCTCCTCAGTAGCGTATGCGCGTCTAGGCTGATTCGTTGAAAACCCGTAGGCCTTTGCGGCCCTTTCCTCGGGAAATACCCAGATTAAGCGATAGAGCGCACCATTAGGATCCCGCTCTGAGTAATGCTCAAGCATCGCATCGAGTGTGTCGTTAAGGCGCGTTTTGCCAGAACCGGGTGGGCCATGAAATATAAACATCCGGTTAGAGAACTCTCTACGCCCAAACAACCTCATCTGCTGATAGAACTCATTGAGGGCAGGCTCCTGTCCCTCAAGCTTTCTCTTGTCACATACCATCCCGGACTCCCACGGCCAGGTGCGTAGCTTGAAATCTAGGAGCTCCTGCCCCAGTACGGTTTTTGTCTCAACTCCGAACGATTCCATGGCGTCGGCCGTGTACTGAAACGTATTGCGGATCAGGTGGCGTGGACTCTTGATAACTTCACGCAGGTAGTCGCCGTAGCTTAGCTCATGAGAGACCTGGGTGTAGCGCTGACCCTCGGAGGCCTTGAAGGCATCCAGCAATTTGCGAGATCCCTCTGCAAGGAGAGCCTCGCTGAGCTGTGGGGTGCGAAGAGCGCTGGAGAGTATCTCCGTATGTTGTTTACCCTCTCCCCCTAGGGGCTCCTGTTGCTCTCTATTCATGAACGGCGCCACTACTAATTTGCTCCGGTATTAACTGGGCATCAAATAGTCCAAGAAACTATCACCAAATTACCGTTCTATGAAACATAATTTTATGTGGGATATGTGTAGCAGATCGGCATTGATAGAAATTCAACTTGCGTTTGATTATAAAGCGATCGCTCTTTCAAGAACGTCCGTACTTATATCCTGCGCCGAAACAACCTGCGCGGTCCCTGAGGACTCCTCGTACTCGACCTGAATAAGGTGCTGCACCCCATCCTTAATATCATCGAGATGGGTAATGATAATTATCTGCTCAAAGCGCCTTCTGAGCTTCTCTAATAACGCTAGCACGTTGCTACGTCGCCCCTCGTCAAGGGAGCCAAAGACCTCATCGAGCATCAAGAGCGAAAAGCTCTGTCCGGCCCGCTCCGCCAACATATGAGAGAGCGAGATGCGCATACAGAGGTTAAGGATATCCTCCTCTCCCCCACTAATAACCCGCTTGGCCTCGCCGTCCTCAACTACCGTAGGGGTAAAATCCTCGGCTAATTCAACTGCCGAGTAGCGCCCATCGGTCAGGTCAGCCAAGTATTCACTGGCAAGTTCAGCCATACGGGGCCGAATCGAGGAGTTCACGAACTTTCTAAAGTCGGTCATAACGCGGTCGCACTCATCAAAGATACGAACCTCCCTGCGTAGCCGCTCAACCTCACCGCTGCGCTCATCGAATCGCACGATTTCGGACCTTGTACGTTGCAGCATCGCCTCGTGCGTGTTCACCTCGCCCTCAAGGCGAACACGTTGCAAACGCTGCACCTCTAATAAGCGTTGCGATACATCGTGCGCGCCTTTTTCCTTTAGATATCCCTCTTCAGAGAAGCGCATAGCCACAAGGTTCTCCTGGGCCCGCGCAAGGCTCTCTTCAACTAAGGTAAGGTCTACCTTGATAGCCGACTGCTCCCTGCTTAAATCTTCACGCCGTGCTTGAAGTTGTTGGCAGAGATTAAGCTCATGCAGCTTGGCATCTAGATGCTGAATTGATAGTTCAAGCTCACTACGCTCACGAACTAACCTCTCAAGCTCCGTGGGTCGCACCACCTTTTCACTAACTATGGTATCTAGCTCTTTAACTCTGCGCGTGAGCTCACGCTCTTCTGCTGCAAAGTGCGCCTGAACCTGCTCAAAGGACTCCCCCAGCGCTTGCCCACAGGTTGGACAATCCCCCCCGGCTTCAAGCGCCTCTGCTTTCTTTACCCGCTTGGCGAGCTGCTCAATCTGCCCTGTAACCGCATCACGTGCCGCCTCAGCTTTAGAGAGGCTACCGCGCCATATTAGCTCTATATCACGGGCGGCTTCTGTTAGCCGTGTAAGCGCCTGGCGCTTTTCAAAGCTTCTCAGCTTTACAGTAGCAAGGGACTCCTCAAGATCTAGCCCCCCTGTAAGGGGCTTAAGCTCGCGTGCTAACTGCTCTTCGGCCAGAGCGCCCGCATCGCTTAAGGCACGCAGGCGCTTCTCGCGCTCCTCGCGCCGCACCGTCAGGGCCTGTAGACCCTCTCTTGATTTTAGAAACTTAGCGCGTAGATCATCATGCTTTACCATGCGCTCACGCAAAGTTGCGAACTCCTGCTCAATCCTTTGAAGCGCTGCGGCAACCTCATCGTGCTTAGCTCTAATAGCCAGTAGGCACTCCTGCTCAGTAGAGCTTCGTTGCTCAAGCTCCTGACGGATGCCAAGGCTCGCCTCGTAGCCTGTTAGTACAGCACGCTTATCTTTTCTATCTGCCCTTAAAAGATCCTGCATTACCTCGAGGCGATCGTAGCCCATCATGCGCAAAATAAACTTCTCTCGCTCTGTAGCGCCCTTCTTCCCACTTAGAAACTCAAGCCCCTTCTGCTCCGTGCAATAAGTTGAGATAAATTCATCATACGACATTCCAACTATCGTTGCGATTTTAAGTGAGACCTCCCTATTGCCTACCGTCACCGGCGTTGACTCGCCCCCCACATATAGCAGCGCATCAGAGAGGGTACGCTCAATTCGAAAGAGAACCCCCTCATGCTCTAGGGTCAGCTCAACGCGCGGCTCCTGTTCCCTCTTTCCCCTGCCACCCTTAGTTGGAGCAAAACGTGTTCGTACATCCTCGATGCGCCCCCTAAGAGCGCGTGAGCCAAAGATTGCAAACCCTATCGCTTCAACTATGGTGCTCTTTCCAGCTCCGTTAGGCCCAATAACGCCGATTAGCCCGTCCGGAAACGAGATAAAACTCTCTGTATGCTGTCGAAAGAGGTGTAACGATAGGCTACGAAGCTTCATATTTCGCCTCAACCTTTGAGAGATAGCTCCCTAACACCTCTGAGATCTCATCCGAAGAGACCCCGGGCACCGCACAACTCTTACTGAACTCAATTAACTGCTCCTTAAGCAGCCCCTTGCCAGGCTTACCTAACCGTTCAAGATCTGGTCGTACGGTTGAAAAGACTATATCAAGGGTTAGGTTAAGAGCCTTGGCGCGCAGTGCCCGGATCTCCCTATGATCGAGATTTCTATAGGTTTCACGTGACACGTTGTGAATAGCAAGGCGCACTATCTTGCCATCAAGCCCACCCGCCATACTGGCAGAGAGATCGGCTATCCTTGTGCTAAGCGCCTGCGGTTCAAGATCCGTAGCATCTATAGGGGGCAATACAATCACCTCGCGTGGTGAGGTTAGGGGATGAAATGTGCGCTTGGCTCCGGGGAGCCGAACCTCAAGAAAACCTTTGAGCTCGCTGGACTCGCCCCAGATATTAGCGGAGGTGTGCTCAATTGAGCCCGAGTAGGCGGCGTTAAGACCAATCGCACGTTGAATATGCACATGCCCTAGTGCGATATAATCCCACTCATGTGGGGAGAGCGCCTTGAGCTCAAGCTCTGCGCCACCAAAATCGCTTATCCATTTTTCATTGACCTGCGCATGCACAACCAGCACGTTATGATTAAAGCGATCATCTGCCCGTAAGTCGAGCTTGTCACGCCCTATAATAGCTGCGTGCGGAAGACAGGTTACAGCGAGGCTCTGCTCCTTAAAGGTAAAGGTCTCAAGTGTAGCATCTGCTACATAAACCCCATCTATCTCGCTAAAGAGTTGTAGCACCGAGCCGGTATCAGCCCGCTTCGGGGTTTCGTGGTTACCCCCAACGATAACAACCGGACTCCCGCTCTCTTTTGCAAGACGACGTAGCTGCCTAAAGCAAAACGTAACAACCGTATTAGATGGACGGACCGCATGAAATAGATCGCCAGCTATAATGGTAACATCTGGCTTCAGGGAGATTATACGGGTAATCGCCTCCTGAAAGGCTAAGTTAACGTCAGCCTCACGTTGGTTAATCCCCCCCTTGGAGAGCCTATTATAGCGGCGATACCCGAGGTGCACATCGGCCAGGTGGCAGATACGCAGCGAGGGCTTTGTAGACAGGGGTGGGGGGGAAACCATAGTGCAAAGATCTACCCCAGCGGAGTACTAACTTCAATTGGTAACTAGTCAGCATAACGGGTACCTATCAACCCCCTCTACACACTGGTCTAGAGATTGCATTCGGCAGAGACAATCAACACCTTGAGAACCTGTGTTGCTAAAAATAGCAAGGAGATCAAATACTTTGCAGATATCATCAAAAGGTTTCCAAGGCGCAGATACGCAGCTTTTGCAGAGCGGCGCACATATCTTACCTAAAGGGTGCGTACTGCTTGGGGTTTTAAAGTCAATTGAGAATGAGCTGCGCAAACGTGAGATGCTTGGAATTAGCGGGCAACCTACTACACCGCTTTGGTTTCTGGCGGAAACAGAAAGAAATATATTCCTGTGGAGAAGCGGCAAAAGCCTTGATGATCAGCGTGCTTACTCATTTTGGATTAACGTTCCGGCTTTAATCAAAAAACGGCGCCACCAGCTTAAAAAACCTCAGGGTCTAAACCCATTTACTAATCCGCTCTGGGGTATAGCTGCGTTTGAAGATAAGTTGGTCGATCAGGAGCGGGATTACCTCGACTCATTCGAGGATCTTGCAGACTCTGTGCTCAAGCACGCAGAGGCACTCAGCGTCGCAAGTGAAACTATCCGGAGCGAGGTTGCCCCAGGGAGCCTGCAGAGGCCCCCTGTGGTGCTTCCAAGCGTGTTAATTGCTAGATGACAATCTTCTGCTATTCACCCTGAGATACAAGAGGTATTATCTATATACTATGACCATTCAAAGCCCCGATCCCCTTATTATTGAAACCATCGAGCGTGTCTGCCGCGCTGAGATCCATAAGTATCAAGATGAGCGCTTCTACAATACCGTACCGCGCCCCCTCTTTCGGGCCTTTGGCGATGCGGGGCTAGCGGGCCTCTCAGTTCCAGAGAGCTACGGCGGCATCTCAGCCTCTGCAACGACCTGTGCGGCTGCGTTTGAAACGATCTCTCGCTACGATCTGGGGCCTGCGATCTTCCTCTCAGTTCATACGATGGTGTCTAGGCTTATTACAGGTCACGGTACCCTACAGCAGAAACAGGAGCTGCTGCCCAAGATCGCTGCGGGCGAACTGCTGTGCGCATTTGCCCTGACTGAAACTCACGCCGGTTCAGATTCACAGGCCCTTACGACAACAGCAACTAGGAATGGGGACTCCTACCTCCTAACTGGAAGCAAATGCTACATCTCAAGCGCTGGATTTGCTGACTTATATATCGTTTGTGCAAAGACCGCCGATACTGCAGGCTCCGGCATCTCGGCCTTTATAGTGCCTAGCTCAACACCTGGGCTAACGATCGGCAATCCAGAGAGGAAGATGGGGGGTGAGCTTTCACCAATCGCTTCACTCTTTTTTGATCAAGCGCCCCTGCCGGTCTCCGCTCTGCTGGGCCCCCTGCACCACGGCTTTAAGGTCGCCCTCTCTGGTCTAACAAGTGGGCGAGTCAACATCGCTGCGTGCGCAAACGGACTATCTGCCGCAGCGATCGAAAGCGCGCTCAAGCACCTCAATACGCGTCAACAGTTCGGGCACCCCCTAGCTGACTTTCAGGGACTACAGTTTATGGTGGCCGATATGTATGTAAAACTTGAGGCGGCAAGGCTCCTCACACTTAAAGCAGCCGAGGATCTCGATGCTGCGCATACTGCAGGGGTTAATAATAAGCTTAATACTAAACTCTCTGCCTCTGTCGCTAAATGTTTTGCTACCGACACTGCAATGGCTATCACGACTGATGCGGTGCAGTTGCTTGGGGGTGCGGGCTACCTAAAGGAGTATCTCGTTGAACGCTATATGCGTGAGGCCAAGATGCTGCAGATAGTTGAGGGCACAAACCAGATTCAGCGCATGATTATAGCGCAAGAGATCCTGGCCGACACAAATTAAACGGTGCGCCTACATTAGGACCCGCGCAAGAATTACTTTCCGTTTTGTGCGCTCAGATTTGCCCCAGGTTTGGACGTTCTGAGCGCGGAAAACCGGAAGAATAGCGAGCTATTTTGAGGATTTTCCGCGTGAAGAACGTTCAAAGATGGGGTAAAGATGAGATGCACAAACGGGAAGTAATTCTTGCGCGTGTCCTTAGCATGAGGTGCTATTAACGCACTGATTGGCAGTTATCGGGCCGAAGCAAACTCCACCAAAGTTCATGTAAATAGTGGCGCTACCGGTGTTGCGACGTGCCTTATCTGCCACTGCATCTCCATTAAGCGGGGTGCTAATTCCACAACCGACGCCGGCGTAGTAGCGAGCCTCCCAACCGGCGCCCCTTACATAGAGCCCAAGCGAGGCCAGCACGTTGCCCTCGGTATCGATAGCCTTAACGCATGATGGGAACGGCCCCCGTGCGCCCTCCTTAAGGATCACTCCTATAGTGTTACGCCTAATATCTGAGAAGTGTGATGAGCCGATAGTTTTATAGATATGTCCGCCTGGCCAGGCAACGATCTGGGAGCACTGCGAAATAGACCCTCCTGAATTGTCTCCATTATCTCCGGAGCCATCATCTGGCGGGGTCGGAGTTGGGGTCGTCCCTACCGTATTTAGATTTATCTGATCAACTGCCACACCACCCAAAAATTCATCCTCTCGCACCTCGGCTGAAATTGGATTAAATATCCCGCTCTCCTTTGCACCCTGAAAGGCGAGCTCGTAGCCATTCCCTTCGATAAAATCGCCCACTACGACCTCACCGCTACCCTCAAAATTGGTAGAGGAGATTAAGCTCCCTGCCAGAGAGAATACCTTGAGCGTGGTGTTCTTGCCCTTACTTACCTGGAACCCCAATAGATCGGCGCCGGACTCCTGACGAATAGGAATAGCACGGGGCCTAACTCCGGTTGAAGCGAATTTCGGCATCCTGGTAAACTGTCGCACCTCGCCCGTTACGAGGTTCTTCATCCGAGCGATTGAGCGATTACCGCTACCTTTTCTCATTACACCGATCCAGTCCGTAACCTCTTGATCGATACGCGCAAAAAATACCCTATCACCGGTCCGACCAAAGGTAACAGTTTCGGGTGTGCTAGCAGCGTTACTAAATAGATCATACGATATCTCCCAAACCGCCTTGCCCGCTGTTAGCCGCACAACTACGGCATCGGTTGCACCATCACCGTTAAAATCACCCCCTGCTATGGCCAGATCTCCGCTCTTACCGAGTGTTCGTTCAATCCTCGTTCCTGAACTATCGATTATGGTCCATGTAAGCGTATTGTCGGCGGTATTGCTTAAGACCGTCCCGATCTGAGTTGCGCTCCCCTGCCACTGCCCCATAATAGCGTGATCGCCTGAGCTTCCAAGCGAGCCTAGCTCCTCACTCTCCCCTGTGGAGGAGAGCTTGGCGGTCCATGTCAAACTCTTGTCATCCTCTATCGTTATCTTTGTTAGATCGGATCTTCCATCTCCATCAAAATCGGTTGGAACCTGCGCCTCAAGTGCGGAAGCAAAGGCGAGGCAAGTGAGTGCGATAACGATACATTTATTCATAATCATGAAGATTCCACACGTTAATTGGATCAGGACATTAGCACCGGATTAAGGCTTTACGAAGCTAAAGATCGCCCGGTTTGCGATTACCTCTGAATCCTGCGGTTTTAACCTTCAAGGGTTATGCCAAAGGCCGGGGCCCATATTTTATGTGAGATACTATAAAGTTCTAAGAATCTCTGCCGATATTACCTCTATAAGGAAGAAGGAGCTTTAAATGATTATTACAAGACATGTGACACTCCTAGGGGCGCTGTTTCTACTTCAAATATCAGCTGCCATGGCTCAAGCTGCGTGTACAACCACTAGATGCCGACCAAATCCAATTCCTGGAAATGGTGGCTGGCCGATGATGCATAGCGAGTTTAATGGCTGTCCTGGCACCCATCCCGTTAATGCGGGACTTCTAATTTTTGGACATGGGCAGACCTTTTTTCACGTAACGCTCTCTGCAGACTATAATATTCTAAGAGAAGTGCCCTGCTTTGGTAGAACAGACCTCCCATTCTGTTCCGACCCGAGTAAGAGTGGTTTTATATACGCTACGAATCTAGCTGGTGAACGAATCACCGATGCAGAAGCAGGAACAGCGTCGTTACGCATCTGCTGCAATGGTGTTATCATGACTGGCAGTACCTGCCCGGCCCCACCCCCACCACCTGTAGAACCTACACCTACACCACTTCCACCACCACCACCACCACCACCACCTGCAGCATGTGCAGACGGCTCGGATAACGACGGTGATGGCCTGGCAGACATGTCAGACCCAGGTTGCTCCTCGCCGCAGGACAATAACGAAGGCGATGGCACCTCTCAGTGTCAGGACCGTTCAGATAACGATGGTGATGGCCTGATAGATCTGCTCGACCCGGGCTGCTCCTCGCCGCAAGACAATAACGAAAGCGATGGCACCTCCCAGTGCCAGGATACCTTAGATAACGATAGCGATGGGGTTACGGACTTTCCGAACGACTTTAGTTGCACCAGCAGGCAGGATAACGACGAGACTAATATCAAATCGCAGTGTCAGGATGGCCTTGATAACGATACAGATGGCCTAATAGATCTGCTCGACCCGGGCTGCTCTTCGCCGCAAGACAATAACGAAAGCGATGGCACCTCCCAGTGTCAGGATACCTTAGATAACGATAGCGATGGGGTTACGGACTTTCCGAACGACTTTAGTTGCACCAGCAGGCAGGATAACGACGAGACTAATATCAAGGCGCAGTGCCAGGATGGCCTTGATAACGATACCGATGGCCTAATAGATCTGCTCGACCCCGGTTGTTCAAATAACCAGGATAATAATGAGGGTAACGGTACCTCCCAGTGTCAGGATACCTTAGATAACGATAGCGATGGGGTTACGGACTTTCCGAACGACTTTAGTTGCACGAGCCGACAGGATAACGACGAGACTAATATCAAGGCGCAGTGCCAGGATGGCCTTGATAACGATACCGATGGCCTGATAGATCTGCTCGACCCGGGCTGCTCCTCGCCGCAAGACAATAACGAAAGCGATGGCACCTCACAGTGTCAGGATACCTTAGATAACGATAACGATGGAGCTATAGATTTTCCGAATGACTTTAGTTGCACCAGCAGGCAGGACAACGACGAGACTAATATCAAATCGCAGTGCCAGGATGGCCTTGATAACGATACCGACGGCCTGATAGATCTCGTTGATCCTGGTTGCTCTAACGCTCAGGACAACAACGAGAGCGACGAGCCAACACAGATTACAACAGCGGTCGACTGCGTATTTAACAATCAGGACGGAACAAAAACCGCCTACTTTAGCTACACCAACACTACCCAATCTGAGATTACGGTAGTTGCTAATAGTAATGGTTCTACCGTTAATAATTTTATATCAGCCGGTGGAATCCCGGCGATTAGCGACTCCAAGCTTACCCTGTTTAAACGGGGCACTGTGAAGGGCGCTGCAAACGCTACCTACCGCGGCGATGCAATAGCCTGGATATTGCGCCCACCTGGAGCTGCTTTATTAATAACAACAACAAAGGCAGACTCTCCAACCTGCCTGCCAGTTGAGCCTAAATTTAACTGCCAGGGCCTTAAGACAGGTGGTATTTTGCGGATTAAGGTCGGATACAGTAATCCAAACCCATTTGAGGTTAGCCTACCCGTAGGTGTACTAAACCGCTTCAGTCCTGGCCCTGCCGATCTGGGACAACCTAACAAACTCTTTGCCGGACTGAACCAGGGCGCCTTTGAGGTAAACCTGAGTCCACCAGGCGATGTGGTGCTCCCCGCCCAACTCCTACAATGGGACCTAAACGGTAGCTCAGTAGTCCTCACCACACAGGTACCAGTATGTACAGGGGAATGTATAGACGCTCCGATTGGAAGTATTAGAGGAGAGCTCAACCAGATCGCGATAAAGCTCGGAGCTTTAACCAAAAAAGCTGCTGCCGTACTCGCTGCTGCCGCAACCAAGGATGTGAATAATATCACTAAAAAGGACACGCGATCGGCAAAAAGCAAGATCCAGTCGGCTGAGAATGACTTTGACGATGCGGAACGCTCCGCCGTTAAAGCTGATAAATTCATAGAAATCGTACAGACGCTTTTACTTGAGTTCCCAGAGGTATCAAAGAGCTGTCCTGAGGCGCTGCGATTTTGCAAGACCGTAGATAGGCAGCCTACCATAGCCGCACTCGAGAAGTTGTACGCAGATACACGCAACCAAGTACAGCGCATCATGGCCCGAGCAAACTTTAGAAAGAACGGCGAAACATCGCGTAATGACCCCTTGGTTATTAAGGCCAAACAACTAGAAGCATCGGGGCTTGCCGAGTTGGCCAAGATTCCCCGCTTTGCCGAAGATTGCAAGTAGCCTGGGGAGTTGTTCCAGGTACCGATCTGTTCGAGTCTGTATATTTTAGGTGCAAATATCGGCAACCATCCTCTCTACAGATAGTGCTGATTAACCGTACAATAAAAAGATTACCTATACAGAGCGGTACTGATCTACTACTCTCTGTTCAACGCTATGGTGCACGAGCCGGAAGATACATCAATCATCCAAAATACATTTACTACCAAAGCTAGCGAACAACGCTACCTTCTGAACGTAGTGGATGCTTGCTTTGAGATGTTCTCAGCCAGGGAGTTACGCAATCCTGGATTAATACTTCCGGAGCTGCTTAGCGCATTCCCTGAATTCTCAGAACAGGATCTTTTAAAAGCCGTGGCACTTGCTCTCTCCTGGAAACGCCTCTTACGGGCGGCTGGTAGGCCGATCCACTAGCCCCTAGCAACTTGGATCCTCGCACTGTTAAATAACTGCCATTATTCAAGTATTTAAAGTTCCAGTTACTGGCATTAAAGTTATTTCTATTACTATCCGATTATACAAACTGAAAGAGAGGAATACTCTCAGCTGAGCAACGAACCAGTTAATGGGTAGTAAAGATGGTTTTTTCAAACGATAAAAGATCCGAAACACGGCTTAACAGAGCCCTAAACCATGTAAATAACCTCTGGTTCCCATTCAATCCAACCGTCATTAGTCAATTGGAAGAGGGCTTTAAGGACGAGGCCTTTAGCGACGATCCAGATCAGTTGCTAACTATCCTTAAGCAGGACTTTGCTTTATTTACCTATGTGATTAAAGAGCTAATGCACATAGCAACATCGGAACAAATTGATCCGGTTACTATCTGCAACCCGCTGAAGTTAATTAGATGGGGTGGTCCTACTCGCATCAAGCAAATAGTAGTCTTAAACAAGAAGCTTCCGTCCACTCATGCGCTTAGCTTAAGTGAGAATTTTCAAACCGATCGTCTACGTGAAACGGCCATTATCGCATCGACAGCCGAGGTCTTAAGCGAGAATGCTAATTTGGATCCAGATATGGGATTCTGCCGCGGAGTCATGCGAGAGATCGGTCTTAACTTGATCGCATGGAACTACCCATTACTCTATGCTCGAATCATCAAGGCTATACCTTCTGATTCGAGCCTTGATGATGAGCTCACGAAGGAGCTTGGGTTTTCTCCAATGCTGCTTGCTATGCGAATTATGCAACCAACTAACGTAAAGGTGTCGTTGGCAGATATCACAATATTTGAACAAGAGTGGCAAGTTTATGATAAACTCTGCGCTGTCGGTGAAGCTCTTGCGCACGCTAGTAATCCAAATACCTATCCGTCGGCAGAACACGATTGGTCCATAGCTCAAGAGTATCTCATACGAAACATCGGAGCAGATGGACTTGAACAGATTAATAAAAAGTCTGCTGATAACTCTACAAGCTATACACAGGCACTGCCCTCAACCTTTGAGGATCTAAAGAATTTAGATCCTCAAGCAAAGATCTTATCTCACACGAATGCGATTAGAGCATGTAACAATAGCTATGTGCGCCAATGCCTGCCTGAGATTCAAGATGCGCTGCGAGCCCTCTATAGCGAGATGCCAATTAACTCTGTTAACAGCACGGCCCTTGAGCACCTGATTAAGGATCTTATCCCTAAGGCTGGTTTTACCGGAGGCTGTGTATTCATAGTTGATCCATCAACATTAACACTCTCTCCTCGCACCATTATCGGACAGGTTGGAGGTCGTAAGATTAATAAAATTATCCTTCGCTCTACCGCAACAAATGTACTGGTCTTGGACTCATCGGTTGAGGATCTACTCGCCGCTGCCATTGGTCACGAAGACGTTATTGCGAATGCATTCGCCTGCGAGCAACCAATTATCATACGAGAACAGGGCAATCTCTCAGATAAACAGGGCTATTTTGAAGATAAGTTAACAACCATCTGCAGCTCTCTAGGACGAAAGCGCCGTATCGGGGTGCTCTATTTAGAGAAACCAGAAAGCACAGATGATTCGAGAACGATAGGAACCTTTAAGGCGCTGCGACAGGCGCTTTGTGATGCGCTTCTACTTGAGTAACAAAGACCCAATAAAAAACGTTAGGAAGGATTTACCCTCTTGGCGTTTCGTTTATACGCTAGTCTTGTATAGAGACGACCGTGCTAGCGCCGTCTACCACCACCACCGCCACCGCCACCACCACCATCGCGTGGTGGTCGCTCTCGGGCGATATCAACAACGATAGTACGACCCTCTAGCTCCGTGCCATTAAACTTGTCAACAGCCGCCTGAGCCTCTTCATCGCTCGACATCTCAACGAAGCCAAAGCCACGTTTGCGCCCCGTAGCTGGATCCAGCACAACACGAGCTGATGCGACGGTACCAACCTGCGCAAACATTCGCGAAAGGTCAGGATCCTCTATCGAGAACGGCAGGTTTCCTACGTATAACTTATTATTGGCCATTTCATTTCTCCACGGCACAAACAATTCAGGTAAGCCGCAGGAACTCAGCATCGATAGCGCACACTACTTACCTTTGCGCTTTGCGCCAGTGTAACTAAATTCACCAGAGCATCCCCGGAGCGGTAACCAGATCCGCTAACACGATACCAAGCTCTTAACAGGGTGGTCAACGAGAAGTTGATGAAGCACAGGTGCTTAGCTGTAATGTGCTGAAACTATAGCAACTATCCACAGCACCTAAGGGGTCGATTTGCGGATCCCGTCCAGCAGCGCAAGCTGCTGGCGCAGCAATGCGGTGGGGGTGATAACATTAACTGGTCACAAAATCTGCCGTCCCCGATCAGGGGACGAACAACCTAATTACCTATGAAACTTCGCCGTAATCTGAGTAGCTTGAATCTCTACATTAAACTACGGTGACCAGTTACCTTGTCGGTGCTTAAACGGACTTAGTCTTGCTGATATCACTCTGGAATCACGCTAGCTGCGCCTTCGTCCAGAGCTCTTCAACTTTGGACTAGTTTTGCCGAGCCATAGGAAATTTGAGTAGATCTCTCCACCGAGGGTTTCCGCATACATGTAGATCTTTTTGTCTTTGGGAAGTGTTAGCCGAACGAAAAACTTGAAATTTCCCTGCTCATCACTAACGGCATCCCCAACAGGCTCCCCGGCTGCAAACAACCTTATCCCGACAGCGCTGATTGGAACCCCCGTATTTGATACAAGTTGGCCTAACATTCTCACCACCGGAGCATTGGCATCGCCAACCCGACTCTTTGTGATAGTGAGCTTCGCCGTATTAAGATCCGGATGCTCGGGTGGAGTTGGCGTTGGAACTCCTGGCGTAATATCTGGTCGCGGTACGACCTGCTCAATGGAGATGCATGAGCCACTCTGTGTAATGTGCTGATTGATCTCTTGCAAACTAGCCTCAGAGAAATGATCGGAGGGTGGTATCGATATACTTGGGTACATCAGACTACCGCGTGTTGATGTATCGTGATTCGCGCCAAAGTTATGCCCTAGCTCGTGGGCAAAGATACCAGAGTCAGCAGACTCCACATATGATTGAGTAATGCCGTACGAAAGGGTTGGCACTGAACAAACAACCCCTATGTATGCGATCCCGATTACGCTTCCATCGAAATTCTTACCGGTAAAGAGGTGCTTGATATCAACCTCCTGATGAAACATAGCTGGCGTTTCACTGAGATTATATGGATTTTCAACGTTGCCAGTAAACGCATTCAGAAGACGGATCGGCTCAGTTGTATTATATGGCGAGCTCTCTGAATACACATGTTGGCGCACGACTCGGAAGCGAATTCCCAACTGCCTAGCATAGATCGCCTCGGCTGCATTAATGATGGATGCAATCACTGCGTTACTACTATCGCCGTACTTGGCATACCACTCCTGATCGGCATCGGTACTGATCGTAACTACCTTAGAGAGTTCGGCGACACCGTTCTCTTCCTCACTTTTAATGGGTTGTACAATCGGCGCATCGTGCTCCTGTGTATTCATACTGTCCGTTGATGCGCCACAGGCCCCACGACGCCGCGCCGATGAGGGTATACTGGATATGCGCGCACTAACTAAGATAGCGCCGTCAATGGTCATAGTAATCGTGTAGATTCTCTGCAGGGTTCCCCTCGAACCTTTCGCTCGACCGGGGAACGTAAGCTTTAGCTTACTGCCGATGATCGAGGCAGCTGTAGGCATGATTCGACGACCAGACCTTGTTAAACCCCCTCCAATCGCTACTGAACCCCGCAGCAATACCGGCTGGAGTTGGTCCTCCTCCTCCCTGCCATTACGTCGGATAAATGAGCGCCAGGTTTTATTGCGTTTGGTAGTGAGGTGTAGGTCGATATTTCCAGCCGCATAGATCCGCCCCCTAACACGAACGGTTGGAATCCTTTCTAGCTCTGTAGTGGATCTCTCTCTAAGGCTCGGATTATAAATACCTTCTAGCGCAACCATCGCGCGATACGGTGTTATTTTTTGGGCATTTCCGTTTCGACAGGAAACTACCAGGAGAGCAACGAGGACAGCAAAGATGCGCAGGTAGGCGCTAGTACCACTCATACATCACCTCTTAAAACCGAGAGGGATGCCCCCTCTAAAAACCTTTGGAACCTACAGCAACCTTCCTTACGATGCGGAGCTACGGCTTAAGTTTCAAATTTCTTAAAATACTTTGAGGTTCTTAAGGCAATCTTAGTGCCAAGCCAGAAGAGGCTAGGAACGTCGTATAGTTAGCAAATCTGGGCTCTGCAGGTAGGAAGCCGGCTTCCCTTAAAGCTGCAAAAAGTAGGTGATAAAAGGGTCTGTTTTGAATTGATTTCTGATTTATCGGGAGGGGTCTTTAATCACCGCTATATAGTAGGATCTTCAATTCTTGTATAAATACTACTTTGAGGCTCTTGCCTCATAACAATAGCCCCCCTACAACCCTTATGTGACAAACAGATCAGGCCTAACATCCTCTAAACAGCTCGTAGCTCTGCTACTCATCTCCTTAGGATCTTTTATCTTAAGCGCCTGTGGTCGAACTGCTGCGCCCAGCCCTGAAACCGCCTTTAGAGCTGCGGCTGCGCCGACCCTCTCTGATGACTTAAACCTAAAAGATCTAGCAAGCGGTATCGCCATTCAGAGATCTGCTCTCAGCAGAAATCCAGACTCGTTCATGCAGTTTGGGCCGGTATCGATCACGCGCGGCAAATACGTACAGGCCCTCGATCGTCTCAGCAGTGAGCTAATAAGCTCTCGTAGCAACTCAGAAAAGTTAGAATATATACGCAATAATTTTTTATTTTATGAGATATACGGCGCCCAAGATTGGGGTGAGATCCTCCTTACGGGTTATTTTGAGCCGCTTATACGTGGAAGCCTGCGGCCAACCTCCGCCCTCTCGCAACCGATCTATCGCCGTCCAGATGACCTCATTACGATCCCTCTCGGAGCATTTTCGCAGCGATTTAAGGAGGAATCAGCACTCAAGGGAAGGCTCGCTAAGGGGCGAGTAGTTCCGTACTACTCACGAGAAGATATAGATGGAAAGCATACCCTTAAGGGTCGCGGATTAGAGATCTGTTGGGTTGATCCGATCGATGCGTTTTTCCTCCAGATTCAGGGCTCAGGCACAATTGAGCTCAAAGATGGCTCTCAATTTTTTGTTACCTATGCTGAAAAGAACGGACATAAGTACGAAGCAATCGGGAAATTCTTAAAGGAACGGATAGCTCCGGCTGCTATCACGATGCAAAGCATCGTGGCGCTGCTTAAAACTATGCCAGAGAGCGAACGCTCCGAGCTCCTTTTCCGTAATCCGAGCTATGTATTTTTTAATCGCTCGCCGAAACGTGCCATTACATCGCTCGGCATACCAGCAACCTCCGGCCGCACGATTGCAGCAGACCCGAAGTTTGTACCAAAGGGGGCCTTAGCTTTTATTACCTTTAACAAGCCGGTCTTTGATACAGAAGCCGCTCCAAGCGACCCATCACAAAGTAGCATTAAGGTAAGTAGCACTGAGGTGGGTCGCTTCGTCCTTGATCAGGATTCCGGGGGCGCCATTACCGGAACCGGTCGGATAGATCTATTCTGGGGACGTGGAGATGATGCAAAACGCTACGCCGGTGTGCTGCAGAGTCCTGCTCGTATCTGGTACTTAGTTCCGAAAGGGTCCATCACAACTAACAGCTACTGATCATCCTCTTCAAGATCTAGCGGCTGCGCTATACCTGCCTGGCTACGACCGGGGGGTTGCGGCGGGATCTGATTGGGAGCCAGCTCTATCTGTGCGTTGCGCGACTGCGGAGGCTCTACGTAGGGCGCATCAGCTGCTGCAGGAACCTCGCGCGCTATATCACCTACGATATCTGCGATATCTCCCGCTGGTTTATCCGTTGTTGAGGTTGTAGCCGCTACCTTCTGCTCAGACCTTGGCCCCCGTCCCCGTAGCGAGCGCCAATCAATTACCCGACCATCCTTAAAAAGCACATATGCACCATGCGAATAGCTCCACAGTACCTCACGCCTAACGCTGCGCTCGATCTTCTCTAGCGGCTGGCCCCAAGCCTGCATTACTTCAGGCAAAACTGCCCCTGTCGTAAGATCTTCATAGGCGTTATCGGCATACGCCGATCCAGACGATAGCCCTAGCAATACTATCTGTGAAAGCCCTAGCAATAGGATCTGTGAAAGAAGGAGGGATCTTAAAGAGCTCATCACTGTTTCCCTGGACTATCCGTAACTATTTGTATAAATAAGATTTCAAACCACATCTCAATGAATAACACACCTATTTAGAACCGGAAACTAGGAACTATTCACCCCAGTACGAAAACTATAAAACTGAACTCCTATTGCAACTTAGAGTGCCTAACAATTTCGCCACGAATCATGTACAGAACATCTTCGGCGATATTTGTCGCATGATCGGCTATGCGCTCAAGGTTCTTTGATACTGAAAGTAATATAATAAAGCGCTCGACATCGTTTGGATGCTCACGGGTAGCCTGAATAACCTGCTTGTGGATACTACGATTAATATCGTCTATAGCATCATCGGAGCTGCAGACGCTTTTAGCTATCTCTTCGTTAAGATTCACTAAGGACTCGAGACTACGTCGCAGCATCTGCTGCACCTTTGATTCAAGATCCTGAAAGTCAATTAACGCCTCAGGTTGGGTCTTAATAGCGCTTAATTTTATCGCTCGACTGGCGATGTTCACCGCCAGGTCACCGATACGCTCTAGATCGTTGTTAATCTTAAGAACTGCCACGATAAATCGCAGATCAGCGGCAACAGGCTGATGTAGTGCTAGAATTTTAAGGCACTCCTCCTCTACCTCGACCTCTACCATGTCAAGCTGTTGATCCCCCTCTATTACCTCACGCGCCAGCTTTTCGTCTCGTGCTTCAACGGCCTTAACAGCCTTGTATACGCTCTCTTCAACTAGCGCGCTTAATCCAAGGATCCTTTTCTTTAACTCATCTATCTCTCGATGTAGGTGAACTGACATATCTATTCCTTACTGAACTGACTCAACATAGCGCCGTTAATAACTTAAACACCGAAAACGTTATCCAAAACGTCCGGTAATATAATCCTCGGTGTGTTTCTCCTTGGGCTTTGTAAAGAGCTCCTTTGTGATCCCAAACTCAACCAACTTACCCTCATAAAAGAAGGCCGTACGATTCGAAACTCGCGCCGCCTGTTGCATATTATGTGTTACAATAATGATGGTGTAGTGAGAGCGTAATTCACCGATTAGATCCTCAATCTTTGCAGTCGATCTGGGATCAAGCGCAGAAGCTGGCTCGTCCATAAGAAGCACCTCTGGGTCTACCGCCAGGGCACGCGCGATACAGAGCCGCTGCTGTTGGCCCCCAGATAGATCAAGGGCGCTACGATAGAGGCGATCCTTTACCTCTTTCCACAGGTCCGCGCGTATTAGGCTCCGCTCGACGATCTCATCGAGCAAGGCACGATCTCGCACCCCATGAATACGGGGACCATATGCGACGTTCTCAAAGATACTCTTTGGAAACGGGTTGGACTTCTGAAAGACCATGCCAACCCTCTTTCTGAGCCTAATCAGATCGATATCGGGGGCATAAAGCTCCTGGCTATCAAGCCTAACTTGCCCCTCTACACGCACACCATCTATCAGATCGTTCATGCGGTTAATGGTTCGAAGAAAGCTGGATTTACCGCAACCGGATGGTCCGATCAGGGCAGTTACCTCCCTGGCAGGTATCTGTATTGAGATCTCGTGCAGGGCCTGGTAGTCCCCATAGAACAGGCTCAGTTTATTTACCTCAATCTTAACCTGATCTTGGGCTGAACTCATCTCACTCCATTCCTCACTACTAATTGCTAACTGACGCGCCACGTTCATCTATTGACCTAAATTAGCTCTTAAACACAACCATCTAGAATACGCTACCTCTGCCTACGCTGAAACTTGGACCGCACGATTATTGCGACCGTATTTATAACCAGCATAATCACGAGCAGAACGGTAATGGCAGCAGCAGCGTTAGCATGAAACTCACTCTGTGGACGCGACAACCAATTAAAGGCTTGAATTGGCAGCGCCGTAAAGGGTGCAAAGATTGAATCTGGCACCTGCGCCACATAGGTAAGAGCCCCGAGGGTCACAAGTGGCGCAGTCTCTCCAATAGCTCTTGAAAACGCTAGGATGCACCCGGTTAGAATGCCAGGGAGCGCTACCGGCAACACCTGAGTCCAGGTCGTCTGCCACTTAGTAGCGCCTAGCGCCAAAGCCCCCTCTCGGTAGCCCTTCGGCACCGTCCTTAAAGCCTCCCTTGAGGCCATAATGATTATAGGAAGCACCAGCAGCGCCAGCGTTAGGGCGCCTGAGATTAGGCTCCGATTGAATCCAAGCGTACGCACAAATAGCTGTAGCCCTAACAGTCCGTATATAACCGAGGGCACCCCGGCCAAGTTCGCAATACAGAGCTCTATGATCCTCGTTATCCTACCCCTTGTGCTGTACTCCTCAAGATATATCGCTGCACCAACACCAACTGGAAAGGCGAATGAAATCGTAAGTCCGATCAGATAAAGGCTGCCGGTCCATGCCGCGAGGATCCCGGCCTGCTCAGCTTTACGAGATGGGAAGCTCGTAAAGAACTTGAAGCTCAGCCGTTCTACACCATCCCCTATAATATCAACCAGCAGAGCTAGCAGAATAAGCATCGCTGAATAGATCATAAGGCGTGCGAGAAACACAAAGGCCCGCTCGGTTCCCGGACGAGCTAAGAGCGGCAACCGCACATCTGTGCGCCTCCTTAAGGTGTCATTCTGTGTTGTGGTGGTCAGTACAACTCCCATTTAACGAAACATCCTTTTAAATCTATCGCGCACAGCCATGCTCGCCATATTGAGGGTGAGGGTAAGAAGAAAAAGCATCATCGCAACAGCAAAGAGCGTGTGGTACTCAATGGTGCCGTGCGGAGTGTCTCCAAGAGAGACCTGTACTATGTATGCGGTCATGGTCTCCACAGGTTGCAGCGGATTAAAGTGTAGCAGCGGCTGCTGTCCGGCGGCGATCGCAACGATCATCGTCTCTCCAACTGCTCGTGATGCAGCCAGGATAAACGCTGCCGTGATTCCGCCTATGGCGGCCGGTAATACACCACCAAAGATCATCTGCAACTTTGAGGCACCCAGCGCATAGGCTCCCTCACGCAGGTTCTGGGGTACAGTATAAATCGCATCTTCACTGAGCGATGCTACCATCGGAAGGATCATAATCCCCATCACTAGGCCGGCACTCAGTGCATTAAAGGAGCCAAGTGCTGGCAAGAATAGTTGTAGCAACGGGGTAATAAATAGAAGTGCGAAGTATCCGTATACGATGGTTGGAATACCAGCCAGGATCTCTAGCACCGGCTTAATAATCTTGCGGCTGCGCTCACTGGCGAACTCACTGAGGTAGATAGCGATAATAAGGCCGGCTGGAACCGAGAGCGTAAGAGCGATTACAGAGGTCAGCACCGTTCCGCACATAAGCGGCCAGATACCGAAATGCTTTTCCATGAAAAGCGGGGTCCACTGAGTATCGAAAAAAAATTGGCTCAGCGATACGTTCTCAAAGAACAACGCGCTCTCGACCACCAGCACCAGGATAATCCCTATCGTTGTAAAGATAGAGAGCGCCCCACACGCCAGCAAGAACGCCTCAATGGCTTTCTCGCCAACGGTTCTTGATGAGCGTGCGAATGAGAACAATGTTACCCCTCCCTAACCTACTCTACTGCTTTAAGATCTGCTCAAGTGTTGCAACACCCGTAACCTTGCCATTAAAGAGTGTGCCAGTTACCGCCCGATCGAGTCGGGACTGCACAAGGCTCATTGTACTCTCCGGCAGCGCAATATACCCCACCTCCTGTGCTAGGAGCTCTACATTCTTAAGGTAGTATGCAACGAATTCTCGAACCTCTGGGCGCTCAAGCGAGTCTTTTTTCACATAGATAAAAAGAGGGCGTGAAAGGGGTCTGTAGCTACCTTTTGTAACGTTGTCCTTAGTTGGAAACTGTGGGCCGCTGCCATTAGTAGCATCCTCGTCATCGATCGGAATAACCTTTAACTTATCCATGTTGCTATTATAGTAAGCAACTCCGAAGAACCCGAGCGCTCCCTCATTACCAGAGACGCCGGTTACGATAACGTTATCATCCTCACTACTTGTATAATCACCGCGACTGGCCTTCTCCTTGCCAACAACCGCCTCGGTAAAGTAGTCAAAGGTGCCGGAATCTGTCCCGGGCCCAAAAAGCTGTAGCGGCTTGTCAGGAAAGCCTGCGCGCACATCGCTCCACTTTGATATCTTGCCACGCGACTCAGGCGCCCAGATGACGGCGAGCTCCTTAACGGTCAGCTGCTCTACCCAGGAGTTCTTCTTATTAATCACCACCGACAATGCGTCGTACGCTATAGGCAATTCGATAAAGTTAATGCCGTTCTTAGCCGCTTGCTCCAACTCGATGCTCTTGATCGGTCGCGATGCGTTTACGATATCAACCTCACCTGCAACTAATTTCTTAAAGCCTCCCCCTGTTCCTGAGATACCTACGGTTACATTAATGCCCCGATGCTTACGTTGAAACTCCTCGGCTACCGCCTCAGAGATTGGAAATACTGTGCTAGATCCATCGATCTTGATAACTCCTGGAGAGCCCGCAGGAGCTGCGAAGCCCTCCCTTGCTAGCACTATGCTGCTCAGGATCAGAATTGGGGTATATATTACTTGCAGGATTCGCTTCATGGCAAAGGTTCCTTCCAATAAAAAAGGTCGATAGTTTTATAACATCCTTAGGCTAGATTACCTACTACCTCACTTTAGAGTTTGGTTAGGTCGTGTGCTTTTAAGAGTAGCGAGAAAGTTGTTCCACTCCCAGGAATACTAGCCACCTCGACCCGCCCACCATGAACCTGTGCAATATGTTTCACTATTGAGAGCCCCAACCCCGTGCCACCAATCTGTCGGCTACGCCCCTGATCAATTCGGTAAAAGCGCTCAAAGAGGCGCGTGAGATGCTGCTTCTCTATCCCTGGCCCAGTGTCAACGACGGCTATTCTTATAAAACCATCCATCTGTTCAACTTTAATCTCAACCGTGCTACTTGGATCGGAGTACTTAATCGCGTTATCAATTAAATTAACGAGCGCCTGCTCTATCAGGTTGGGCTTGGCCATCACCTTATACCCGCCAGCCTCCTGGATATGCACAAGCGTGCCACGCTCAGATGCGCGGTGCGCGCAGGCCTCTACAGCAGCCAAAACGATCTCCTCTACCGCGCACGATTCAAACTCCAGTTGTCCACGCTCTCCCCTTGCCTCAAGTTGCGCTAGGGTTAGCAGGTCAGAAACGATCTCATTCAATCTGTCTGCATGTCGCCCAATAATACCGAGAAACTTTTTCAGCGATTCCGGCTCATGCAGCGCTCCATCCAAGAGGGTCTCTACGAAGCCTTTAATTGAGGTAATGGGGGTACGGAGCTCATGCGATACGTTAGCGACGAAATCCGTACGTACGTGCTCTAGCCTCTGAATCTGCGTCTTATCGTGAAACACAAACAGCGTTCCAGTAGGGGAGCTCCCCTCCTGTATCAGGGGAGATGCGTATACCTCCAGCACCTTTTCATCTATCCCATGGATTGTAATGACCTCGGAGCTAGCCTCTGGCGAGTGCATCACCCGTGAAATAACCCGCTGCAGTCCCGCATGATGAATAACCTCTGGAACAAGTCTATTCTCACACTCCTCAAGTGAGATATCTAGCAATACTCGAGCGGCCTGATTAACGCGCTTAATTCGCCCATCACTATCAACGGTTACCACACCCTCAACCATACTGCGCAGGATCGCATCCTGCTCAGCACTTAAGAGCCTCAATCTCTCAAGCCGCTTCTGAATAAGGCTCGCCATTGTATTGAACGACTTTGATAGATCGACCAATTGAGATAGTCGTGGGGGATAGACCCGTGCCGTCAGGTCTCCCTCGGCAAAGCGCTGCGTTACACCCTCAATTCGATCAAGCGACTGCCCGATTCGACCGGCTACCAGGATACTTCCAATAAGGCAGATTACTAATGAGATAGAGAGCGCAATCACCAACACAGTACTTAGCCCTCCCTGTATGGTTGCTACGATAAAGATCGGAGCCACGCTAGAAAGGACTAGCAATATGTAACTGGGGGTCAGCCCTGCAAAGAACGTACGAATCATCACAGGGCTAAGTTCTACAGTAGAATGGCGTCGATTGCACGCGAGTAGTTAACCCTTAAATCGGTACCCTACTCCGCGCACCGTTTCGATATGATCCCCATAAATATTGAGCTTTTTACGGAGGCCAACCACCTGAACATCTACGGACCTATCGGTTACAGGATAATCATCCCCGTGCACTCCCTCAACTATCTGATCGCGCGTAAACACAACTCCCGGCCGTTGCATCAGGAAGTGCAGCAACTTAAACTCGGTATTAGTTAACTCTGTAAGAACGTTTTCAATATGAACCTCCCGTCTGAGAGGGTTAACAACAAGCCCATCAACTTGAACCACCGCCTGCAGATCAAGCGGCGGCGCCTTACCACGACGCAACACACTCTTTACCCGCGCCATAAGAACTCGCGGGCTGAACGGCTTGGCGATGTAATCGTCCGCTCCAAGCTCAAGACCAGAGACAACATCGGGCTCCTCCCCGCGCGCACTCACCATAATAATAGGGATACCCTTAAGAAGAGGCTCGCCCTTTAGCCTACGGCATACCTCTAGGCCATCGATCCCAGGTAACATTAGATCAAGGATGAGGATGTCGGGCCTAACCTTAGCGACGATAGCTAAGCACTCCTCGCCACTCTCGGCGCAGGTAACCCGGTAACCATCTTTCGATAGGTTATACTGAATCAGCTCGCGAATATCCTCTTCGTCATCAACAACTAAAATCGACTCTTTCATGGCTTGCAATCCTATTCTTGCCCTGATAATACCAATTTTCATAACGGATGTACCTCTTTAAATGCACATTCACAGAAAACTAACATCAGAGGGCCCGTCCAATAAAACGCAGCTATTAAACGAGGCTACCTGCTATGAGTAACGCTATTACCCTGTACGAATCCTTTCCTGATGCCCCTAAAGCAGTTGGACCATATTCTCCAGCGGTACGGGCTGGCGGCATGGCCTTTCTTTCTGGGCAGGTTGGGCTTAATCCACAAACCATGCAACTTGTTGGCGCTGGCATTGAGGAACAAACTGAGCAGGTGTTAAGGAACCTGCTCGCCGTACTAACCGGGATGGGGCTTGCATTCAAGGATGTCGTTAAGACAACCATCTTTCTTACAGATCTGAGCCATTTTCAAACGGTCAACAAGATTTACGGCGAGAGGCTAGAGGGTCATAAACCAGCACGCTCTACGTTTCAGGTAAGCGCGTTACCGCTTGGCGCTATCGTTGAGATTGAGATGACCGCGCTCGATCGCGCTGCATAAGGATACCTAGCTCCGGTAGAGCTTTAGTTATCAGAAAATACTACACCCTTTGCATAGTAACCAACCTCTCCGGCAATTAGCACCGTATAGGCGCGCCCCTCCTCTACCGTCAGGGCGTTTGTTGTTACGATTGCGCCGTCCAGCGCAACGCGGGACACAACCTGCACTACCCCTGGAGTCGCGTTCACGTACTGCGAGCTTGCTCCAAAGTCAACGGTAAGGCTATCTGTCGGTGTTGAGACCGACAATGCAGAGGCTCCCGTCGCACCGTTAACGACCCTAATAAGCCCACCTGTAAAACTCTCTGGTAGTTGATCGTTTAGAAGTTTAGTTTCGGTGCCACGGCTCTGATTATCACCGTAAAGCACAATTGATTGCCGACTATCAGAGCTCACATCTAAATTAAATGTTGCGATAACCTGAGTGCTATTAAATGCAGTGGTAAGAGATAGAACCTGCGTGCCGCTCGGCAATGAGCGGTATGAGGAGCTTGCTGCAAATACAGCTTGTGAAACGATAACGCCCTGCGCTGCGGTCGAAATAACATCAACAGGCACCACATCTATTGCAGCATGTAGTACACGTATTCCAGTTCCGACCTCTCCTCCAGCACTACTACCGCCACCACCACCACCTCCACCACAGGCAGTCAACATGCTTGCTAAAATAATCAGGGAATAGAAACTGCTTTTTTTTAACATGCTAATTTCCCGACACCGCAAGCGCCATAGCCTCTGCGATAGCATCGTATCCTAGTGTATTGGGATGCAACCCCTCAGGAAGGTTATAATACGAACAGATCGAGAGGTCCGGGCAAGCCTGGTAGAAGGTCTGCTCAATATCTGCCAATGGAAGTGAGTTGATAGCTGCAAGCCGTCGCACCGCTACGGAATATGCTTTCGTAAAAGGTGCGAGTGATGAATGAAACTCCGTCGGTGGGGCTATGGTAGCCAGCACAACATCCTTGTTCTCGGCCCGCGCTACATTGATCGCTCTCTGTAACGTATTGGAGTACACGCTAGATGTAACCTGCTGTACGGCATCATTAACCCCCTCCATGATTATGACGGTATCAGCACTTCCGCCAA
>Ga0114970_10000371_pt1 | contig 33151 bp, 22 predicted proteins | sample M_140205_XF_Meta_FD_87030 | JGI IMG/M metagenome (GOLD analysis project Ga0114970, IMG submission 87030) | Freshwater microbial communities from Lake Montjoie, Canada to study carbon cycling - M_140205_XF_MetaG | ecosystem: Environmental > Aquatic > Freshwater > Lake | place: Lake Montjoie...
ATATAAATCATCAATCATCTCCAAAATATTAGCAGGTTTTATAGTCTTTCCTAAATAATAGGAAACATATGTTTTTCTTTTTTTACCTTCTTCTACTTTTTCTAAAAGCATATCTAATTGATTATGTACATACATTGCATTGACTTCATTTATACTAAAATTATTATACTCATCAGTATTATAATGTTGATAATATTGTAAAATATCTAAAAGGATTTTTCTAGATTTGAAAATTTGAGATATTAAAATACTTGAGTTATTATTTGCCATTTGTTATATATATTAAATGGTATCATTTTATATTTAATTCAATTTTATTATTAAATAAAACTAACTGTTTTAGCTCCTTTATTTTCTTTACTATCTTCTTCCGAATCTTTTTCAAGTTTGTCTTCTTCAATATCATTTAATATTGACACTTTTGCTGGATTTATTTGTTCTGGTTTGCTACTAATATTCTCTTCCGCCATTAATTGTGATAATGGAATTAAATCAGTTTGTTTTTGTTCAGATATAATTTCCTTTATAACTTGTTTTTGTGTATGATCTAATGATGCATATTTTGATTTATCTGCTTTTCTTTTTAAAATCATTTCAGCCATTTTTTTTTGATCTTTTTCTGGAAGTTTATCCCATTTTGCTTTTAATTCCGGGTCTCGTATTTTTATTTGTGTAGATGGTATAGATAATGCATATGATGGAGGTGTTCCTGGAGGTGAATGCGGCGAATATCTAAATGGAGGTGTTCCTGGCGGTGAATGCGGCGAATATCTAAATGGAGGTGTTCCTGGCGGTGAATGGGATGATTCATTTGACTCATTTGATGGTGTATGAGGCGAATATGCAGGTGAAACTGGTTGGTGATCTCTTTCTGTAATGACCCATTCATCATCTGATATTTTTTCAGGAAATAAAGAAAAAGATTCACCTGGAATTATATTTTCATGTAATTTTTTTTGATAATATTTAGATTCAGGACTATCTGAAATATATTCAGGAGAGTCCATTTCATTTTCTTTTGGAAACTGTGGAAACTCTGGTTGTTCTGTAGAGCATCCCAATAAACCAGTATTACTTGCTTGTAATTTCTTTTCAACTGATAATTTATATTTTGTAATTAAATCAGCAATACTAGATTCGTCATCTTTTAATAAAATATTCATATTATTTGAGTATGACATACTCATTAATTGATCAATATTATCTTCTGTAATAATTCGCATTTGAATATTCATAACGAGCAACTCTTGCATCATTAATTTCAAAGAATAAGGAACTTTAACAATACTAAATGATCTTCCAAAACGACTAATATTTTCTACATTCATTTTGCCATCTAATGTTGTATTAAATTTAATTGGACCATCTACCATTGGACTTAAAAATATATTTGCATTTGGATTATATATTGCAATTGTTCCTGATATATTACAAACTGCCATATGATATTCATCTCCACGCACTAAATAAGATTCATTTAAAAATGCAGTAGCACCGTGTGCTAAAATCCCATCACGTTCCATCTCACCTATACGAAGCCCACCATCATTTGCTCTACCTTGCACAGTTTGTCTAGTCAACATTGTTCGTGGACCTCTGGCACGATAATTGATTTTATCTTTTACCATATGTTTTAAACGCATATAGTATGTAGGACCAACATAAATATTTGCACTAATTTGTTGTCCTGATTGACCATCATATAAAATTTGATTACCTGAACTATGAAATCCTGCATTTGTCAAAATAGATCCATAGATTTCTGTATTTGCTCCTTTTGATCCAAACGCAGTGCAGTCGCCGAATCCACCATAGAAGGCACACGATTTACCTAATAAACTTTCAAGTAATTGTCCAAGTGTCATCCGAGATGGAAGAGCATGTGGATTAATAATGAGATCTGGTTTTAATCCATCTGCAGTAAATGGCATATCTTTTTCATCTAAAATAAGTCCTATTGTTCCTTTTTGACCACTTCTACTAGCCATTTTATCACCAATAGCAGGCACTCTTACTTCACAAACACGAACTTTAGCTAATCTAAATCCTTCTTCTCCTTCAGTAATAAAAGATTTATCTACATAACCAAGTTGTCCTTTTTTCGTAAAACTAGATTCATCATTTACATCGCCTGCACTAGCTGAATTCATGGCAACTTTTCCAATAACTACAACTTTATCGTGCATTTGAGTGCCTTCTTTTACTAGACCCCATTCATCTAGATAACTATAATCGTATCCTGGTTTAATTCCTTTTGCCTCACTTGTCTGTATATTTTTAAACCGAGTATTTGAATTAGTTCCTTTTACAGATGTGCTCTCTTCTTTATCTTCATACATTGTAAAATAAGTGGTTCTAAAAAGACCCCTATCTAGAGAACCTTTATTTACTAAAATAGCATCTTCTACATTATAACCAGTATAAGACATAATAGCGACAATTGCATTAATACCATATGGCATCTCTTCTTTATTCAAATAATTCAAATACTTTGATTTGACAAGCGGTATTTGACCATAATTCAAAATAACTGCCATTTTATCCATACGCATTTGATAATTAGAATGAAACACTGATACAGCTTGTTTACTTTGACCACACGAAAAAGAATTACGCGCCAACGGATTATTTTGTGGATAAATAATTAAATTGCCCATTACGCCCATAATAAGCGATGGATCTATTTCTACATTTGTATAATATTTGCTTGTTTTTATTGCGTCTTCTGTTGGTGCAATTAAAAGAACCTCTTCTTCAGCAACATCAATATAATCTACTATTGCACTATTTTTTTGCAAGACTTCCTTAGTTAGATGAATTCCTTCATATAATTCAGTTGCATCATAAATTTTATTTGCTTTAATATTATAGGAGGGATCCCCTTTTTTAAGAAATCCAGTTACTATTTGAAACCAAGATGCATCTTCATCTTCATCTTTCTCTCTATTTAATAATTTATGAAAACTAATTTTATCATTTTCAATATAATAAATTGGTCGCATTAATCTACCAGAGTCAGTATAAATACTGATTTCATTTATTTCTTTATTAAATGATACACTAGTATAAATAGGAAAAATTCCAGTTCTCCGATTCAATTTCATAAATTCAGTTAATTCAATAGGACCAGAACCAGATTTGCTATCGCTTTGACCAATTGATCCAACCCATCTTCCATTTATAATTATTTTTGTGCAAGAAGAGAGAACTAAGGTTGTGGTTTCTTGTAATAAAATGAGCACCGTATTCTTTTTTAACCATTTAATCATTGGTTCAATAGAATATCCGTTTGATACTGCGCATGTAATTGACATATGTTTATGTAATCCAATATTACCTCCATCAGGAGTATCTACTGGATCAATATATCCAAATTGAGATGCATTTAATAGACGTGGTCCAACTACTTTAGCAGATGAATCCATTGGCAAATTAAATTTTCTTAAATGTGAAATAAAATTACACCAAGAGAGACGATTCAAATCTTGGACTACTCCAATACGTTTTGTATGTTCTTCTGCACCCCAATTTCCTTTAAATGCTTTATTAAATCCTTGATGAACTATTCTCTCTTTAAAATACATATTATAATTATTATTTATCAACCCAGCAAAGTCAGTTGCATATTGTCCAGTATGATAATAATATTCTTTATCTATTGTGAGTTCAATATTACGTTTTTGAATCAAAAAATATTCGCGAAACAGATCATAAATGAGAGCACCAGATAATTCAATTCGTTTAAATGCAAAATTATCACGATCTGTTGGTTTATCTTCTTTTGTAAAAACGCGCAATAATTTATTTACCATATATCCAATAAAATATGCTTTATCTAATAAATTGTCAGTGCCTATATGAGGTAACATATAATTCATTAAAATTTCCAGGACACCTGTAGTAGTACGTCGCTTAGTAAATGTTGCAATATATTGAATTGCAGTTTCTTGATTAAATATTTTAGTTGCATCATGAACAGATGGTATAAATAAATCAATATAATTTTCATTTTTCTCTAAATCTAAAAGACAATATTCAATAATTTGTTTATCAGAAGAGAGACCAAGAGCACGCATTAAGATGAATAGGGGGACTGGTTTTCTTACATTTGGTACATTCACAACAATTTGATTATTTGTATATTTTGTTGATGGTGCAACTATTTTTACTCCAGTAGTTCGAATAGGTTTACTTGCATCTTCAGATACAGATCTTACTTCTGCGGAATGACTATATAAATCATCTTCTTTACCTACTTTAATATAGATCATATTATCTGCAAATTTTTCTTGACATATAATTACTTTTTCTTTTCCTTGAATAATAAAATATCCACCATAATCGTGTTTGCATTCACCCATATTAAAACGAACCTCTGGTGCTAATTTATTTAATATACATAAATTAGATTGTAACATTATTGGAAAATTACCTAAATATATTTTTGATAATGTTTGTTCTACTATAGTTTCTTTACCATCATCATCATATGTTATAATTTCAACATCTACATCATAATGAATAGAGAGTCCATATGTCATATTACGAAGTCTTGCATCATTTGGATACATAAAATGTGTATAATTATCATCATAGATAACAGGTTTTCCAAAATAAATTTTATCACCATTTTTTCCACCTAAATATAAAAGTAATTGATTTCCATTTATTTGTTTTTGTTTTTTTTTAGTTCCAGTTGTTGCTTCTTGCAATAATTCATCATTTCTTGCTATAAAACGGATAGGATTATTTTCTTTAAAAATATTATTAATTCCTGAAGAAAAAAAATCATTATAAGAATCTAAATGATGTGCAACTAAATTATGGGTATTTTCTGTGAAATATTTATCTAATATTTGCCAAGAGACTGATTCCATATTATATTTATAACACTATTTTTATATTTATATTTAAATGAAAACTATAAAAGAAATAATATTGTTATACTTTAATGTTAGATGAAGATGGAAATATAGAATTAGAAGTAGTACCAAGATCAACAAAAAAATCAAGTCCTAGAAAAGTAGATATACAAGTTTTAGCACCACCAATGCCAGCACCAATAATAAATACAATTTTAAAATTTAATATTATAAAGGACGGGTCTTCTGAAGCAGATTATGAATCAGTAGTTTTAAATGATCTTATTACACAACACGAATTCAATAAAATTAAGAAAAGGTATAAGTATACACAATTTAAAGAGTTTGATTTATATAAAAAAAAATTATTTGAATTATTAACATTTAATTCTGTAATAATACCAAATAGTGATAATACTGAAAAATGTATAGGATATATTGCATTACCATTTAAATTTAAAATTTACCATGCTATTATAACAAGTATATTTAAAGAACTTATTGATAATATAACTGATATCATTAATAATAAAGTTCAAAAACATTTAAATATTCAATTATCTGTTATGAAAATAAATGATAATGATATTACACAAATAGTAATAGATGAGGATGATGATGACTCAATTACTTTATTTAATGAATCAATACCAAATATACATACACCAAATGAAGAAGATTTAAGAAGAACTATACAAACTTCTACTAAAAACTCTTGGACATTATTTATAAATTCACATAGTGATTTTATATTTTATTATCCTGAAAATTTTAAAACAACCGATCCTATACCAACTAGTGTATTTGATCATATTATTCATTTATTATATTATGGTCAAATTGGTATATCTAATATGGCAATAATAAATCCATATACAAATAAAGAATTATATGAATCTGACTTTTTTTTTGTAATTATTCAATATTTATATAAAATAAAAAATTTTAAATTAACAGATACCAGAGTATTAAATCAACTTATTATAGATAATAAAGTCGATTTAATAAGAACTTTTAATAAAGAAAAAGAAAAATATATAAAATATCGTGAATTAGATGAAGAACAACTTGCTACTAATAAAAAATCTATACAAATTGAAGAAGACCGACTTGAAGTATTTATAAAATTACAAACAAACAGTCCAGAATCATCTGCACATTTAGATTCATATATATTAAAAAGTCAAACAATAATTAGCACATTACTTAGTGAAAATATTAAATTACAAAAATCAATTGATACACGTAATAGTTATAATGAAATATATGATATGTATTTACATAAATTAGAAAACGATGATCCTTTTTTTAATATAATTACATTAGGGTTAAATTCTTATTGGCCTAATTTAATATCTAGACTATATAAAAATAGTAAGATAGTTATTATAAAAAATTTTCAGTTTGATAACTTATTTAATAATTTTAAAATAATGAATATAAAAAGTACAAATCCAAAATTAAATGAATTAAATGAATTAGATTTAAGGGATGACGAAGATAAAGTAGCATTTTTAGATATTTTAATACAAATACCAATTGAACCATCTAATATTGCAAAAATAACCACCCTTTTAAGTGGAAATAATATAACAATGGCCCAAGTGGCTTATATAGGACAATTATTAGGTTTACAAGAAACGAATATTATTTCTAATGGATGCAATAATTATAAACCTGAAACTAAACATCTTACTCCTGAATTAATTTTATATATACATGATGACCCTAATGGATTAGCATTTGGAGCACGTAATACTGCATATAGAAAAAAACAATTAAAACATATAACTAGATCAAAACAAAAATCTAAACAACAAAAATCTAAACAACAAAAATCTAAACAACAAAAATCTAAACAACAAAAATCTAAACAACAAAATTTTAGAAAAAGATCTAGAAAAAGATCTAGAAAAAGATCTAGAAAAAGATCTAGAAAAAGTTTAAAATAATATAATAATATATGAAGACATTTAAAAGAAATAAAAAACAAACCAGAAAATTAAACAAGAGGAGTAGAAGAAGTAGTCATAAAAATAGAAATAATACTAGAGCCCGCGGATGGTTTAGAAAAACTCCAGAACCTACTAATCTTGAAGATTGGATTAAACTTAAAGCCGATAAATTAAATGAAATACTTATTAAAATATTTAATAAAATGGATCATAATAAAATGTGTTCTAGTGAACCATTTAGAAAAAAATATGTTTTTACTAAATGTGAAAAATCAATAGAACATAATAAAGTAGAAGCTGAACAAATTATTCAAGCATTAAATGCCAAAAATCAACTCAATATAAATACACCTAATTTTGATCCTTATCCATACATAAAATTATTTGAGGATCGCGCTAAAATGTTTAATACAGATATTATTGAGTTTAATATATTTCACAAAGAATTATTTAATCGTATTACAGACTTTAACAAATATAATGCTATTCAAACATTAAAATCTAGTCGTTTAAAAACAGCAATTGAAGAAACAGTTTCAAATCCAGAAAGTAAAACACGATTAAAATTACGATTATTATTTTTACAAAGTATTTGTTCAGATACTGGTTATTGTATGACATTTGGACAAGAAGATACAAAAATCAAAGAATTTTTTAAAGGATTTACTAGTTTTGAATATGCAATAGATCCAATACTTAAAAAAGGAGAATTATCTGCTAATGGATTTGTCAATCAAATTACTTATGAAAGAGAAAGTTATAAAGCATATACTATATTAAAATCATCAAAATATGCAAGGGGTGATAATTTAATGTATGAATATAAAGTTGGTCAATATATTAATACATGGACAAAAAAATTACCATGTTTTGTTGAAACCTATGGATTATTTAAATATAATACTGATGCAGAAGGAGATGCATTTTATACAGCGATGCAAACAGAACCAGCATCTTTTCCAGATACAGACAAAAATGTCGAGGAATTAAAAAAATCATTAACATTATTTCCTAATATTGATTGGAAAGATGGTTGTTTAGAATCAAGAAAATTTTCAATATTAATTCAACATTTTGATAATGTTGTAACATTACACAACTGGATTATAAATAATACTATAGGTGGAATATTTGCAAAAGAAGATGAATTAATACATATTTTATTTCAAATATATATTCCATTGGGATTATTACATGATAAATTTACACATTATGATTTACATGAAAATAATGTATTAATATACACACCAAGTTCTAAAAAAAAGATTAAATATAAATATCATATTCCTCAAACATATGTTAAAAAACTTGGATTAACTAGTAATTTAATTGAATTTGATTCACCTTATATAGTTAAAATAATAGATTATGGAAGAAGTTATTTTAAATCTAGTGTAACAAATGATGCTTTAATCGTATATAATAAAATCTGTGCAACCACTGAATGTGATCCAAAATGTGGGAATGATTTTGGTTTTAAATGGAATGGTCCGGTAGATTTAACAAGAAATATTAATTTATCAACTCAGGAAAAACAGCGTATTGCATATTTACGTATTCATGAACCTGTAAAATATAAAACCGAAATGAAAATACTAGATTTACGCAGAAATCAAATAAGATATATATCAGCTCAAACAAATAATTCAATGTATGATTTATATATAGCAAACGAGTATCAATATACTTTAGCACGTAAATTAAGTATAAATATTTTATTTAACTGGGGTAAACCAATTAATCCTTCTTCTATAATATCACCTTCTACAGTAACTAATGTAAATGAGTTATTAAAAAGTATTTGTAAACATAGTCTTACAACTGCACCTACTATTTTAGATGATACTTTTATTGGTACATTAGATATATTTGTTGATAAAGATATGGTATTTAAACCTACCGAAGAGTTTAAAGAAAGTGAACAACTAAGACGTAGTCAACTTAAAACAGTTCGTATAGATATACAAAAAATACAATCTGAAGCAAATAAAAAATTAAATGAAGCAAATAAAAAATTAAAAAAAGAGACATTTAAAGAAGATATTACAAAATCTAAACACGCATATATTAAAAAACATTTAGAACAACAATTAGCGCCAATAAATGAAAGATTATCTGAGGAAAATCAAATATTATCAGAAGACAGAAGAAGATTATCTGATGAAAAAAAACGGTTATCCGAAGAAAGAAGAAGATTATCTAATGAAAGAAGAACAGAACAATCTAAAGCAGAATATGATGAATTATTTAATAAAAATAAGATATTAGTTGAAAAAGATAAAAAAGATAAAAAAGATAAAATAGATAAAGATGCTGAACGTATAAGAAAATTTACTTCTAATATGGCTATTATACCAGGCATGCATAAAGAAACTCAACGTAATAAAAAATTAAGTCGTATAGAATCGGTCGATGCCTTAGCATCAGCATCAGCATCAGCAACAGCAGTAGAATCAGCACAATCCACGCCTAAAAATGCAATTAAATTATTAACTAAATCTAAAACACGTAGAGAATCACCCGGAGAATTTGTAGAAATCTCATTTTAAAATATAAATAATAAATAACTAATATATGAAACAATCGAAATATAAAAATAAAAAAACTATGAAAAAAAACCAACATAAAAAATATAAACACAGTCGTAAAAATGTAGCTCGTGGGTGGTTTAGAAAAACTAAAGTTAAAACAATTGAAGAATGGTTTGAAGAAGAAGGAGATAAATTAAATAAATTATTGATTAATAAATTAACTACTATAGAACATAATAAAATGTGTCTAGTAAATAGAAAAAAAAATATATTTACAACTTGTGAAAAACCTCTTACCAAAATTGATAATGAGATTGACCAGTTTATACAAAAAGTATATGATAAAATTAAATTAGAACAAAGAAATATGCCTAATTTTGATTATGCTTTACATTTAAATATATTTGTAAAACAATCAAATGTTCAAAATAAATCTAATGCGGATTTTAATAAATATCAAGATGATTTACAAAAAACAATATTTACAAGTATTAATCCTAATTATTTTAAAGAAGTAAAAAAATCCATATCTGCAAAAAAAACTGCAACCATGTTATCTAGAATATCTGGTTTACCTACACTAACAAAAAAACTTAGTAAATCTCGATCATTTAAATCAAACCTTCATCAAGGAAGTAAAGGAAGAGCAACTATGCGTATTCATTTTTTAAAAACTATTTGTTCAGATTCAGGATTTTGCTTAACATTTGGAAAAGAAGATAAAAAAATTAAAGAATTTTTTAAAGGATTTACTACATTTGAATATGCTGTAGATCCAATAAAACGTATTGGAAAACTTTCCGGAAATGGATTTGTAAATCAAATTACATATGAAAGAGATGGATATAAAGCATATGCAGTATTAAAATCTTCAATGAAAGCACATACAGATAATTTAATGTATGAATATAAAGTTGGACAATATATTAATACATTGACGAAAAAATTCCCTTGTTTTGTTGAAACATATGGACTATTTAAATATAATGATATTATTGCTTATTATTTCATGCAAGAAAAAGAAACACATAGTTCAAAAACTATTGCATCATTAAAATCTAAAATAATTTTAATACAAAGTATAGATTGGGCTAAAGCGTGCACAGAGTCACAAAAGTTATGTTTATTAATACAACATTTTAGTGGTGTAATTACATTATATGATTTTGTAAAATTAAATGAAAAAAATATTTTAAAATTATCAAACGTTATTTTAAATATATTTTTTCAAATATATATTCCATTGGCATTATTAGAAGATACTTTTACACATTATGATTTACATACAAATAATGTATTATTATACCCGACTCCAAATGGTAAATTTATCAAATTTAATTATAATATTCCAGCAAATTTAGTTGCAAAATACGGGTTATCTAGTGATAAAATTGAATTTTATTCGCCCTTTATTGTTAAAATTATTGATTATGGTAGATGTTATTTTAAAAATGGTGCAGAAGATGGAAAAACGGTATATGATCAAATATGTGCAACATCTAAATGTAATCATCCATCATTTAGTTCATGTGGAGAATTATATGGATTTTTATGGAATGCTCCACTTAATCCTTCATGGAATAGTAGATTATCTGCATCTGTGAATAATAATAAATATGATTTAGATTTACTTTCTGGATTTGCCCCATTGATTGAACCTATTATGAATATAAAAATTATATATAATAGAGGTAGAACTATTATTCCGTCAGATATTCAATTTGCACTACGCAGAGATACAACAAATAAAATACCAGTTACAAATGTGATTGATTTTTTGCAAACTATTTGTACTTATACTACTGCGAATCCTACAACATTAACTAATGCTAGGCAGTTATTAGGTACTTTAGATATTACAGTAAGTGAAGATATGGTATTTACATTATCTAAAAACTATGATGATGAACAACGTAGTAATATATCTAACATATCAAAAAAGTTTTTCACTAAATTAGATGAATCCCAAGCAGAATCAAAAAAAGCACGAAAAGAAGCGTGGTCAAGAAATATTCAAGAACAAGAAAATGAAAGAATAGAACGAAGAGAAGCATTGTCAAGAATTATTCAGGAACAAGAACAAAACGAAAAACAAAAAGAAGAACAAAAAGAAGAACAAAAACCAAAAAAAGAACCAAAAGAAGAACAAAAAGAAGAACAAAAAAAACAAACAGAAAATGAAAGAATTACGCAAGCTATTCAAAAAATAAAAAACCAACGAAACCAGGAACGACTATCAACAATATCGCCATTTACAAGTAGAAGATTACAAAGAGACATAAAAAAAAGAATAAATGACACTAAAGAAGACATACTAAGCAAATCTGCCAAAAATAAACAATTTACAATAATTGATAGGACAGGTAACAAGGAAATAAACCGAGTTGTTTCAAAACCATTATCTACATTGGAAGAGGTGGTAAGTAATACTAATGAATTATCTTCTTAGATCTACTTCTTTTATTTGATTTGTGTCCTTGTCCGTGTCCTTGTCCGTGTCCTTGTCCGTGTCCTTGTCCGTGTCCTTGTCCGTGTCCTTGTCCGTGTCTTCGCCTTGTCTTAGATGAACTAAATTTATTAATTCCAAGGATACTAAAATCAGTCCAATCTTGTGTAGGTCTATCGTGCAAATATGGTTTTAATTGGGACCATTGTCTATTTTTATCTAAAAAATCCGCAGCAATAAATGGAGTGCCACAACTAGATCCCCATCTAGCAGAAAAAGACATATTTTTAATCATATTTGTATCAGCAACACATCCATCAACTGCACCACGTGCAGCATAAGGTTTTGGTCTTGATGGATCTGACATATATTCACGAGCATCTAATTCATAATGTGAACATACTGTGCGAGAACATTTATTATCTTTATTTAAATAAACATCATAATGATCTGCAATAATTTCTTGAGCAATTTTAATATTTAATTTACCTTTATGTTTTTCCATTAAATCAGCTAATCGAACTTTACGAGAACCTTGATGACGTCTTATATCATCAAATCCACTATCAGTGCATTCTAAATTACGTATTTGCGGATCATATGCTGCATTAAATCCAATAAAATATCCATTTTTAGTTCTCTCTATATTATGATATTTAAGACCTAATTCAATACGTAAAATTTCATTTGTATTTGTATCACCAAATAACCATGAATTAGCATAATCGCCAGAATTACCATCTAATAAAATACGTGTATAATCATCTAAAGTATTTCCATATTGCATAGCTTTGCGAATTCTGCATGCAATTGTAAAATTATTTTCATATTTATTAAAACCGCCAATTGTTGTTTCTGTTCCCAAAATACCTGCTTTTGTAACGAAAAAATCTGTTCCTGACCATATCCATCCAGGTGATGTTTGCATTAACATACGATGTCCTGACGTTGGATTAATATCTAAAATTACATAACTATATTGCCCATCAATAAATTCGGTGAAACTATTATGCGCTACAACAATTTTTCCATCTTCAGTATAATCCCCATTTGCAATAAATGCACTGCACCGATCTGGATTACCTCCTTCTTTTCCCCCTGCATTACCAGATACTGTTGAGTACCATCCATCAAAAAGAGTAAAATAATTATTCCAAGCAATAATTTCATCTATAGTTGTTACTGTATTCCCTGCATTACATCCTGCTGCAATACCCTCCATTTCTTCATATATTTCTGGAAAATTATCAATCATAGTTTGTTTAAATGCTGTTGTGCTTCCATCAATAAAAAAAGACCATTTATGTCCATAATTATTCCAAGCAACAAATTCTAACATTTTTTGAATTTTTTTAAAATCATCTGCAATTAAATAACCATATGCATATCCTCTTTCTCTAGCAGAACCTTTAATAGAAATATATTTCCAACCATTTAGTTCATATGAGATGCCATTTTTAATTTTCTTTATTGTCATTATATATTATACAATTATATAATATATATCTTACTTAGTCGCTTCTATTAATGTTTTTCTAATCAGTTATTTACATTTTTCTAGGAGCTACTTTTTTCCCTGGAGTCATTCCTTCTGTCTTCTTCTTCATATCTTTTATCCCTTTCATCCCTTCATATTGAGAGCTAGATGCCATCCACATAATAAGGAAAATAAGAACAAATGGAAATAAAACTAAAAGCCAAGCAACTCCAGAATGTCCATCTCTGCATATCAAATTCAAAATCCATGTCCAAAATAGGATATAAATAAGTTTAATAACAAAAATAAGTGTTGTATTTGGAACATTTGCACTGAATGTTCCTAAATTATAAATATTTGTATTTCCTAAATTATTAAAAATAATAAGAATTAATCCTAAAATAGAAACTGCAAAATAAACAAATGCTGGTGTGCATAAATTTTTAGTTGTTGACATTTTTGGAAACGCGCCACTTTTATTTTTAAATGACATTATAAATTAAAGGAAGAAAAAAATATTTAATTTCAAGGAACTGGAGCTATATATGGTTTTAATAAATTTGGTTGATTCCACGGCAAAGGACTTACTGTTGTGGGATACCCATAGTATCCATTATAAATATTTCCAGCATTAGATGACGCATATCTACCAACATTTAATAAATCAGAAGGCATAATTTTATCTATCCATGCGCCACCTTTTTGCGTCATACTTTTTATTCCGTTCCTTCCTTTTCTTCCTTTCCCGCCTTGTCTTCTTTTTCCGCCCCACATTTTACCCCACGGATTAACTGATACATTTATTTGACTTCTCTCTTGTATAGGATTACGATCTACTTGATTATCATATTTATTTAAAGCATAATGATTAGATCCTGTATTTGTAGGTGACCAAGCAGGACCAATTAATGCAGGAGGCACTGGTGGTAATTTTACATTTGAAAATTCTTGTAAAAAACTTGATCCGCCTTTTTGTGCTAAAGATCTCTTTCTTTTAGAGCAACCATATTGAATTCTTATTTTAGAATTTTTCTTATTTTTTCTACTCATTTTATTTCTCTTATATTTTCTAGTTACCACCATTATACTATATAAAGATATTATTCAATATTTACGTGAGTTAGCATATGTCTTCGGCAACACATATTTGTTAATCCTAAATGATCTAACACATTACCTTCAGGAGTTTTAGTGCTAAATTCTTTTGTTAAATAAATAACTTTATCAATATCCATTTTTTTCTCTAATTTTTGTTTTCTTACTTCTTCTACATAATAACGATATTTATCAGCAATTACTGTTCCGCACGAAAAACACTTGATAGGAATAATCATTTGTATATTATAATTTGGTATATTATTTTTAAATAGAAATCAATTTTTATTATATTATTTATTACTATATGACATATTCAATTACAAAATATACATTCAATAAAGCAAAACAATTAGGGGTTATTGTAAAACCATCTACGAATAAAATGAAAAAGATTGATGTTTATAAAAAAAACAAAAAACAAAACAAAACAAGAAATACCTTAGTTAAGGTCGCCAGTATAGGCGCTGCGGGGATGAATGATTATCCAACTTATACGAAAAAAAAAGGAATACAATATGCTAAAACTAGAAGACGATTATATAAAATACGACATCAGAAAGATAGAACTCGATCAGGTAGTCCTGGTTGGTATGCAGATAAATTATTATGGTGAAATTTTTATAAACTAACTAAACCGTATCAGACACATAAACATATGCTGCTTCATCTTCATCTAAATCTGCTGAACCGGTTTCCGCACTTGTTTGACGCATTAAACATCGTTGTGTTGGAGTAGCACTTGTTTTTAATCTAGATATTTTATATGGTGTTGCAGGCATCATTGTAGAAGCAGCAGCAGCATCAGCAAATCCATCAAATTGTGCGTGTTGTCTATGCTTTAATGTTATAGGTAATGCGGATGAAATATCTGAAATGGCATATGCTGCACTGGTTTCTTGCGAATCGCCGCGAGATCCTGAAAATAATTGTCCTAATTTTGTTCCAAATGTTTGAATTGCAATATATATATCATCGCATAATGTTTTATGATCAAGGCATTTTTCTAAATTATGAGTTTTAATATATGTATTTAAATATTCAAAGAATTGGTGCATTTTTTTAGTAAATATTTTTGTTTCTTTATGATCTAACTCTTTTGGAATATGAGAAGCTGCATATAATAATTCCAAAGTTCTTTGTCTCAAAATATTATAATTCAAATTAGCAAATCCTTGATTTTTAGCAAGCGCAATGAAATCATTTGAAGCTCTCAAAAATACTTTCACATCCGCAATATCACCATGTGTTCTAATATGCCACGATTTTATAGCTTCACTTGTTAAAGATCCAACATATAATGTTGTTGTCCAAGAATTTGTTTTATAATTGTAAATTTCGCCTCCAATAATAGTAACGATTGATTTACGCAATATTGTATAATATATTTTGTGAATTATGGTTGCAATAATTGGTCCAGATTCTTCAGCGCTTGGAACAAAATGATATTCGCAATCCTCTGGTTCTGCCATAAGTTTCAAAAGTTCCGCATTATGACCAACACCTAATCCAATAAAATAATATGATTTTGATTTATCTACTAATGCAGCTAGAACCGCATTATCACTATTTCCACATGTATCTGATCCATCAGTAACTATTAATTTGTGCGAGTTGCCATCTAGTGCACATAATTTATGTTCTATTAATCCATACTCCAATGATTGTGCGACTCTCAGTTCTTGTTCTTTTGTAAATTCATTCATCGCTAATTTAATATTTGTCATTCCTTGTGGTTGAAGGAATATATCAATCTTTTTATTATTATCAACTATATTTTCAAAGGTTAATGTTGTATAAGGTATTACTTTTTTAATTTTATCATCAAAACCAGTAATACAAAATTCAACTTTTGAACCTGATTCATTATTTTCCGCAATAATAGAACTCACATTTTTCAATACATGATTCATAACTGCTCCTTTAGTCGCAACATTTGTGCTTGAAGCTGGTTCACTCATTGATCCCGAGATATCTGTAACTGCATGAAGATCTATTGGTTCTATTGATTTTTGTATTTCTGACATTTTTAATTTAATTACACCAAATTTATAACGTAAATCTTCAAATAAAACAAAATTATTGGCAGTAGCAGTAAATTCATTAGTAATAGTAGGATCAGTATCATCGACTTTAGCAAAAGTGACTTTATTTGTAGTAATTATATCTTTATCAATTACTACATTAATATTATTTAATAATTGATTACATTCAGTATCCTGAAATTGGACTACAAATGATGCAATAATAGAGGGTGAGTTCGAAGAAGTTGATGTCATTTTGTTATAATACTATTCATTATTTTAATGCATAGCACTTCAATTTTTTTAAAATGATTTAATCAAAATGGCGCAGTTGAATATAATTTATTCATATAGTAAAAAGAATCTGCATCAGATTTAAATGTAGGACCTTGCTCACTACCACCAACACATTTTGGATTTGATATAATTGGTTTTTTTTCTATAGATTCAGTTGTAGATTCAGTTGTATTAGTTTCTGGACCATTTAATAATACACAACATTTGGCAGATTTACAATTTTCATTAGTTAACTGATGACATTTATTATCACTAGACCCATATACATTACAAAAATTTTGTAAAGGCGGAGAAATATCTTTTTGTAATATTTCTTTTGGATATGGGGTAATCACATTAAATATTGTTTCTTTTATATTATCCATAAAAGTTTGATGATTAATAAATCCATCCTTTTGATTTTTATTTGTTAAAAGAGAGAAACTAACTAATCCAAATAATAAAACTAAAAATAATAATATAAATTTATTCATATTCATATATTATATTTATATTTTTACAATATGTTGTCCTTTACTCGTTTTTACTTTTTTATGCATCGTATTTTTTAATTTATGAAAATCTTGATGACATATTTCACATAATGTAATTAAATTTGCACTATGATTTTTATGAAATGTAGTATCCTTAGAAATAATAATATTAGAATCATTAGCTTCTTTTTGATGTTGTAAATGATGTACTTCTGTACCTATTTTTTCATTACACATTTCACATTGTCCAATAATTTTATTCGCATTATAATGAGATTGTTTTCTATCAAGAATACTAGCATATTGTGGATTATATTTAATGCGAATATTATGTGCTAATTCTAAAAAAGTTTCTGGTAAATTTAATGATCTACAAACTTCTAATCCATACATATTATCGCCTGGACCATCTTTTAATTTACGATCATACACTAGTAAATTTTTCACTCTATCAAAAATAACAGACATGTGTTTTAAATGACAGCATTGAATTTCTTCATAATCTATAATTTCATGTAAATGTGTTGCAAATATAAAACTGCATCCGGTTTCATTTAATGTTTTCACTCCAGCAACAAAAATAGATACAGCTGAGATTGATTCAGTTCCCGAACATAATTCATCTCCTAATACTAAACTATTTTTATCTGCTAATCTTAAAATAGTTCTTAATTCACTCATTTCAACTGCAAATGTAGAAAGATTTTTAAATATATTATCATTTCCTAATATACGTGTAAATATATATTTATATGGATAGAATTCAAATGATTCTGCTGGGACATAAAGTCCTGCTTGTGCCATAATCACTGCTATACCAATTGAACGAATAAAACTAGTTTTACCTACTGCATTTGTGCCATATAATAAAGTTCCGTTACCTTGTCCGTTACCTTGTCCGTTACCTTGTCCGTTACCTTGTCCGTTACCTTGTCCGTTACCTTGTCCGTTGCCTTGTCCGTTGCCTTGTCCGTTGCCTTGTCCTAAACTGTGATCACTTTCTCTCTTCTCTCTTTTTTCTTGATATCCTAAAAGAATATCATTACTAACATATAATTCATTTTGTTGTATATGTTCAATCAAACAATGTCTTAACTTTTTTACTTTTACAAAAGAAGAAAGAGAGAAAGAAGATACGGAAGAAATCTCTGGTTTACAATAATTATATTTTCTTGCAATTGTTGCTTTTGCATATACAATATCAATAGCACATATATATTTATTAATTAAATCAAGTTCATTAGAAAACTTATTCATATATTTTATTAAACCTAAATAAACTGCAGTGATCATTTCTTTCATAGTAATTTTAATAGTAGATATATTTTTACATAATTCTTTAATTTGCGGTGAATTGATGGAGTCATTACTAGTTGTTTGTGTTTCAAAAATAATATTTGTAGCAAACTGAAATTGTCTAGGAAGTCCATTTATAGTATATTCAAGTGAAACATTATTACTACCAATTGTAGATAAATATTGTTTTAAAATTTGACATCTTCGTTTTGTAGCAATTAAACTAAAATTATTCTTTTCAGTTTCGTGTATTTTTATAGAATCCATTGCAGTTTTACTTTTTTCCATTTTTGCTATACACTCATTCATATACTGCCGAATAGCCTCCATTTTCTCTCTTGATTCATCTAATAATTTTATTTTCTCATCCAATTCTTCATTAACCCCACTTGTTAAAAACATTGTTTCAAATGAACTAATAGTATCTAATTGTTCACATTCTTCCAATACAAAATTAGTCTCTAAATAATGAATGATTAATTTGCAATATTTATTAATATGCTCTATATTTGGGCAAATAGTTGAAGTCTTTAAGTAGGTTTCTAATATACATTCCGGGGCAGTTTTCTCTCTTATTTCTAATATGGTTTTTAAATTTTTATACAATTGAAAGATTTGTTTTGGTGCGATCCTTTTCAACATTATTTGTCTAACAAATTTCGAAATATCTTTAATAGAATATAGTAATGGTTTTAAATAATCATAGTTTGTATAATGATCTAACACATTAGCTGTAATATCATATTCTTTTTGTAAATATGTTATATCAGTGCACGGATTTAATAAATTATAAGAGAATTGGCGTTTTCCCATTGGAGTTAAACAAATATTTAATAATTTTTCAACAGATGAATAAGGACCTTTATCTTCTAAAGTATCTACAATATTTAATTGTTTTAAAGAATGATTTGCTAAGATTAGACGATCTGAACAATTTTCAAAAATAGGTTCGTGAATATTATTTACCAAATCAGGATTATGTTGAAAAATAAAATCTAAAAGAAAACAAAATGCTTGTGTTGCTATTGTATTTTGATAAAAAATATCATAATCCGCTATTTTAAAAAACTTTTCCAGGACCATGGTTTGATATGTTTGTTTTTCACAATTAGATGCTCTAATATTCATAGGTTTTATAGACGCAGATGAAGATCCAGTATCTAATATATTTATTTTATGTATTGATTTACACTGATCTAAATTTGCATAACTGATTATATCTTTTATTTCTTTTTCCTCAGCAATATTATAAATTAATATGACTTCAGAAGGCAAATAAATAGAGATAAATCGTTCTAATTCATCAAATGTTGTTGGGTTATTAACGTAAATTTCTGAAAATTCAAATATAGATGATTTGCCAGTATATATATCTATATTTGCTAATCCTACATGAACTATTTTATGTTTATGTTTATTTTTATAATTTGTTGAAATATTAATCCATATACAAGTAATATTATTTGTCAATTTAGAATTATTTGAAGAGTCAAGAGAGAAATAAGTTCCTGGCGAATATATTTCTGCCAAATGTCTTGCTTTTGTTTCATCTTGCTCATAAACTATAATTGTATATCCTGCATCTTGTAATTTTTTAATATATTTATCAATCATATAAAGAGAGAACCCTGCCATAATTACTTGATCTGATCCAACAGTTTTTTTATCTCCTATATTTAAATCACAAATTTGGGCAAATTCATAAATTTGTGATTCATCTTTATTTTCTAAGCCATACACTTCAAAAAATGCTCCGACTTGCATTAATAATATTGTTTTATGACCATACTCCAGTTTATATTTTTTTGTAATATCAAAATATTCTTTAACTAGTGCCATTATATTATATTCTTTAATATCTTTATTATCTTTATCTTATATTTTTATAAAATAATCATTTTTTCGTCCTATAAATGTTGATAATATAGTATTTTTAATATTAGCATAAGTGGGTTGTTCTATTAAATGTAATTTATAATAAATAGTTTTTAATATTAGTAATGCAAAAGTTATATAAAAAGGTAATTCTACTTTTGAATTATGCTGATATAATACTAGTTTTTTATTTTTTTCATTATATATAGCAAATTCTATTGGTAAACTTAATTCTTCTGAAATATACATTATTTTATGACCATAAATAACCGCATGATCATTATTATATTTTGAAATAGTTTTTTTAAAATTATAATTTGACCTATCCAAATAATGCGACATTTTTTCAATAGTGCTTGTTTCGTTATCTGTAAAAATATCTACATCTAAATCACTACCATTCATATAATCTGGTCTTTGAATACTCCCATAAAAATATAATGGCTTATCTAAATATTGTTTTAAATTATTTAAAAAGACTTGCACATCTTCTGGTAATTTATTTTTAGTAGTTTCCATATTACAATAACATTTTATTATTCTTATTGCGATTTATTTATTTTATTTATATTATTTATTTATATTATTTATTCTTTGGTATCATTCATAAAATTATGTAACATTGTGTCCTTATTATTATTTGTGACATGCCCTGTCAACATTACAGATTCATACATTTTTCTTAATACTTCATTGGGTGCGCTACTTCCTGATTTTAATAAAAAACGATCTTTTAAAAATTTTTTAATTTCATGAATAGATTTTTTCTTTAATTCTTTTTGTGCAACTATTATTTTTTTACGGGTTTCATTATTTTTAATTAATATGGATACTTTTCTATATATATTTGACTTACCTAAAGTATATTTTCTACGTATTGTTTTTTTTATTAATTTTGGTCTAGGTATTGGTTCTGGTTCTACTAATGTTATTGGTGTTAATATTGATGGTTCTAATGAGTTTGAAATAGTTGATAAAATAGGATCAGAATGATTTGGATATATTTGTTCTTCTAATGATGAATCATCAAACATATAAGGTTGATCTTGCATAGGTAAAGACATAGGTAAAGACATAGGTAAAGACATAGGTAAAGACGTAGGCTTAGGCAAAGACATAGACACCCCTTTATAATGACCCTTTAACAAATTTAATTTTCTCTCTCTTTCAGATAATTCTGGTAAAGCAGGTAAATTTCTTCGGGTAAATTGTCTATATGTAGGTTTAATTCCATTTTTTAAACAACCATATGGCACTTGATTGTCCATCGTATAATTAATTTGTGATAATGTAATAGGAGATGGAGATGTATTAATAGGAAATGAACTAATTAAAGGCGATAAATTAACTGATGGTGTAATTACTTCTTTTAATTCTTGAGGTAATTCTAAATCAACATACACTTGATTTGGATCAATAAGATCATGTTTTTGTCGTATAGTTTTATTTAAATTTTGTTCAACAGTTTTATGTTTTTTAGATAATTGTGATAAATAATTAATTGAATCATTAAATTCATCTGCAAAACTCATTGAACTAGATTGTTTATTATTTATTAGTATTTCAGTTGTTTTATATTTGACATCTTTTCTCTCTTTTACTTCTTTTCTCTCTTTTATTTCCTTTTGTTCATTTTGTTTATGATTTTTAATTCTATTTATCAATTGATTTTTTAATGAATTTTGATTAATTAATAAAGGTCTATTCATTTTTTGCGTTTTATTTTTTGGTTTCATAGAAGATAAAATATTTGGATTATATTGTATTTTTTTAGTTGACATTACTAATATAACATTGAAAACAATTAATATAAATATAACTCATTAAAACTTTCTAAATATTAAACCATTTAAAAATAAATTGAAATAAATAATAGTAAATAGATGGATCTCATAAAAGAAAATAATATGAATACCACCTCGACTTTTGATATTAATGTTATTGCTGCTAATATTGCAGATAATATTGCTGTTGCTAATGCTAATGCGGCTAATGCTAATGCGGTTAATGCTAATGATTTGGAGTCGGATCCATATATTGAAACTCCGTGGAAAATTATACATGCTTACTTTAAAGGTCAGCATTTAGAAAGATTAGTAAGACATCAATTAGAATCATATAATAATTTTGTTTCTTGTCAAATTCAAAAAACAATTGCAATGTTTAATCCTGTTCATATTGCATCTGACCAAGATTTTGATCCAATATCACAAAAATATTCATTAGAATTATTTGTTACATTTGAAAACTTTAATATTTATCGCCCACAAATACACGAAAATAATGGCGCGACAAAATTAATGTTTCCACAAGAAGCCAGATTGAGAAATTTTACATATGCTTCTGCAATGACGATTGATATGAATATTAAATTTATTATTCGTAATGGACCTAATTTAGAAAATATTCAAACTTTATATAAAAATTTACCTCAAATACATATTGGAAAATTACCTATTATGTTGAAATCAAATATTTGCGTTTTAAAACAATATAAACATGTTCAGCATAATAGCACAGGTGAATGCAGTTTTGATGCAGGAGGATATTTTATTATTAATGGGTCCGAGAAAACAGTTTTAGGTCAAGAACGATCCGCTGAAAATAAAGTGCAATGTTTTAATGTATCTAAAAATAATACTAAATATAATTGGTGCGCTGAAGTGAAATCGGTTCCTGATTACAAATGCATTTCGCCAAAACAAATTAATATGTATATTTCTTCTAAAAATAATGGTTTTGGATTTCCAATGGTTCTTCAATTACCTCGTATTAAACAACCAATTCCATTATTTATCGTGTTTCGTGCTCTTGGTGTATTATCTGATAAAGAAATTTGTGAGAAAATTATTCTTGATATTACATCTGTAAAACATCAAGAACTTACTATGGGTTTACAAGCATCTATTATTGAAGCAAATAGTATTATGAACCAAGCAGATGCTATTAAATTTATTACTGCTCACGCAATGTATACTCCAATTAATATGGATAAAGAAACTGGGGCACGGAAAAAATATGAATTTACTCTAGATATATTGTCGAATGATTTATTTCCTCATTGTAACACACCTACTCAAAAATATTATTTTCTTGGATATATGGCAAATAAATTATTGCAAGTCAGTTTTAAATGGACTATTCAAGATGACCGAGATTCTTATCTTAATAAACGCGTTGATTTGACAGGTGTTCTTCTAAATAATTTGTTTCGTAATTATTTAAATAAATTAGTGAAAGATATGGAAAAACAAGTTATCAAAGAAATCAATACTGGATCTTGGAAATCTACTGATGACTATTTGAATATTTTAAACCCTACTAATATTTATAAAATTATTAAATCAACAACTATTGAAAATGGTTTGAAACGAGCGCTTAGCACTGGCGATTTTGGTATTAAAAATATTAATAGTAATAAAGTAGGCGTTGCACAAGTATTGAATCGATTAACCTATATTTCTAGTTTATCTCATGCACGAAGAATTAGCACTCCAACAGATAAAAGTGGCAAATTAATTCCTCCACGTAAATTACACAATACATCATGGGGCTTAACATGTCCTGCGGAAACTCCCGAGGGGGCCTCTGTTGGTATCGTCAAAAATTTGAGTTATATGGCGCATATTACAATTCCTTCTAACATTACACCAGTTTATGAATATATTGCGCCCTATATTTTAAAATTAGAAGATACAAGTGCATTAGAAATGTATGACCGAGTAAAAGTATTTGTAAATGGTGCGTGGATTGGAATAGCAATTGATGCAATTGAATTATATAAAATGTTAAAAGAGAAAAAACGAAAAGGCATTATTAATATTTATACTGCTGTCATATTTGATTTTAAACAGAATGAAATTCGGGTATGCAATGATGGCGGCAGATTAACACGCCCTCTACTTCGTGTATCTGATTCTAATGAATTAATAATTACTAAGCCTGTTATTGATGATATTCATAATAATATTTTGAATTGGGATGATCTATTAACTGATTGTAGAATACCAACTTCTGTTCTTGAATATATTGATGCTGAAGAACAAGCGTGGTATATGATTGCAGTTCATCCTCGGGATTTAAAAGCAGTGACTATTGATGATAAAATTTATAAATATACTCATTGCGAAATTCATCCAAGCACAATGTTTGGTGTGGCAGCCTCTTGCATTCCATTTCCAGAACATAATCAATCGCCTAGAAACACTTACCAATGTTTAGATCAAAATGAATTGGTTTGGTTAGCTGATGGTTCCAAAAAAAGAATTGCTGATGTAATAATAGGTGATATAGTTTTAACAGTTCATCCGAAAACATTTGCTATTACAGAAACTAAAGTGATAGGTCAATTTGTAAGACCATCTACGAATCAAATGTGGAAATTAATTGCTAAAGATAAAAGAGGATTTAACCCTGAAATTATAGCAACAGATGACCATAACTTTATGACGAATAAAGGGTGGGCAACTGTAAATAAAATTATATGTTTTCGATTAGATGTTGCACTATTTAATAATTTAACTGGTCAAATTGAGTTCATACCAGTTCGTCATGAAATGATGTCTGAATGTTTAGTTTCATGTATTGAAGTCGAAAGTGAAAATCATTCATTTATTGCCGGTACTGGTTCTGAAAAAATGGGATTTTTAAGCAGCAATTGTGCTATGAGTAAACAAGCAATGGGAGTATACGCTACAAATTTTGAAGAGCGTATGGATAAAACTGCCTATGTATTAAATTATCCAACTCGACCACTAGTCGATACCCGTATTATGAATATGTTGGAACTATTAAAAATTCCGTCTGGATCTAATGTGATTGTTGCAATTATGACTCATACTGGATATAATCAAGAAGATTCCCTATTGTTTAATAAAGGATCAGTAGATCGTGGTCTATTTCAAGCAACTATTTATCATACTGAGCGTGATGAAGATAAACAAAATATTAATGGAGATGAAGAAATTCGGTGCAAACCTGATCCAACAAAAACAAAAGGAATGAAATTTGGTAATTATGGAAAAGTGACGAATAAAGGGCTTGTTCCAGAAAATACTTTGATTGAAAATCGGGATGTCATTATTGCGAAAATTACTCCTATTAAAGAAAATCGTAATGATCATACAAAATTAATTAAATATGAAGATCAAAGTCATATTCATAGAACAACAGAAGAAACTTATTTGGATAAGAATTATGTAGACAGAAATGGTGATGGATACAATTTTGCAAAAGTGCGGCTTCGTAATGTGCGAAAACCTGTGATCGGGGATAAGTTTAGTTCAAGACACGGGCAGAAAGGAACTATTGGTAATATTATTCCAGAATGCGATATGCCATTTACTGCTGCAGGGGTTAGACCAGATATTATTATTAATCCACATGCAATTCCATCTCGTATGACAATTGGACAATTGAAAGAAACATTATTGGGAAAAGTATTAATTAATTTGGGTCTTTTTGGTGATGGAACTTCTTTTGGAGAATATGATGTTAATACTATTCGCAATGAGTTATCCAATATTGGATTTGAATCGAATGGAAATGAAATTATGTACAATGCACTTACTGGTGAGCAGCTAGAAGGCAGCGTCTTTATTGGTCCGGTCTTTTATCAGCGTTTGAAACATATGGTTACTGATAAACAACATTCCCGATCGATTGGTCCTATGGTCAATTTAACAAGACAACCAGCAGAAGGTCGTAGCAGGGATGGTGGTCTGCGCTTTGGAGAAATGGAAAGGGATTGTTTTTTGGAAGGGTCCCCCCTTGCTCTTTCTTGTGGAATTTCAATAAAAATCGAAACGATGGAAAAATGTGATTCTGAAGTTTTGGGATGGTCTGATAAATTAAATGGATTAGTGAAATCAAAACAGAGTGATTTTATGTATAAAGGAGAAAGAGATTGTGTTGAAATAACTTTAGAAGATGGACGAAAAATGAGTTGCACTCCAGATCATCCAATATTGACATCTGATAAACAATGGACTAAAGCAAAAGATTTAGTAGTTGGTGAAAGCAAAGTAAAAGTTTCTGTAACTTATCCATTAGTAGATTTACAAGAAGAAGTTAATGAATGTGCTGGATGGTCATTACAAGTTGGTTCATTATTATTAAAAACGGATACACCTGAAGAATTAATGAAAACAATGGCATTTGCAAGAATTCTGAGTTATTTAATAACTGATGGTTCTATTTCATTTAATAAATTAAAAAATAGAATAAATGGATCTATATTTTTAGGGCATATGTTAGATGTAGAATCAGTATTAAATGATTTAAGACTATTTTGTGAAACTAAACAAACACAATTTATTAGTACTAATTATTATTTAGTTCATATTCCAAATATATTTATGAGAAATATTATTCAACTTTCTGGAATATTAAAAGGAAGACGAGTAAATCAACCAGGACAATTACCTGATTTTATTATGGATGAATCATGTCCACGACCAATTATTCGTGAGTTTTTAGGAGGATTATTTGGAGCAGATGGTCATACATGTTATTTAGGAATGCATAGAGAAAAGCGTGACCTTTTAACTTCTGTATCATTTAGTCAATCAAAACAAATACAACATTTAGATTCGCTTCAACAAATGATGGAAAATATTAAAATGTTACTTGGAAAATGTGGAATTCATAAAATAACTTTACAAAATTTTAAGGAAAACTCTTTTTCGAAAAAGAAAAATAGTATTGATGAAACTCGTAGTTATCAAATGACTTTACATTTAGATATCTCAGAACTAATATCATTCTCTGAAAAAATTGGATTTAGACATTGCTGTCATAAATCACAAAGATTAGAAGCTGGAGTATCTTATAAAAGGTTAAGAACTGAAGTGACTAGACAACATAATTGGTTAGTAAATCGGGTTGATGAAATTACAAAGTTTAAAGAAATTAAAAGTCAGTTTCCGACTAAAATAGTTCCGACTAAAAAAGCAATAGTACAAGCAGTTGAAGAATTAAAAATGAAAGAAGCATTACTTCACGAATATGCAATCCCATCAACTCACGATATTACAGATCATTTAATTAAAGGAACTGAATTTGGAAAGTTTACAGCAACTGGATTTCCAAATGCAGAAGAATTTTTAAAAAATGTAGGAGCGTTTGAATGGTTTATGGAAGAACCTGTTAAAATTAATGTAGATGAAATAGTTGAAGAGGAAGAAAACATAGAAGATGAAGAAGAAGAATCTGAAATAATAGATAAATATTACATAACCTATGGAGTTAAACGATCAAATAATTCATTACCTACAATGGATTTTAAAGTAATGTCTGTTTTACCAATTGGAAAACATAAAGTATATGATATTCAAGTAGATGATACACATTCTTTCTTAGTAAATGGATTAGTAGCACATAATTGCATGATCTCACATGGAGCCGCCAGATTTACCAGAAGTCGTATGTATGAAGCATCAGATAAATATCAAGTATATACATGCAAAAAATGTGGTCTTATTGCTTCTTATAATGATGAACTACATATCCATCATTGTAAGACTTGTGATAATCGAACAGATTTCGCCTATGTTGAAATTCCATATGCGTGCAAATTATTATTTCAAGAATTAATTACAATGAATATTGCACCGAGGATGATCACATCCACCTTTTAAGCAATTGCGCTTGCAGTCGCCATACCAAATTGATTAAACCGAGTAAAGCAAATATGGAACACAATAAACATCTAAAATAAGGGTAATAATATTACTATTTGTAGATAAAGTAGATAAATAAGTAGCAATTAATACTGTAAAAATAATCATTAAGGCGTCAGCCAATAATATATTTAACCCTTTTTCTTTTGCATAATCTTTAAAAGTATCTAACATTCGACTTTTACCTCGTGGAATTATATTAAAAAGATACGCAAAAGATAAGTCGTGGCAAATTTGAACAATAACTGCAATAATTATAAATAATCCTAAAGAATAACTTGAAAACAAATAAAGATAAATGAATTGTGCTATAATTATACCAATTACTAATATTAATACATCAGCAATAACTGCGGATAAATTATATTTTCTATACCATTGTTTTAATGCATTAGATTTAATATATCCTTCAATTAATAAAAATATTACTGTCAAATCAGTAATAATAGCAGCATTTAATATATTTAAATAATTAAGATTCATTCTCTCTTATATTATATTCTCATTTTTTATTTTTTATTTTTTATTTTTTTTATACAATCATCAAATAATCCTGGAATAAACTTGCCATTTTTAATTAGTTTAATATGACTCGGACATAGTTGTTTTTTAACAGTTCCATTATGTTTTCCGTGTTTAAAATGACTTACACTTTTATATCCCTTCCCATTTTTAACAAAAACTTTACGCACAGTTTTTTTTCCATTTATATTAGATTCTTCGTGAAATTTTTTGATATGCATAATATATAATGGCGGATATTATATTAATTCATTTATTTCATATTATAATTGTGGGTAGTTTATTTTTATATGTAGGTATAAAGAGAGAAAAAATACCTCAAATGATGTATCCATTTTTACTAGGTTTAGGTATTTTTATTATTTTATATCATAGTTATAAAGCATCAATCAGTAAAACCCCTTGGATAAATTATATTCATATTTTTTTAATTGGTCCATTACTTATTTACATCGGTTATATGAATAAAGAAACAAGTCGTAAATATTATGAAATATTATTAATGTTTGGATTTGCCTCAATAGGATATCATGGATATTATATGATTAAAGGCGATCATTAAGTATTTACATTTTTTAATCATTTTACACTTTTTCTTATTTCAAACATTTATTTTTGGTGTTTTTGAATGTCTTGTCTCTCTTGATTTATTTGCCAAAATAAATGCTTTTTTTTTATGATTGCAACCTTTTTCAATTATATCATAATCAACTGCCGCTGCTTTTCCGGAAGTTAATGAACTGGCTAATCGCGCTAATCCCCACGATTGCGGTGTTTGATTCGGTCTTGATCCAGATGAATAATATGCTCCTTCACCTTTTTTTACAATTTGTTGTAATGCGGATATTTTGCATCCAGTTTTCTGCGCTAATTCTTTATTAGGAGTTATATTTTGAATATTATATATTTTACGAGCATTCAATATATGATTTGATTTTTTATTTTTATAAGAGGAAACCTGTTTGCGTGTATAGTATTTATGGTTTTTATATAGTTTTTTTGATTTTATTAACATTTTAAGTTGTTTTTGTTTATCTTTTTTTGTTAATTTTTTTGGTATATATCTAATTGGAAATTTCATTTATTATATATTTATAAATTAAAATAAAACATATAGATAATATAAAATGTCTTCTAAAAAAAGAAAAATAGAACCGACACAAATAGGACCGACACAAATAGGACCGACACAAATAAAACTGGAGGAAGCATTACTTGAAAAAATACAATCAGAATATGGGAATATGATGAGTCAAATGCATGTTTGTTGTTGTTCAATATATGCACACGGATTATACAATAAAAAATTTAATAAGTATATTAATCAAGTACAAGCAGAAGAGCGCGCAATTTTTTATTCGTTAATTTTACCAGGAATGTGTAATTTTAAAAGACCTGTTGATGAATATTATGAAATAGCCACATTACGAAAAAAAGCAACACTATTTATAAATTTATTTATATTAAAACATCGAATATATATTCAGCCAAAAGATTTTAGTATTGCAAATGATGGGGAAAATGAATGGAATGAATTTGCTAAAATTTTATTAACTCCTGTATGCGATGTAGAAATAAAAGAGTTCTATGAATCTATTAGAGATACGACAGATTTAACAATAAATGATGTTATTACCGAACATGAACGTGTCGGCGATAAAAGTATAGAACTAATTAAAACAAATATTGCTAGTTGGTTTAATAAAACTGCTAAAAGAAATCACATACTTAGACAACCTTTAGATAATGATGTAAATGAATTTAATATATCTGTTTTAGGAAACCTTGATTGGTTTAAAAAAACTAAAGATGTAGCAGCATCTTCTGCAGAAAGTATTGATTTTTCTGGTATATTCCCAGTATTTACAAATAAAAACATTAAAATAACTGGGTATAATTATAATTTGGTTTCCATGAATAATATTTTAGATTTTGCTATTGAATGTGCCGAGTTTAAAATCGATGAAGATTATAATGAACTTGATCTTAGAAATATTAGAAATACTTTAGAAAGGTGTGTATTATTATTAATGGAACATATCAATAATTATATTATTGAACCTAAAAAGCAAAGGTCAACTGAGGACAATGAAACAGAAGTAATAATAGAAAAAAAAGAACCAGAAGAAGAAGAAGAAGAACCAGAAGATTTTTGGATTAAACGAATTTCAAATCAAGGAATTATATATTTAATATGGCTTATATTTAATATTCGTAACATAGAATTAATATATGAATGTATATCTTATGATTTTAATTTTTTTAATACTCATTTATTTATGCGATGTAATAATGTAAGATGTATTATAATATCAAATGCGTGTAGACAAAAATCAAACAGTAATTATACTGAAAGTTTACAATTAGCAAAAGAAACTCGTGAGTTTTCAACTCAAAATGAGGGTCGAGAGGAACATTTTTTAAAACTGATTAGACCCGAAACTCTCGAAGATAAATTATGTGAAATTAATGATCTGGTTGATAACCCCACGCTTAGAAAACAGATACCCGGCTCGAAAAAGAAAAAGAAACCAGTATCAGTAAGGGGATGGGGAATAAACCAAACTAATAAAAATAAAAAGGGTAGAATAAGAACAAGAATAAGAACTAGAATAAAAAGAAAAATTAAAAATAAAACAATGAAAAAATTAAGAAAAATTAAAAACAATGAAGAAATTAAAATAAAAGATGTATAAAGCGATCACTAACTAGTTATTTTTCACTAACTAGTTATTTTTCACTTAGCAATTTACGCGTAACTGCAGTTTTCACACTCTCCAAAGCACCTTCACTCCAACCTTGATGACGACTTACAACTTCACCTACAACTAATAATCCCGATTCAGGATGTTGTATTTGATACATAAAATCTTCTCTCTTTTTATAAGATGAACCAGGTTCATAATAATGTGTTCCAACTGGCCAGTAATAATCTTTAATTGCAATGATATGCAATTGCCCCGCCAAAATACCAATAGATTCTTCAACTAATCTAGCAAAAAAATCACAATTCTTCTCTGTATTTTTTAAATTATTTTTAAGACTGATTGCACTTTCATTATCACTATATGCAATCATATAGACTCCTTTACTAGAGTCCATTGGTGTTATTTTTTGTAATGGTCCAGGTACAATTGTATATCCTTTTATATATTTATTTAAAATAAGCATTGATTGCTTTGAAAATTTTGCATATACTCTTAAAAAAGTTTGACCATGTATTTCTTTATATATAGATTTATTTGGTAACAAAGTTTGAATTCCTGTAATGGTAGTTGCTAGAATAACTTTTTGACTAATAAAAGATTTACCCGTTTCTGTAGTTATTTTAAATAACGCATTTTCTCTCTTTTCAATACTTGTAACATTATTAGAAAACTTAAAATGGTGTGATCCAATTTGATTATAAAGAGTTAACACTAGTTGTTTCCAAGGAACATCTATGATAGTTGACCGTGTCGAATTGTCATCCATACCATAATTATATAATGTTTCATATACATCTTCTTGTTCATAATCAGTATATCCTACACATGTTAAAAAATCATTATATAATTTACGATCTAATAAAGGTTTTGCAAATTGTTTAAAAGTAATATTTGGTCTTCCTTGTTTAATATACTCCGCTCTCAAAAAATCCATTATTTTATTTACATCAACCGGGTCTTTAATAGTAGATGCATAATAAGGAACAAATTTGGATTCATGAACCGGAATACTAAGCGATCGCATTAATTGGATCAATAATTTATCTTTTTGTTTTCTTCCAAACCACGCGCCAGTAACAATTTCAGTTCCATAAAAATATTCATTACTCATTCTACCTCCTATCCAATGTTTTTTATGTTTTTCTAAAATAAGAATACGCAAATTGGGTGCCATTTTTTGAATAGTATAAGCACTATATAATCCTGCTATTCCAGATCCAATTATAATTACATCATATTTATTTGTCATATATTATGAAGAGAGAAAAGGTTTAAATATAATTTACTTAATAGTATAATGGCACAATCAATAGTTACTGGTGAATTTGAATATGTAAAAGATGAATCAACACGACTATTGTTAGTAAATGCATATTTAGGTATTACTTTGGCAGAAGGGTGGACCTTTATAAAACAACCTATACAAAGTTTTATGTTTTCAAATGATCCAAAAATGGATGAAATTAAAGAGAAAATGTTCCAGTTACCAAATGGCGATCTTCATTCAGGAGCATCGTTTGGCGGTGTAATGAGAGAAATGCAATTACTGGCTATTAAAGGTGAAGAGGCGCATAAACAAATTTATACATCTAAAATATGACGACTGTCTCTAGCGTAATTGCATATTTATTTTAATAAATAAATAGATATAACTGCACAAATAATTCCTGCAATTTTTCTGTAATTTACTATAAATGTTTTATCAACAAACAGTCCATATAATACTAATAATAATATAGAACTAATCTTTAATAAAGTATACATAACAACACCATCACCAATTAACATAACTTGATAATAAATATAAACTAATGTAACATTTGCAAGTATAGCAACTATTAATAAATAATATTGTTTTTTTTTGTCTTTAGCATCTAAATTTAAATACTTTTGAATACATTTAATTGGAAG
>Ga0114970_10000372_pt1 | contig 33128 bp, 29 predicted proteins | sample M_140205_XF_Meta_FD_87030 | JGI IMG/M metagenome (GOLD analysis project Ga0114970, IMG submission 87030) | Freshwater microbial communities from Lake Montjoie, Canada to study carbon cycling - M_140205_XF_MetaG | ecosystem: Environmental > Aquatic > Freshwater > Lake | place: Lake Montjoie...
ATGGCGACATTCAGGTTACCTATCGCCAGGAGAAGAGCCTGACCGACAACACCTACGGTCGCGGTTCTTCTCGCGACTGGGGCAGCAAAGGTCAGTCCTTTAACCGCTTCGCGGCTTCCACGGATGGTGTCGAGTTCAGGATTCTTGACAAGAAGGGCAACGTGACGCTCGACTTCGTGGCCGACTACCTGAGCCGCGATTCCCGGACTCGCTCCGGCTGGAACAACCTCGGTATCAAGGGTGGTGGCGGCAAGGTATACAAGGGCAATGGTGCCCACGTGCTCAAGGTCGATTCTTCCCTGAACCGGAACCTCAACAAGCAGACCAAGTACAACCAATCCACCAAGGATTCCCCGGAAGGCGCCAAGGATTGGGAAGACGAGCAGAACTACACGGTCGTGATCTCCAAAGAAGCCTGCGCCAAGTATGGCTTCGGTGGTGTGAGCGTCCCGAAAGTGCGGAACGAATGCTCTAAGCGTCGCAAATATGAAGGCCATGTGACGAAGCCGAGCAGCTCGATTGCCACCAACACCGCCACCGCTTCGGTGACTGTGGCTGGTCAGACCATCAAGGCAACGGCCAAGGCTTCGGTTAAAATCGACGCCAGCAAGTCCGGCTGGAGCCAGTGCGACAAGTACTAACCAACTAAGCAGTCGGTTTCAAACAAAAAGGGCGGCTCCTTCGGGAGTCGCCCTTTTTGCTGTTTATGGCTGCATGCGGCGGAAGCGGAACTCTTGCTTTTTGTGTTTCCCGCCTTCATCGCCTTCGATGGTGGCAATCAGGGTATCGGGACCCTCCAGGCGGTAAGCAATAATCTTTGGGTGGTCGTGCAGAGGGTTTCCAAACGCAGCCGAAGTCGGCGTGGACTCGATCAGCCTAAAGGCCGTGGGGGGGCGTCCACCCGGCTGCGCGACATAGAAGATACCGTCGGGTCGCTGCTCAATTCGGAGGAATTCGAAGGAGATGGCGCGGCCCCGTGCGATGGTTCGGCTCATGCCCAGCATCAGGCCGCCGGCGGGAGGAAGCCAGTGCTCTTCGAACAGAACGGGTTCGCTGCCTGGTCCCCAGTCGCCGGCGAGCCATTTGAGAGAAGAGAGGGTGGGGCCGGCTTCCTGTGCCAGGAGCGATATTGCGCTCAGGACCCCGATTGCGGTAATTCTGGACATGCTTCGATATTGCCATCAACGCGGCGGCGTGTCTTGCAAAAAACCGTCGCGATAAAACTCCGTCATGCCGCGGCCGGATCGGAAATATGCTTCCGGACTCTGGCCGCAGAAGGCCCGGAAGTCGTTGACCAGGTGGGACTGGTCCTGAAAGCCCGTGTCGAGGGCGAGTTCGGCCAGGCCGGTTTCGGAGGCGAAGGGCTGGAGCCGGACTCCGAAGACCTTCATGGTCCCGGTGAGGGCGAGTTCCAGGGCCTGGTTGAGATTGGAAGTGATCAGGGTTCCGGCCTGTTGCAGACCTGCGCAAAGGGGGCGGGCCGCAAAGTGAAAGATCAGCTCCCGGCGACCATCGGGGACAATAAGTTGGCCTTCCGGGGCCAGCGCCGTTTCGAGGAACCATGCACACTCCACCCACGGGGTGAGGTCGGGCGGCGGCTCGATCTGGCGATAGTACATGCAGTTTCCATCCTATTGTTATAAAGTGTCATCCATGAAGCGAAATTGGATTTTGACAGGCCTTTTGTTCGTGGCATTGGGCGCCGGGGCGCAGACGTTTCGGGCTGACCGTGTGGTGAACAGTCTGGCTGGCTGGAGTCCGATGGGCCAGGCGGACTGGACAGTGGACGGCAAGGCTCTGGTGGGTACACCCCGGCAGCCTGGGGGCGGCTGGCTGGTGCTGGATCAGGGCTTCCAAAACGTGGCTGTGTTCACGGAGCTTACCTGTTCCGGCGGGTGCAAGGCAGGCATCTTGATGCGCGCGGAGAAGACCGCCGAGGGGATGAAGGGCATCTTCTATTCGCTGACCGAAGGCGACTTGAATGCTTACGCGATTCGGCTGGATGCGCAGGGCAGGGAACTGTCGCGTGAGAAGCTGCCACCGGGCGTTGCAGAGGGTGGGTTGTCTTCCTCGTCGGGGCTGCCGGGGGCAATCAGTGGTGCGGCCTTGCCTGGTGGCAGTGCGGCTCCCCGCATACCGCCACCTGCGCCGCCTGTCGGCGTGGCACTGCCGGAGCTGACGAAGGCGCAGCCGGTTTACAAACCTGGTGTTGCCAATCAGTTCGACCTGTTTCTGTTTGCAGACTTGCTGAAGGTGACCATCAACGGCGGAGCCTCCGGCGGGCTCACGCGTGCGAAGGCGGAGAGTACGTTTGGCCCGATTGCTTTGTACGTGGGTGGGACAGGGACGGCAAAGTTCGACCGAGTCGGGTATCGCGATCTGTCGACATGGCATTTCCCGACAGAGAAAACCTCCCTGAACTATCGGAAGCAGCATTTGGATTCCATGTACACCGGCTGGTCGGCGGCGGTTGCGGACTTCAATAAAGACGGGATTCCGGATATCGCGGCGGGGCCTTACGTCTACCTGGGGCCGAGCTACACGGAAGCAAAGCTGGTCTACACGCCATTCGTCTACAACCCGGCGTATGAGTATCCGCAGCTTTCGATGGTGAATCTCGCCTACGACTTTACGGGCGACGGCTGGCCTGATTTGTTGGTGATGAGTGGCAGTGCCGGGGTCGGTGCCGGGAATCTGTATGTGAACCCCGGCAGGGAGTCCCGGATGTGGGCGAAGTATGTGGTGATTAAGCCCGTCGGCAACGAAGAAACGCTGTTGATGGATTTGGACGGAGACGGGAAGCCGGAAGTGATTCATGCGGGCGATAATACCCTGCGGTACTCAAAGCCCGATCCGGCGAATCCGACCGGAACGTGGATCACGACCAATGTTTCTGAACCCGGCCTGTGGGGCGTGGCAATCGGGCATGGTCTGGGCGTCGGCGATATCAATGGCGATGGCCGCAAGGACTTTATCAACTCGTTCGGCTGGTGGGAGCAACCGGCAAAAGGGAGTGCGCCGAAGACGTGGGCGTGGCATCCGGAGGAGTTCGGACGCAGAGGGATGACGCAGGGCGGTGCGGGCGGCGCCGAGATCGGCGTCTACGATGTGAATGGCGATGGTCTGAACGATGTGGTGGGGGCGCTGGAAGGGCACGGCTGGGGTCTGGCGTGGTTTGAGCAGAAGCGGGATGCGGCGGGCCGGATTTCCTTTGTTCGCCATATGATTATGGACAACTTCACTACGAAGAATGCGGGAGGGGTGACGTTTACCGAACCCCATGCCACTGGCTTCGCAGATATGGACGGCGACGGGCTTCCCGACCTGATTACGGGCAAGCGGGCCATGTCGCATCTGTTCGGGTTTAATGATCCGGATCCGCTTGGCGAGCCCGTGGTCTATGTCTACCGGACGGTGCGAAACCCGAAGGCTCCAGGCGGGGCTGAGTTTGTGCCGGAGCTCGTAAACAACAGGTCAGGCGTGGGTTCACATCTGGCTGTTGTGGATTTGAACAAGGATGGTCGCCCTGACATTGTGACCTCCACGGTGACCGGTACTTACGTGTTCTATAACAATATGAAACGGGCGGTCAGAGTCGTCAAATAGGGTTTTTACGCGACGTCGAGTCGCGGGAACGCTTGCAGGGGCTTCCGGAAATACGTGTTGTAGCGGCGCTGGAACTGCGGCGGGACACCAGGTTCGTCACTCGGGGACTTCAGGGAGTTTTGCAGGTCGCGGACAAAATACATCTCGCGTTCCTGATGGTCCTTTGTAGTGACCCGGCCCCGGTGTTCGCATTGGAAGAAGTCTTTGACACGGGCGAAGGTTCGTTCGGAGAGATTGATGCAGCCCGGGGCTCCGGAAGATTCCATGCGGGAGGCCAGGTTCACGGTTTCGCCCCAGATGTCGTAGGCGAAGCGACGTGTGCCCACGACGCCGGCCACAACCGGGCCGGTGTGCAGGCCAATGCGGATATCGAAGCTGATGCCATGCGGCTCGGCATTCCTGGCGACTTCCCGGATGACATTGCGCATTTCCATGGCAGCGAGGACCGCGTCCACCGGGTGCGAGGCATTTGATTCCGGCATGCCGCCCACACACATGTAGCTGTCGCCGATGGTCTTCAGCTTCTCCAGGCCGTAGCGTGCGACGATGTCGTCAAAGGCCGAGAAATAACGGTTGAGCAGTTCCACCAGTTCTTCGGCGGCCAGGACTTCGGTTTGCCGCGAAAAACCTACGAAATCCGTGAAAAGGACTGTCACATCGTGGAAGTATCGAGGTTCCACTTTGCCGGATGTGGAAAGTTCTTCCGCGATGTCACCCGGCATGAGGCTCAGGAGAAAGCGATCCCCTCTCTGTTTCTCCTGCTGCAACTGGTCGAACAGAAGTTCTTTCTCCCGTTGCGCTTCCAGTAACCTGGTCTGCGTGTCAACCAGTTCCCTGAGGCCGAGTTCCCGGGCAGCGACATTTGCCAGTTCCACCAGGGCTTCTGTCTCTGTCTCGCTGAGTGTTCTCGGTTCATGATCCGCGAGGCACAAGGTACCGACATTGAAGCCGGCAACTTTCAGAGGGACGCCGAAGTAGGAGCCCAGAAACGGGTCGCCAACTACGAGGGGGTTGTTGGTGAAGCGGCTATCCGCTTTGGTGTCCGGGACAAAAAATGGTCGATCTTCCAGAATTGCGAAGCTGCAGAAGGCGCCATCGCGGGCGGTTTCACAGGGCGTGATACCCACCCGCGCTTTAAGCCATTGGCGGTCACTGTCGACGAACGAAACATAGCTGATTGGCATCTTAAACATCAGAGATGCCAACCGTACTAATGTGTCGAAACGTTCGTCGGGTGGCGTGTCGAGCACGCCAAGAGACCGTAATGCCGCCACACGCTCCGCCTCATTCGCGGGCAGAGGCGCGACGGCCCAGGTATTTGAGGTGTCGCCGAAACTACTGGGCGGTGGTTTCAGAGGCAGGGGGTGCCGCCTGGTTTTGGGTGAGCGAGGCACGCAGAGCCCGGGTGACGAGGCGTTTTGCGAGCTTCTTCTTGCGTAAGCGGTGGTGCCGCGCGATGTGTCCGTTTTTTGCCGACATGATTTCTTCCTGAACTTCGGTTGGGGTTGTTATTGCCCAAGCGTGATTGAACGTTGATGGCTCGAATAACCGATGGCTCGAATAACCTCGGGCCACCTTTTCCAGTTTAGCTGGTTGGGACCGCCGGACCTAGATTCGGCCGAATTTAGCGACCGCTTCTTTGATCGATTTGAACTTTTCGATGAACGGCAGCATGGTGTGTTCCGTGTTGTCGAGGTCCTGCGCCTTCTTCAGAATCTCGGCAGCCTGGGCGCGCGGGATGACGACGACGCCGTCTTCATCGGCAGAAATAATGTCGCCGGCATTGACCAGAGCTCCGGCTACCGTTACCGGGACGTTGACTCCGGCGAACCGGAAATGATTTACGGACGTGGAGGGCGTGACACCGGTGCTGAAGACCGGAAACTGGATCTTTTTGATTTGGGGCAGGTCGCGGACGGCCGCGTCGATGACCGCTCCGGCGAAACCGCGGGCCTTCATGGCGGTGGCCATCAGCCCCCCCATACCCGCGACATCGGCACCATCTTCCAGTTTCATGACGTAGACGGAGCCGGGTGCGGCTGCATCAATGGCGTCGAGCATGCCCTGGGAAGCGGATGCGCCGTCTTTGTGCTCTTCCTTCTTCAGCAGGACGGTGACGGCAGGCCCGACGAATTTTGTCGTGAAGACGGGGCGCATCTGGTGATGCATGTAGAGTTTCTTCCCGTAGAGTTGCTCGATAGCATCGGACACGGAGGCGACTTCTACCTGGCGGAAACCTTCGAGGAGGGAGTCGGGTGGGGGTGTTTGCGCAGTGACCGCTACAAAGCCAATTCCGAGGGCGACCACTGACAGGACGAAGGGTTTCATCGCCTATCAGGTTATCGCATCAGAACTTTGCGGACTAGAGCTTAACCTTTGTGCCAAGCTGTTCGCCCATCACATCGGCGATGAGGCGGGTCAGAGTTCGGCCATCCGGCAAGGCAAAGGCATTGAGCGATTCGTTCCAGTCGAGCTTGAAGCTGCGAACGCGGGCGGAGACCCAGATTTGCTTTACGGGCGAGTTCGGGCTGATGACGAACTTCGCCGGCGGGTCCTCGAACTCGATGGCGAGGGCGCCTTCCTTACTGTCAACATCGAACTCATGATGGTCGGTGGCGGCTTCAAGAGCGCGCTGCAGGGTTTCGAGGGCGTTGTCGCACGCCGTGCGGAACTGATGGTCGTCGAGCATAGGGATTAAGTTTCGCGGAGCGAGATGCCGGTAAGCGCAAGCGTCATCCCGATCACTACCACCACAGTAACCCAGGCGACCACGTTGTAGGCGCGGGGGTTGATCCACTCCTTCATCAGGGCCTGCTTATTGATGAGCAGAATCATGAAGATCAGGATGAAAGGCAGCAGCATTCCGTTCAGGACCTGAGATAGCAGGATCATTTGAACGAGCGGAAATCTGGGCAGGATTACAACGCCTGCACCGACGACAATGAGAAGAGTATACAGCCAGTAGAAGATGGGGGCTTCGCTCCAGGTCTTGTTGACGCCCGACTCGAAGCCGAGACCTTCACAGACACTGTAGGCAGTGGAGAGCGGCAGGATGCAGGCCGCGAAGATTGACGCATTCAGCAGCCCGGCGCTGAAGAGGCGAAAGGCGTATTCGCCGAAGGGTTTGAGGGCGAGCGCGGCATCGCTGGCGCTTTGGATATCGGTAGGTTTGTCGCGATAGGCTCCGGCGCAGGCCACGATGATGAAGAAGGCAATGACTGAAGTCATGATGCAGCCGACGATTACCTCGATCCGCGATTCCCGGTATTCCTTCGGCGTGATGCCTTTTTCGACGACCGCTGACTGGAGATAGAACTGCATCCAGGGTGCGATGGTGGTGCCAACCATGGCGATCAGCATCGTAATGTAGCCCTTGTCCAGCATGAGTTTGGGGCTGACGCTGTAGATGGCGGCTTCTTTCCAGTCCGGCTTCACCATAAAACCGGCAATGATGTACGTCAGGTAGATGACGCAGGCGAACAGGAAGATTTTCTCGACGCTGGCGTAATTGCCTTTGACGGCGAGGAACCAGACCAGGATGGCGGCCAGGGGTACGGAAATGTATTTGCTGACTCCGAACAGGTCGAGCGAGGTGGCAACCCCGGCGAATTCGGCCGCTATGTTGGTCAGATTGGCCAGAATCAACAGGAGCATGATGCCGAAGGTGATACGCAGGCCGAATTCTTCCCGTATGAGGTCGGACAGGCCCTTGCCGGTGACGGCTCCCATGCGGGAACACATCTCCTGGGTGACGATGAGGGCGATGGTGATGGGAAGCAGCGTCCACAGGGGGAGGTAACCCCACCGGGCACCCGCCTGGGAATAGGTGTAGATACCGCCGGAATCATTGTCAACGACGGCGGTAATGAAGCCGGGGCCGAGCACGGCGAAAAAGATGAAGAAGTGGCGCTTCAGGCGCGCGAAGAAGCCCGGCACTACTTTTTCCTCAGCACGGTAATGATGTCGTCAGCGGTGATGACGCCCGCGAGCGTTCCGTCGGCTTCGAGGACGGGGAGGGCGAGAAGGTTGTATTTGTCAAAGAGTTCAGCCACGCGGTTCTTCTTTTCGGCGGGTTTTGTCGCAATCAGGCGGTCAGTGGCGAGCTCTCCCAGTCGTGTTGAGCCTTCGGCCAGGAACAGCCGCGCGAGCGGGACAGCGCCGGTCACTTTCCCGTCCGGGCCGGTCAGGAACAAGACATGGGTACTTTCGAGGAGGTCCTCGTGGTCGCGGAGGCACTTCAGGGCTTCGTCAAGCGTTGTCTCGGCAGAGAGCAGAATCGCTTCGGTGTTCATCATCCCGCCGGCGGTATCTTCGTCATATTCCAGCAGTTCGCGAACTTCTTCATCCTCGCCGGACTCCATTTCGTCGAAGATGTCCTCGGTAGTTTCGTCTTCCATCTGGCCCAGGGCATCGGCGGCCTGATCGGGGGACATTTCCTCGACGATGCCCGCCGCAACATCGGGTTCCAGGTTTTCAAGGATGTTGGCCTGCATCTTGGGGTCGATTTCAGAAAGGGCCTCGGCGGCGACCTCGCTGTCGAGAGTCCCGATGATGGCCTCGCGCTCGGCGGGCCCGAGTTCCTCGACGATGTCGGCCAGATCAGCCGGGTGCATCAGTTCGAGGCGCTCGTGAGAGATATTGAGGCGCAGACGGCGGAGGGGGTCCGCTTCCACGATGTTGCAGAAATCCCAGCGGATGGAGTTGGGTTGGATGGGCTCCTGGAGGGCCCGGATCCAAAGCGCAGGCATCACACCCTGGACGAGGCGGCGGAAGATGCTGCGGAGCCCGACATCGATTTCGTGGATCAGCAGGGAATCGCGCTCGTCGCGTTTCACTTCCAGGGTGACGTCGTTGACGCGGACGACCTTCCGGCCGTTGACGTCGATGATTTGCTGGTCGAGGAGGTCGCGCTGCATACGCAGCATGTACTCATCGGAGTGGTACGGGTAGAGGCGCTCGTTGGAGAGCTGGATACCGTCGGCGAGCGAGATGCTGGCGATCTGGTCGTAGCGGATCGAGAGCCAGGAGCCCCCGGCGGAGACCAGAAAGCGGTCAATGCGGGAGGGGTGGATGAGGGGGACCAAGGCAGCATCTTTCACCCGACCGATGCGGCGATGTTTCAGGTCATAGACCGGCATCCCGAGCAGTTCGGTGAAAAAGATGTGGTTGAAAGTTGTTTCTGCCGTCATGCCATTCGCCAATTGCCGTCCCCAAACCAGAGTCAGAGCTTCTGCCTGGCCGGGAGAGGCGTGTTTGCACACACCGGGGTCCGGCGAAAAATGCGAATTGGCTTGGCTCTACATCCTGGTGCAAATAAAGTTGGTGTGAAACGGGGTCAGGGGCTACCTCAACCAATATCCCGCACCCGGAGGGGTGGTGGCAAGCGAAAAGGCAGCGTTCACTCTTTTGTCATCGCCGGTTCCAGGTTCCTGGCCTGGTTGCGCTTCTTCTGAAAGGTCACTCTGGATCTGTAGGTCCGAGGTGTCCTGTCTGATCCGACGCCGAGCTGCATGCACAATTGCTGCGGAAATGCCCCGCTCCTACTTCGAATTCTTACGCAGAACCCAGGTCGTCATCGCTCTCAGGTCCTGGACGACGGTGGTCTTGATGGGTTCGACCAGTTCGGCCCCCAACCGTTCCGTGTGCGCCAGGAGGAGTGCTTCGTCCACCAGGTAGCGTTCGGATTGGTCGGGAGACATGTACCTTCTGCCTTCGATTTGTTGGATCCGGGTTTCCATCCCGATGCTGGAACCGAGGCGGGCGAAGAAGAGGCCTCCCGGCTTCAGGGTTCGCCACATCTCGTTCATCATGGCGTGGAAGTGGCCGTCGTCATGGGCAAAATGCAGGACGGTGTTGCTGATCACCACGTCGGCGCAGGCGTCGTCGAACGACATCTTGTCGACCGGTTCCATGCGGAAGTTGGTCGGAGGCAGCGATGGGTTGAGTTCGGCGGCCAGTTGCCGGATGCTGTCTACGGCTTGCCGGGAGATGTCGACGGCGCGTACGTCGTAGTGCTCACGAAGGAAGTAGACGATATTGCGACCCCCGCCGCAGCCGGCGTCGAGGATGGTCATGCCCGGAGTGATTCGACCCTTCAACAACTGGTCGAACAGGTAGATATCAATTTGGCCGAACTGTTCCTGAAGCGTGAGCATGGCTGTCGGGCTTAGCGGAATTCCAGAGCGAAGGGCATCATTTTCAGCATTCCGCCTTTGGTCCAGACTCGCAGTCTGGCGTCTTTCAGGGCGGTTTTGAGTTCGTCCAGGCCTACTCCGGAGAGGAGGGCTCCGGCTTGCTTTCTCGCGTCCTGGTCTGAGGACGAGGAAGAGCGCAGGAAGAAGTCGAGAAGGCTTCGCTTCCCGGGGTAGGGGACCAGATGAACTTTGGCGGTCGCGGGGATTCCTGCCTTCTTTCGCACCAGTTCGATGGCCTTATCGATGCCTCCGAGTTCGTCTACCAGGCCGTTGGCTTTGGCCTGATCGCCCATCCAGACGCGGCCCTGGGCGAGGGGTTCGATGCCTGCGAAGGTCTTCTTACGGGCGTCGGCAACCTTCTTGACAAAGTCGACGTAGCTGGCGTCGATGCCTTCGCGGAGTTTGGCTCGGTTGTCCGGGGTCAACGGTTGGTATTCGGATTCCAGCATCGCGTATCTACCACGGGTGATGAAGTCCTTGGTGATGCCGATTTTGTCATAGAGACCCTTGATGGCGGGTTTGGCCACGACAACTCCGATGGAGCCGGTTTGAGTGCCGGGGTAGGCAACGATGGTGTCGCCGGTCATGGCCATGTAGTAACCGCCGGAGGCTGCGGCGTCCGACATGGAGATCACCATGGGCTTTTTCTTGCTGAGCTGGTTCATGGCAGCCCACATCTGATCGGAGGCGGTAACTTCGCCACCGGGTGAATCGATTCGCACGATGACGGCTTTGAGCGTGGAGTCAGCGCCGATTTTCGCGAGGGTCTTGACGAATTGCTCGGACTGGAGGCCGTCGGCGCCGTCAGAGTCGGCGTCGCCCCGGGTAATGCTGCCTTCGCCAACGACCCAGGCAATGCGGTCCAGAGAGGCAGCAGAGGCGTCCGGAACGTTAACGTAGTCGTGTTCGGAAACCTTCTTGATTTCAGTTTGCTTGAGGAATTTCTTCAAGTCTGCAAACATTTCGTCTTCGTACTTCAGTTCGTCAACCAGGCCGTGTTGTTTGGCCTGGGCGGAGAGCCACGGGCCCTGATCGATGATTGCCCGCAGCGCCGTCAACTCTTTGTTGCGCCCTTTGGCGACGGTGGAGATAAGGTCGCCGTAGACGTTATCGGCAATGCCGTTGAGAACCTCTTTCGTCTCCGTGGACATGGAGGTGCGGGTGTACATGTCGCCGTAGTCTTTGTATTGGCCGGCGTGTTCGACTTCCATTTGGATGCCGAGTTTGTCAAAGGTATTTTTGAAATACGTCAGTTCGAGGCGCAGGCCCTTCAGTCCGAGCGTGTCAACAGGGCCCATGTAGATTTTGGTGCAGGCGGAAGCGATGTAATATTCACGCGTGGTGGGGGCTTTCAGGAAGGCGTAAATGGGCTTGCCGGATTTGCGGAAAGTCTCGATGTCGGCCCGGATTTCTTGCATTTTGGCCCAGCCGATCTGTGCGCCCTCCGGTTCGAGGACAACGGCCTTGATGCGGGAGTCGGCGGCGGCGCGGCGGAGCATGCTCCACACGTTGAGGACGGTGACCGACGGTCTGTCTCCAAGAAAAGGGAGGGGAATTTCCACCGGGGGGCGTTCGGGGATGTCGCCGGAGAGGTGGATGACGAGGGTGGAGCCGTCAGCGACCGTCGGAGGCTTCGATTTTAGGGACGCGATGGCGAAGAAGCCGACGACTCCGACGAGGACGATGAGGATTGCACCGGTGATGATGCCGAGTAAGAATTTACCCAAAGTAGGAGGTCTCCCTTTCAGTCAGAAGGTAACACGCGCAGCCAGATCTCAGTTCCTAATCTCAGTTCCGATATGCTGAGACGGTATGAATGGAACTGCAATTGGACAAGTTATGGTGCTGAGTGTTGTGCTCTCGGCTGGTTTAGCGGCGCAAACGCAGGAAGGTGCGCGCCGCGCTGCGTTTCTTAAGATGATTGACCGGCCGAGGGTAGCTCTCGCTCCGCAGGTTTCCGGCGACCGGTTCAGCTACGCAGCGGATGCGGAGCAGCGGGTGCCTGGGCTTTGGGTGAGACCGCAGGGCGCGGGGAAGCATCCGGTCGTCATCGTGCTTCATGGCACGGGTGGGACGAAGGAGGGTCAGTTGCCGGTGCTGAAGCAATTGGCGGCGAAGGGTTTCCTGGCGGTGGCGATTGATGGCCGCTATCACGGTGAGCGCATCGCCGAGAAGACCGGGTCGGCGGCGTACCAGGCGGCGATGCTGAAGACATACCAGACCGGTAGAGAGCATCCATTCCTCTATGACACTGTTTGGGATGTGATGCGGCTGATGGATTATCTGGAGACGCTGCCGGAGGTGGATGCGACGCGGATCGGGATGATTGGTTTTTCAAAGGGCGGAATGGAGACCTATCTGGCGGCTGCGGTGGATTCGCGGGTGAAAGTTGCAGTCCCTTGCATAGGGGTCCAGAGTTTTGCGTGGGCGCTGGATCATGATTCGTGGCAAAGTCGGGCGGGAACTTTCCAGTCGTCTCTGGATACAGCGGCGAAGGAGACCGGGGCTGCCGGGGTGGATGCGAAATTTGTCAAGCATTTCTATGACAAGGTCGCGCCTGGGATTTACGGAGAATTTGATGGTCCGGCGATGGTGCCGCTGATTGCTCCCCGGGCGTTGATGACGATTAACGGGGAGATTGATGCCCGGACGCCGATGCCGGGGTTGGAGTTGTGTCTGGCGGCGGCGCGGAAGGCGTATGCCAGGGCGGCGGATAAATTTGAGGTTGTGATTGAGAAGAATACTGGTCATGCGGTGAAGCCGGAGGCTCTGGTGCAGGCGGTGGATTGGTTCGTGAAATGGCTGTAAAGACGGTGGTGGCGGTGATGACAGACCTGTTCTTCCTGGTGCAGGTGACCGGGGCGGCGAAACCGCTGGGGTTGCAGGTGGTCTGTGTGAAGGATAAGGCCACGGCGCTGGAGAAGGTGAAAGCGGGCGCGGCCGGGATAGTGGTGGATTTGACTTGCTCGGGGGCGGAGCCGGTGGAGTTGGTGGAAGAAGCGAAGGCTGCCGGGTGTCCGGTGGTGATTGGGTTCTTGCCGCACGTGATGACGGATTTACGGACGCGGGCGCTGGATGCGGGGTGTGACGAGGTGTTAGCGCGGTCAGCGTTTGCGCAGAAGTTGCCGGAGCTGTTAGCGGGGATGTAGCGGTAGAATTCGGATATGGAACCCTGCGGACCAGGAATTGACTGGGCCGGTTGTGAGCACGCAGAGCGTGTCGCAGGTAAGGTCTCCGGGCGACCGGTTGTGCGCGGAACTCGCGTGCTCGCGGATACCATTGTGGAAGACTCTGAGCTTGGGTCGGCGATTCCTGAGATTCAGGAGAACTATCCGGACTTGCAGGTGGCGACGATCGAGGCATTGCTTGCGTTCGCGGTCACACATCGCAGGCTGCACGTGGCGTGAAGATCCTTTTTGATCAAAACCTGCCCCACAATATGCGTGGTCTGCTGCCAGGGATGGCGGGTTATCGAATTTTTACGGCTGGCGTTCTGGGGTGAGGCCACTTGCAGAACGGGGAATTGCTGCGAACTGCCGAGGACGGTGGTATGGATGTGTTTGTCACCGGCGACACGACGCTGCGATATGAACAGAATCTGACGGGTCGGCACCTTGCCATTGTTGTACTTTCGGTAAATTACTGGCCGATCCTCAAGGACCACGCCGGGAAAATCCTCGCTGCGATCGAGGTCGCAAGGCCAGGTTGGTTTGTGGTGGCGGATTGCGGGAAGTTCAGCCGGTGACGGGTGGCGGATGATGCGGTCTCTCCAGCGTCGATTCAGCGGTGTCGGTGTGGCGATCCGCAGCCACGGAGGCAATCTTCAGCTTGGCAAATTCCGAATTGATCTCATGGGAGATGGCAGTGCTTTCTTCTACTGCGCCCGGACTGCTCACTTGGCCATTTCCGTTCAGTTCCTGAACGTGATGGGTTTTCGCGGTACGCCCGATGATGGAAAATCAGTAGAGATACCAACGTTCATTTAGCCCGCCGATACTGGTTCCGAGATCTGTTTCGAGGTGCAGAAGGTCCGCATTGGAGAATCCGAACCACGCGGAGACAGATACGAACTCCTCCTGACGAATGTGCGCTTTGCGGAAAGTCAGCCCGCTGGTTGCTACCTGGCAGTTACTGACACCAGCCACAGGTTATCGCTTCGGATTCTACCCTTACCTGGCTATTCGGATCGTGTAAGCTTTCGGCACAGGCGGGGCAAGGGCCAATTCCAACCGCTTCGATGGCCATCGTGTGCCCGACTCTCAAGGGGGCGGAGTTGGAAATGCTTGTATCCCATCTTTGCGTCGGTCTTAGCGTTCTGCAAGGGCAGGGAGTCAATTGGATTTACTGGGGTACGTTTAGGAAGGGGCGATTGCTTGAGAGCGCAATATTCGGCGGTTCAGTGACGAAGAGGTTCGGTGCACCGCCACTCTGCTTTCAACAGGGCTTTCCGTCTCTTGAACTCGATCTGCAGCTCGTTGGAGATGCCGTCCAGGCGATCAGGTCGTTCCGTGAAGACTACGATCCCCACAACATGGTGATTAATGCCTGGCTTGATGCGCGGGCGGAAGGCGACTACCTGGAGGCGAGAACCCTGCAATCTGTCGTTGTGGTCGAGATGCTCATCGCGCTTACGGTGCAAAGGCCCCGCTCGACATTGATCGAAAGGAGTGGAAGGACCTCTCCAAAGAGTGCGTTGCTCCCAATTCCCCCCCCTATGCCGCGCACCGCCTGACTGCTCAGAAGTGGCAGGAATTACTTCGCCCAACCTTCCGAGACAATCTGAAGAAAAGTTGTCGAGTTCACAGTCTGCAGCTTGCTCCGGAAGAACTATCGCTTTTTATCAGAGTTCGAAATCGGATTGTTCATGAACTTACCTATGACTTGCATCTTGACATCCCGGCGGCGAGACGAATAGCCGGATCGCAGCCGGCCTCAATTCATTTTTTCGCAGCTCACATAGTGGATCGGGTCATTCTTCAATTGTTTGCCCTGGGTGTGCACATTCCCGACCACAGACCCGAAGCTTCTCCAGTCTTACCGGCAAGCGTGGACGACACCAAGTCAACCTGACATGCCACCATGGAAGGATTGAATTCCGGCTGGCTACTTCTGGTTTTACCTGGGTTGATTTGGGGCGCTTCGTTCCTTTTCATCGCGGAGGGGTTGCGTTCGGTGGGGCCGAATGGCATTACCTTCATGCGGATTTTGGTCGGGTTTCTGACCCTCGCGCTCTTCCCGGCGGCGCGCCGACCGGTTGCGCGTAAAGACTGGGGGAATGTGGCCTGGCTGGGCGTCCTTTGGTTCGCATTTCCTCTCAGTATGTTCCCGTTTGCCGAGCAGCGGGTCTCGTCGGCAATGACAGGGATGCTGAACGGGGCGAATCCTCTGTTCGCGACCCTGGTGGCTTGCCTTATCGCCCGGAAGGCTCCGTCGCGAGGCGTAACCGTAGGTCTGCTGGTGGGACTTGGCGGTACGGTTCTGATCGGCTTGCCGGCTGCGAAGGAGGGCAGCAGCAGTCTGTTCGGGATATCGCTGATTATGGTCGCGATGGTTTCCTATGGCATTGCCCTGAGTCTGGCCCGGTCTTTGCAGCAGCAGTATGGGGCCGTGCCTGTGATTTGGCGCGCTCAACTGGTGGGGCTGGTTTTGACCGCTCCGCTGGGGTTGCCGGAGTTGCTGGCGGCTAAGTGGGAGTTGGGGCCTTTGCTTTCCCTGCTGGCGCTGGGCGTGGGCGGGACGGCGATCGCGAATATCCTGATGGCGGCCGCAGCGGGGAAGCTTGGAGCGGCGCGGGCGTCAGGCAGCACGTTTTTGATCCCGGTAGTTGCGCTGGTCCTGGGAGTGGTGGTTCGACATGAGCATGTCTTGCTGGTGTCGATTGTCGGGTGTCTGGTTTGTATTGTCGGCGCGTGGATAATGAAGCGCGCGAGCAGCCATTAGCGGTCGTTCCGGTCAATGATGCAGGCCCAGGCTCGCAATGAGCATATTTTGGGTCGACGCGCCTCGGGCGTTTCGAATCGGCAGGCAAAGTCGCGTGTTTAGGCGGTCGGGCCTGAATGCTGGTCTTCTCGTCGGCTTAGACTGCTCTCGGGTACAAACCTCAGCTACAAACGAGTGTGCATCCCAGTCCCATATAGCCGTCTGCCCGAGAAGCGATCCGGGCGTATTGTCAGGCCGCTCAAACCTATTGACCAGGTGACCGTTGCAGCCCTGCCGTCGATTGAACTCAGAACCGCGAGGGCGCCGAGAAGCGTTGTCTCAAGAATTGCGATTTTCAAGAGTTTTCCGCTCCGCGCTTGGCAGCACGCCGAGCTCCAAAGTCTGGCCGAGGCCGGAGCGAGGAGCGCCTGGTGTCGTAAGTCTCATTCATTCAGAGACTTCGGAACAACATTCGCCAGCGACGATCGAGGCCGCGGCTACACGCACGAAACGAGACACTGTTCCGTTTCGGATCATCTTATTTCGGGAAAGTAGTCATCCGTGGACCGCAGTCGGGTTCGCTGGCGGCTTGCTTCCGGAAGCCCGGATTATCCCCTTAAGAGATTGATTCGATAAAGGTTGTTTTCTTTACTGGACTGCTCCCCGCCAGTCGCTGCGGGGTCGAAAGATCTGTGGCGTCCAGCGTGCAAAATACGCAAGCAAGCTTTCCTCCAGCGCTCTCCGTTTCGGAACGGGTTCACCCGGGCTCACCGATTCGTTCGGGAAAAGATTCGTTCGGGAAAAGATTCGTTCGGGAAAAGATTCGTTCGGGAAAAGATTTGTTCGGGAAAAGATTTGTTCGGAAAAAGATCTGTTCGGAAGAAAGATCTGTTCGGAAGAAAGATGGCTGCAGGCTGACGCGAGGTTGGCTCAGCTGCCCAGCCGGGGGGGGGTAAGAATGCTCACCAAATCTAAAGTTCGGCAAAAAATAAGAATGGTTGGGAGAAGTTGGGTGAAGCTGCTAAACGGAAATCGCCTGCGGGCAATAACATCAGGTTGGAAGTTTTGTATCAATTTCTCGCTCTCTTCTTCTGCTCTCTCTCTTTTAGTGGGCCTCGTGGGAGCTGCGGCATCCGCTACAGCTGGTCCGATCACCGATAACATCAATTTCACCGGGGAGCAGCTCAATCCCACTTTCGGACAGTTTTCGTCCTATTCCGGACCCCAGTTATTCTCAGGATTCACAGTAGTCTGGTCCGATCGAACATTAGATTTCACGGCCGCTGCGAACATGCCTGAGGTCAATGACTCAGACCAGCCTCAGGCTCCTGACTTTTTTGCATACCTCAACCGCAGTGGATATTGGGAAAGAGTGTGGTTTGCGGGAATACTCTGGGGTGGAGATTACATTCAACGAGGGGAGATTTATGGCGGCTGTGACGCGGCAAGTATGCAGATAGGCCATTACCCCATCTATCCCTTGTGCGCATCTAGTTTAAACTTAGCTGCGGAATCGGTGTCCGAGCAGGAGTGGTTCACCGGCGACTTCCTTCACTCCAACACCTTCGGGTCGTATGGGAATTTCTCGGTCGAGATAGCGCCGTCCGCCGTCCCTGAGCCATCGTCGTGGGTACTCATGCTGGGCGGTGGAGCCTTGCTGGCATGGCTAACTCACCCGAGCATAATCGCTGTAGTCTCGGGCAGGCGGCGCAGGGTGGCGAAACGATCGTGCCAAAACTCACGCTAACTTCTCGAACCCCACTGCAATTCTGGAAATCCCACTGCAAGTCTGGAAATCCCACTCTAAGTCTGGAAATCCCACTGTCCGCGCTGTGATTCAGAGCAACTTATCTGGACCACAAGGCACCGCAGTGCCTAACCAGCCAGGTATGGTCTCCGGCAGCTAAAACTACGGCAGGGGTGGGGGCAGTTTGATAAATGTAGCTAAAATTACGCTTTCCATGTGGTGCTGGTATTCTATCTCAGATATGAAGTCAGCAGTACTGGTACCCTTAAAAAAGGCGAGCGAATCGGCGGAACTGGCGGCATGCCGGGAGGCCGCACGAAGCAACGGAGCGAACCGAGCAAAAGGGCAGCCTCAAGCATGTTGAGCGGAATCAGGTCGTCGAAGAAGCGACGGGCCAGCCATTGATCCGGCTATCCAGCCTTACACTGCAGGCCGAGGCGTTTGTTTGAAATTCGGGGCACGTCAATGCCGCTGTGTCCTTCCGCCCCGGAAACAAGAAACGAGCAATTCGGGCCGAGTGTGATGCCCTGCCTGATGGGGACCACCCAAGGGGCCACAACTATGCAGATCGCGAGAAACAAAAGGGCCAGCTAAGGCAGTTTAGGTGAGACCGCACCCGGCTGCCAGCGCACATGCTGCAAATACTCTGTGAGTTTGGAGCCTGCGGCCACGGCCGCGGCGGGTGATTCGCTCCGGCCAGCTTCCTCAATGATCTTACCGGAGCTGGAAATCTCGGCAAATCCGAACGCGTCCCCGGCACCCTTGAGATTGTGGCCAATTTTTCGGATAGCAGCGTGATCGCCGGTGGCCGCGAGTTCCGAAAGCCTCGCCAGTTGCTGTTGTACCCGACCGAGGTATCCGGGTATCAGATCAGTCAAGTCTGGTTCGACCTCAACAACGGCCAGCTTTGCGTGTTCCTTTAAATGCGCCGGATTTCCACCATGTAACCGCCATCGCTCGACGGCCTCCAGTAGAGCATCAGGCCGTACAGGTTTCGTCATGTAGTCGTCCATGCCGGAATCGGTAGCGAGTTTACGTGACTCGTGTGTGGAACCCGCGGTAAGCGCAACAACCGGAACTCGATCCAGGCCGGCTGACCGTTCCAGCTCGCGGATCTTTCTGGTCGCTTCGAAGCCATCGCCATCGGGCAACATCACATCCATGAACACGATATCGAACTTACGTGAGGCGACAAGGTTCACGGTCTCAGCGATGCTTGCCGCAATTGCGAGATCGTGGCCCGCCTTTTTAAACACTCTGGCGACGTACGCCTGGCTGTCTGGGTTATCTTCCACCAGAAGAATTCGAACCTGGCTGGGACCGACCGCTCCCTGGGCTTCATTGTTGACGGCGGCGGTTAGCGGGGAAACTTCCCCCTCGCGAGTCAGCACCTCGCGCACGGCAGCATGGATGCGACTCGGTGTCAGGGGAAACGAAACCTTGACGACAGTTCCATTCAGCAGCTCTGACAGGGAGTCCGTACCATCCGGGGGCAGGATCTGGATCCACTTTATGGCCTTGCACTGGGCTCCCTGCATGCAGAGGGCCTCGATTTCGACGGAATCAAAAGCAGCGCTTCCATCAAGGACCACGATATCGTAGCGGTGAGTGCCCTCCATGTGAGCCCTGCCCGTAGTCAGGTTATCCACCGCGACCACGTCGAGGTCTGCCGAAGTCCAGACCTTACTCAAAAGCTCAATGTTTGGAGGTTGAGACAGCAACAGGATCGAGACCGGACTTCCCGGGCCCGGCAGTGCCTCCCCCTCCGAGACCACCGGCAGGGTCAGGCTGAGCCGAAAGCATGACCCTGGTTGGCGTCCGACTTCGACATCAAGTGTCCCGTGCATTTGTTCCGCCAGCCGCCGCGAGATGCTCAGGCCTAGCCCTGTCCCCCCGACCCGCCTTCCAGTCGGCGTATCAATGCGGTAGAACTTCTCGAATATGTGTTTTTCACTCCCCGGGGAGATGCCAATCCCGGTGTCCCGAACAAAAATATCAACCGCAGCGGTTCCCGGTTGCTGCGTGCTCCATCGAACGTCTACACAAACGGAGCCGGTTGCCGTGAACTTGATTCCGTTGGCGATCAGATTTACTAAAATTTGGGAAATGCGCGTCTCGTCTCCCAATAAATGAGGTGCCGGACGTGGCTCCACGGTACAGACAAGTGCGAGGCGTTTTTGGCGTGCCCGGGAGCTCATGATATTGACGGCACGTTCGCACACAGCGGCCAGGTCGAACTCTCTGGAGGAAATCTCAACCCGACCGGCCTCGATACTGGAGAAGTCAAGCAGGTCATTTACCAGATTGAGAAGAGACTCCGAACAGGCCCAGATCGTGCTGGCCACCTCTTTTTGGTCACCTTCGAGGGGTGTTTCAAGCAGAAGTTCCGACAAGCCGGTGATCGAATTCAGGGGCGTGCGGATCTCGTGGCCGATGCCCGCGAGAAAATCGCTCTTTGCCTGATTGGCCGCTTCAATTTGCTGCATCGCCCGGCGCAAGGCAATGTCGTCCTGTTTTTTTACGGTAATATCACGAATTACGCCCGTAAAGTTTGTGACTTGTCCTGCCTTATCCCGAATCGGTTGTCCTTCCAGCGCAACCCAGTATTGTCCCCCTCCTTTCTGATAGTTCAGAACTTCACATTGAAAACTCTGGCCTTCTCGGATCTTCCCCCGCATGTACGCAATAGTCGCCGGATCGGTTTCGGGACCGTGCAGTACTGACCCTGGCGTTTTGCCCCTCAGTTCCGCGAGGGTGAAACCGGTGCATTTCGTATATGCTTCATTCACCCACTCGACCCGACCGAGCGCATCGGTGATTAATACACCGTTCTCTGTGCATGCCGCGACCAGGGCAAGCTTTCTGGATTCGGCCTCCTGCCGGACCAGGCGCCGATTCAGATCAGCCAAAGCTTCCCGTTGTTCACGCAGGCGGACGCTCAGTTTCCTGAGGTCCTGCATACCCAGACGTTGCATTTGCAGGACGTTCATAAACTCCGGCATGGAGTCGTGCAGGGGGAAGTCCTGAAATGTGAGCCCCGATAAGGTAAACTCACCCGGCTCCGGGAGCCACGGAGAACAGAGGAAGACGATTTGCTCACCACTCGCTATCGGCAACATCTGGCCTCGCAGCCGAACTCTTCCGTTGCCCGCAATCATGACAAACAGGGTCGAGAGCTTGGCCAGGATTGCTTCGTAAGAGAAGTCAATTACAGGGCTTTCCAGGCTCCAGCACTTCGTAAGATTCTCACCAGCCTTCAGCGCGGGCATCAGCTTTGCCATCGAGGGCCCCAACTGGACGATTATCATGTCGCGATTGACCACGATATGAAAGGGGAAAAGCGCTCCAGCCTGGCGTGGCGAGATTAGAAGTTCCGCAAGAGGCCCCTCGCTCAGGTCGTCCAGGTTGTCAGGTTTACCAACTGACGAGGAACTCATCGAAGGCTGCTCCCGCTGATTTATCTGCAACGTGCTGGACAGTAGCCGGAGTGCCATACATCTTCCCCAGACCCCGGAAAAGGCCGACCACAAAGGGACAGAGGCCTTCCCGGCTTGACTCATAGCCGATACGAACCCAGTTTTCACCCGTTGACATGAGACGAAAGCGAGGTGGCTGCAGGTGCGGAAGCATCAAACTTACCCGGGCGTGAAAGGTCGGCAGATTGATGAGGAACTCGCTCAGACTGCTGCCACCTGCGGACAGCATGTCACCATAGTCGCCCAGCGCTGTTTTCAGGATCCAGTGCTCGCCGAAGGCCTCGAGTATGAGCGGTACCGGCGTATCGAGCTCCTCACTCGCAGCGACAACCAGGGCGAAAGTCATCTCATCGGGATAACCCTCGTTACTGATGAAAACCTCCACGTCAACCCCGGCCTTTCGCTTGATCTTCTCCCACATCCGTTCGCCATGGTCAGCACTAACCATCGCCTCAATTGCCTTATTTACCATGCCGTACATTATTGGGGATCTCCTGGTCGCAGCGCTTTGCCTGTCCGTCGAGCCTGGTCGATAGCTTCCACCAGATGAAACTGTTTGAGCATGCGGTAGAACCTTGTACGGCCCACTTTGAGCTCCCGCATGACCGCCGCCGCGTTACCCTCGTTCTTTTCGATTGCCGCCTGCAACAGAAGTTTCGATGCTTCTTCCATGGTGTGGCGCGGTGCCAGCCCGGGCACAGCTTTGGGCCGGGGCTGTTCCGGCTCGGCAACGCTCCACTCTTCCCGGATTCGCCCGGGAAGATCCTCAGGCTGAAGCTCTTCATGCTCGGCGATCACCATCGCCCGCTGGATAACGTTTTGCAGTTCCCGAACGTTGCCAGGCCAGTTGTACTGCAGTAAAATTTCCAGCGCCATCATCGAGACACCGGTTACGTGACTTGCCACCGTTTCACGATAGTCACGGATGAAAGACATAGCCAATGGGAGGATGTCATCCCGCCTTTCCCGAAGCGGAGGCAGTTCCAGATCGAACACCGCCAGCCGAAAGTACAGATCCTCACGAAATCGGCCACTCTTCACGTCTGCGGCCAGATTGCGGTGCGTAGCAGTCAGAAGTCTGAAATTTGAGTCCATTTCGAACGTGCCACCAACGCGCTGAAAGCTTCTCTCCTGCAGGACGCGTAAGAGCTTCGCTTGCACCGCCAGTGAAAGCTCCCCGATCTCGTCCAGAAAGAGGGTTCCCGTATTTGCCTCCTCCAGTTTTCCTATACGCCGCACAGTAGCTCCGGTGAAGGAACCCTTCTCGTGGCCGAATAGTTCCGATTCGACGAGGTTCTCCGGAATTGCAGTCAGATTGACCGCTACAAAAGGCCTCGCGCGCCGGTCGCTGGAATCGTGGATCGCCCTGGCGACGAGTTCCTTTCCTGTACCGCTCTCCCCATGGATCATGACGGTGACATCATTGACGGACAACTTCGCTATCTGATGGAAAACTCTGGCCATGGGGCGTGAGGTACCGACTATTCCCGTATGTTTTCTCTCAACCGCCTCGCGTTCCAGTTGATTTACTCGCAGTGTTAATCTGCCGTATCCGACCGCGTTTCGCAATGTTGTCGTCAGCTTTACCTCGCGGAGTGGCTTCACCAGGTAGTCGAACGCCCCCAGTTTCATCGCCTGCACGGCGCTTGCCGCCGTTTCATCGGCAGTGAGCACGATGATCGGCAGTAGCGTCTGTTGCTGCCGGATACGCTCCAGGGTCTCCAGACCACTAAGAACCGGCATCAACAGGTCAAGGCAGATTGCGTCCGGTCGTTCCTCGGAAAGCGCGTCCAGGCAGCTGATTCCATCAGGGAACAACCGGGTCTCAAAGCCCGCTTTCTGCAGCCAGTGGCCGAACAGGGCGCGCTGATCTTCATCGTCATCAACAACGAAGACAAGGCCGGGGGGAGTTTCGTCCGTAGGGCTCACGACACAAATTATCTCAGACAGCTCCGGTTGGCTAGCTCAGGATACCCTTCGATTGTTCCGTTTCAGGATGCCACGGGACACCGACCTGTTCCGATTCCAACATGCGAAGGACAACGTCGCTTGGTACAACGTCGCCTGGTACCGCGTCGCCTGGTACAAAGAAGAGCCCCGACATTCCGGAATCGGGCTGCTGCCCCCCGCCGCCATCGAGCGACGCCGCGAAACCCTCAATGCCGCTTATATCGCACATCCGGAACGCTTCGTTCGCCCTCCGCCCCAGCCCCTGCTGGTTCCTGCGGAGGTCTGGATCAATAAACCACAACCCCCAGTAAATATTCCTCAGTTAATTTGTGATGCCAGGTGTCTCAAAAGCCCGCCGGTCGCCGGTGTCGACACCAATAACCAAGGAACACTTGCCCTTGTCGCCGCCGCCGACCGAAAAGCGGGCGTGTTCCTCAGAAGTGTTGACATGCACCGATACGCCGAGGCAGAAGAGACAGTGATCAATGCCCTGAAAGGTTTCGGTGATGGCGGAATAGTCGAGGTAATCCTCGTGGATAATCACTCTCATCTTGCCTGCACCCGGCATGGGGCGACGAGTGACGACACGCACTTCTTCGACGAAGTCGGACTTCAGGCAAGCGTCCAGCACGCTGCCGCCCGCCATGCCGCCCGCCATGCCGCTCGCTCCGAAAAGAAGGACGCTGGTCACTCTCCTGTTCTCGGCTACAAACGATGCCAGAATGGGGGCAGATATACGACTTGTCCTGATCCTCGTAGTTGGGCTGGTCGCTGTGGTGGTGGCCGTCCGGTTTTATGGCGCGTGGCGATGGCGGAACGAGACGGCTTCGCTGGTGTCTCGGCTCGACGCCGGACGGGAGGCGGTCCGCCCGGTAGTGGTCGATTTCACCGAACTGGAAACCCTGCCTGTGCCCGTGCAGCGTTATCTCCGTCCCGTCCTGAAGCCGGGAGCCCAGCTGCTTGCGGGCGCTCGCCTGCAGCCAACAGGGACCATGAACATGAGCGAGGACGGGGAACACTGGAGGCCATTCATAGTCGAGCAGCTGGTGGTGACCCGCCGCCCTGGTTCCCCGGCATCGCGGTCGCGGTCCACGACTCGTTTGCCGCCGGCGGGGGCCTGGCCGAGGGCGAACTGATGCGCTATCTGGCGGAAGCTGCCTGTTATCCGACGGCATTTCTGCCCAGTCAGGGTGCGAGAGGGGAAGCGGTCGATGAGCCCTCGGCATGGGGTTCTCTCACCGAAGCCGGCGTCACTGTGAAGTTGCTCTGCCGTTTCAACGAAAGGGCCCTGATCGACATCATCCCCATGGGAAGGTCGTTTCCGGAACTATGTCGAGCGCGGGAGCATGACCGTGCCGCTGGAAGGGGAGGTTGCGTGGGTAATGCCGACCGGCCGGAAGCCCTGGTGGCGCGGGCTGGTGACTATCCTCGGGTTCGTTACCGCCGCCACGCAGACGTGAGCGGCCAGAGTTCGACTTCGGTGCGGCGGGGTGCGGGACCGTCAGCGATGAGCTCAATATTACTTGCGCCGACGGGTGGATAGGTCAGATCCGTCATGGCGACCAGGCCGTCCTGCGCGAAGACTTCCAGGGTGGAACGATCTACGACGATTCGGAGCTTGAGGATGCCGGTGGCGAGCACGTTTAGGGGCGCTGTGACACGACCGGGGAAGTCCTTGTGGAAGCCCGTATTGCCGGATTTGGTTCGGTCGATATAGAGTTCGCCTTTGGTTTTGTCGTAGCCGACGGTGGTCCATGCGGTGGCGGACGAGAGTAGCTTCCATTCCACTTTGGTGGCGTCTCCGAGCGTGAACGTGCTTTGCAATTCGTAGCCGGTGCCGGATTTTGCCTTCAGGGCCGTATTGAGTTCCTGCAGGTTCTGGCCGGTCCAGCCGAAACGTTCGCCGCGGAGGCTGGAGAGTCCTGCGGCGGGTTGCTGGATGAGTCGGAGGCCGGCGGGTGTGGTCTTCAGGCCCAACTGGCGGGGCAGGGTCATCTGGCCTCTCCACGGTGCGGTTGGAACCTTTCCTGCGTATTGCCAGTTGTTCATCCAGCCGAGCATGACGGGCACTTGTGTTTTCGGGAGCCCGTTGAAGACCAGGGCGCAGTAGCAGTCCTTGCCATAGTCGGTCCAGAGGGTGGTGGCCTCCTTGTTGTCGTTGGTGAATTTGGTGCCGTCGAAAGTACCGACGAAGTACTGTTCTCCGGACCCGCCCTGCAGCGCGCCGGGGTTCAGGCCGATCTTGAGTACGAAACGGGTGCGGGTCGGGCTGCCGTCCACGGGGAGTTCGACCAGCGTGGGGCATTCCCACTGTCCGGCCCACTGTCCGGCCGACTGTCCGGCGGGGGCTCCGGCAGGGCCGAACTCGCTGAGTTTGCTCCAGTGCCGAAGGTCGGGGGCTCCGTAGAAGAGGACTTTGTGTTCGTTGGGGAGGGCGACGGCCATGATCCAGCGACGGCTGGCGGCGTGCCAGAAGACGTGGGGGTCGCGGAAGTCCGCCATTTTCAGGTCGAGGACGGGATTTGCGGCGAATTTGGCCCAGGTGCGGCCCCGGTCGTTGCTCCAGGCGAGGTTCTGGGTTTGCAGTGCGGAGCCGGAGCCGGATTTGGGCGTGTGGCCTGTGTAGATGGCGACGAGACAGGGCTTGCCATCGGTGCAGAAGCCGCTCGTGTTGTGCTCATCCACAACGGTAGAGCCGGTGAAGATCATCACTCCGTTTTCCTCAGGAAGGGCGACGGGGAGTTCCTGCCAGTGGAGCAGATCGGGGCTGACGGCGTGGCCCCAGCTCATGTGGCCCCAGGTGTCACCCTGGGGATTGTATTGGTAAAAGAGGTGGTACTCGCCGTCGAACCAGACCAGGCCATTCGGGTCATTGGTCCAGTTGGTCTGCGGGGAAAAGTGGAACTGCGGCCGGAGGGGCTCGTCGTATTGAGCGCCAGCGAAGAGGCCGGTCAGCGTGAGGAGCGCGAGCGTTTTCAGCACTCGAACATCATATCCGGCGGTAGGTCTTAGACGTCGAGGCCGACTGCGCGCATCAGGTCCAGCGCGTTCGAGCGCTGAACCACGCCGGGGCGCATCTGATAGTCGAAGATGAGCTTGCCGTTTTCCAGGCGATCTTCAAAGTGGACGTTGATGGCTGCGGGCGCCAGTTCGTCTGCCACGCGGGCGAGTGAAAGGTCGTGGGTGGTGGTGATGCCGATGGCACCTCTTGCGAGCAGGGCCCGGACGAGCCCCGACGCTCCAATAGCCCGGTCGTGGGAGTTGGTGCCAGCGAGAAGTTCGTCGAGCAGGAAGAAGGCCGGGGCGGGGAGTTCCAGGATCTGGCGGAGCCGAAGAAGTTCAGCCATGAAGCGGGAGATACCTTCTTCGAGGGAGTCCACGGTGCGGATGGAGGCTCCCAGGGAGAGCCGGGAGAGGCAAAGACGCGTGGCGCGGACGGGCGCTCCGGCCAGTGCGAGGACAGCATTCGTCCCGACCGTTCTCAGAAAGGTACTCTTGCCCGACATATTCGAGCCGCTGACGACGTAGAGGCCGAGGGGGGCGTTCAGGGCGATGTTGTTGGGGATGGCGCGGGCCGGATCCATTAAGGGGTGGCGCAGGTTTTCTCCGGAGATTCCGGGAGTGTCGGAAAACTCGGGGAAGGGGTCTTCGGGATGCTCGTAGGCGTAGCCGGCCAATGCAGAAAGGGCTTCGATTTCGGCCACGGCATTCAGCCATTGCGGGACGAAGGCACCATTTTCGGTTCGCCACTGCTCAATGGCCATGGCTGTCTGGGTACCCCAGAGCAACAGGGGGCCAAACATGCGGACCACGATGTTGTCGCGCGAATCGAGCAATTCCTGCAGGCGTCTGAGGCGGCCGATACGTGCAGAGGCTGGTTCGCCATTCGGGGGGCGAATGGAGGCCTGCATGGCGGTGAGGTGGGGCGAGGTGAGCGAAACGGCTTCGAGTTCGGTGAGGATGCCGGCGAGCAGATCGAGGTCATGGGAGGGCTCGTGGAGGCCGTGGATGATCGGCAGCACCCGGTCGCGGATGGTGCTGGAGAAAAGGCCTTCCACGACCGCAATGGCGATGAGCGCGAGGCGGGCCTCGAGTCCCATAAAAGAGGTGGAGAACCACCAGAGCAGCACGGTGCCGGCGACCAGGGAGAGGAGCAGGGCGGCGAGGCGTTGCCATTTCGCGAAAGGTCTGGCTGGAGCGGCGGCCCACTGAATCAGGTGTTCGGGGTTGACGCCGGTACGGAAGTCCTCGCCGAGGATTGACAGTTGTTCGCGCAGGTCGAGCAGGGGCCGGAGTTCCGAGATCGCCTGGTGGCGGGCCCGTAGTTCGGGGATGGGGGACGGGCCACTCAGCCAGGAAGCGAGGCGGGCTTCGCCTCCCCGCGTTCGCGCGGTGGAGAGGAGTTGAAACAGCGAGCCGCGGCCAAAGATGTCGAGGTCTGCGGCGTAGGGATGCCGGGGATCGGAGAAGCGGTCGCCCGGTTCGCCGATCCCCTGCCATCTGTGTTCGAGACGGGCGAGGCCACGCTCATGGAAATGAATGGCGCGCCGCATGCGGATGGCTGCCCGATCCGCCTTTGCGTGACGAAGGACGAGAAAAATGAAGAGCAGGATGGGAAACAGTACGCACCAGAGCGGCATCCACAACTGGATGGCGAGCCAGATCCCCAGGAGGATAATTGCCGCTGCGGCGAGGCGCGACCAGCCCAGAAGTCGTCGCCGCCTCTCCAGCGTGGTGAGGGAGGCCGAGCGGTCTGACAGGCGTTGGGTGTAGATTGCGCCGGGAGAAGAAGGAGAGTGGGCCAACTTTTAGGTTAGCGGACGGGCAGGCAGGTTAACGGACGGGCAAAGCCGCGAATGGGCAGAGCCGCGAACGGGCAGACCAGCGAGCGGGCGGGTAGCGAACGGCCCGGGGTTCAGCGACATATTAGTTTCGATAGTTCAGGGCGAGGGTGGGCTGGTCTTCGAGGGCCTGCGACAGCTTCAGCAGATCCTGCTTCGGTTGCACTGGTGTCGGGGCCGGACGCCCGAAGAAGTAGCCTTGCATGAAGCGGACCCCGAGAAGCCACAGATTCTCGACGGTTCGGGCATCCTCCACGTTTTTTGCGACCACCCTTGTGCCACAGAGGTCAGCCTCCTCGACGATTCGCCGGATAGCGTAGGCGCAGACGGATGATTCAACGTCGCCCATCAGGGTGGAGGCGAGCTTGACGTAGTCGGGTTTCAGCTCGCGGAGCAGACGGAGCCCTCCGTTGGCGAGGCTAAGGTCGTCCAACGAAAACTGGCAGCCCCGTTCCCGGAGGGTTGCGGCGATGGAGGCGAGATGTCCGTGATCGTTGCCTGCACCGTGGACGGCCTCGAACACGAAGCGTCGGGGTGGCAGCAGGGAATGCTTCAGGGCTGCCAGCGTGTCGGCCAGGCAGATGCCGGGTTCGAAGACGGTATGCGGCAGGAAATTGATAAAAAAGTTGCCTGCCCCGCTCCATCTGGCGGCCGCGCTGATCGCCAGTTGTCGCAGTTTGTTGTCGAGGTCCCGTTCCCGTCGCCGCAGCCAGGCGGCATCGAGGATCTCCGCAGCTGAATAGCGCCGCGGTGTCTCTCGTGTGCCGGAGTGAGCCCGGGTGAGGCATTCGTGGCCGAAGACCCGGTTGTTCGAGGTATCGACCACAGGCTGGAACCAAATACTGAAGGCTGGCCCTCTCGATTCGGGATCTCCCGGCTCAAAGGGATTGGTGATGGCGTGTTCGAACCACGCGGTTTCGCGAATGCGCCACCAGTCATCGAGTGACCGCTGTTCCGGGAAACCGGAAGTGCCGATGGAAGCGACCATGACGTTGCTGCGGTCGGCGTCCTTGAGGCTGTGCCGGAGCAGCTCCACGGCCTCGGCTGGATCTTTAGGGCCTACCAGGGCCAGCATGCCACCTCGCCGTTCAAAAAAAAGATTGTGCTCGGCAAGGGTGCCAGCCAGGAGATTTCTTAATTCCGACGTCCCGGGAATCAGGCAAATGCTGGCGCCCGCCAGACTCTCGTCGCCGCTATTGGAGATGCTTGACATGTACTGATATACAAATCGGACACAGGGGGCAATTTCTTTAGCCGTGATTTTGTTCCATTTCGGCAATCGATTCGAAACGGAACATTTGGCCCGCAAAAGCCTCTTTTGAGACGTGCTTCCGGGGAGTATCGGCCCTGCCTGCGGAAAAATTGCTGAATTCTGTCATTTTCAGGGCTTGGGCGTGGGAAACTGGTAGTTTGGCAATTCACCGTAAAATCCGCTACTGGAAGCTGCGCAGTACTGAACTGCAGCTGGGCGACAAGACGATCCTGATGGGCGTCCTGAACGTAACACCGGACTCATTCTCCGATGGGGGCCAGTTTATGGACCCCGACCGGGCTTATGCCCGGGCGTTGCAGATGGAGGAGGACGGCGCCGATATCATCGATATCGGCGCTGAATCGACGCGTCCTGACGCGAAGCGAATTTCAGCAGACGAAGAATGGCAGCGGCTTGTGCCGGTGCTCAAGCGTCTGCGTAACAAGCTGGGAATCCCCCTGTCGATCGATACGTATAAGAGTGAGATCGCAGAACGCGCCTTTGAGTACGGCGTCGAAATCGTCAATGACCCGAGTGGTCTGACGTTTGATCCGAACGTGGCAAAAGTTGCCGCAGCGGGCGATGCGGGACTGATTCTAAACCACATGCGGGGCACTCGCGAGACGTGGAGTCGGCTGGGGCCGATTCCGGACGTAGCCGGAACGGTGGTCCGCGAACTGGAAGCGATGGCGAGCAGGGCTCGCATGGCAGGCGTGGAGAAGAACCGCATTGCGCTCGATCCGGGCCTGGGCTTCGGTAAGCGTAAGGAACAGAATTCCGAGATCATTGCGCAGTTGGGTCGCCTGGTGGCGCTCGATTATCCCGTGATGGTAGGCGCGTCGCGGAAGGCCTTCCTGCTGGCTCTGGGCGAGCAGGAACTGGGTTACGCCACGGCTGCTGCAGTGGCAGTGGCGATCGTGAATGGCGCAGACATTATCCGCGTCCACGATGTGAAGGCCATGCGTGCCGTGGCCATGGTGGCCGATGAAATCGTGCGTACAGATGCCGCAGTTGCGCGTCTGGCCGATGATGAAGCCGACAAGCTGGCCGTTTCGAAGCTGAAGAAAGCCGGGAAGAAAGATTGGCTGGAGCCGGAACGTCGGCCTGCGATGCGGGCTCCGCTGATGAAGGTGGAGCCGCCGGTGATCGTGCCTGTGGTTGCGCCGGTAGTGGTTCCTGTGGTTGCCGCGCCCGTTGTCGCCGAAGCGTTGGCTGACGATGCGGTTACTGAGGCCGGTGCCGGCATGGCTGCAGCAGATGGCTCGGAGCCGGTGGTTATGCCGCCCGCCGAGGGTGTGGTGGCAGCAGACGTTTCTACCGAGAGCGCGGGCGATGCCGAGGCGACGCCTTCCGCAGAGACCCCGACGGCCGGTGCGTTTGGTGGCGGGGATCGTCCGGTCCCGAAGGTGTTCCGCAAGCCGGAACCGAATCAGCCGTTGTACACGAAGCCGCAGGGTGATCGTCCGCCGTATGGGGACCGCCCGCGCTTTGACAGGCCACAGGGTGACCGGCCGTCTTATGGTGGGGATCGTCCTCGCTATGACCGCCCGCAGGGTGATCGTCCGCAGGGAGATCGTCCGGCTTACGGTGGTGGTCGTCCGCAGGGAGATCGTCCGGCTTACGGTGGTGGTCGTCCGCAAGGTGATCGTCCGGCTTACGGTGGTGGTCGTCCGCAGGGAGATCGTCCGGCGTATGGTGGCGGTCGTCCGCAAGGGGATCGTCCGGCGTATGGCGGTGATCGTCCGCAGGGTGATCGTCCGTCTTTTGGTGGCGGTCGTCCGCAGGGTGATCGTCCGGCCTATGGTGGTGGTCGTCCGCAGGGTGATCGTCCGGCCTATGGTGGTGGTCGTCCGCAAGGGGATCGTCCGGCGTATGGTGGTGGTCGTCCGCAGGGTGATCGTCCGGCCTATGGTGGTGGTCGTCCGCAAGGTGATCGTCCCGCGTATGGTGGTGGTCGTCCGCAAGGGGATCGTCCGTCTTTTGGTGGAGACAGGCCGCCTCGCCGTTTTGACGGCGATGGGCCTCCGCGACGGAGTTTCGGCGATCGTCCGCAGGGTGATCGTCCCTCGTTTGGTGGAGATCGGCCTGGGTTTAAGCCGGGTGGCTATCAGGGCAATCGTCCCGATGGGCCGCCGAAGTTTGGTGGCGGCGACAGGCCCGGTGGTGGAGAATGGAAAGATCGGGGGCCTCGTCCAGGTGGCGACTCCCGGCCATCCGGTGGTCGTCCACCGTTTGGCGGCGGTCAGGGACGTCCTCCCAATCGACCGTTTCGCAAACGTCCGTAAGGATGAATTGGTAACGCTTTTGCTTTGAAAGCAAAGGGCCCTTAGCTCAATGGTTAGAGCAGCGGACTCATAATCCGTTGGTTCTGGGTTCAAGTCCCGGAGGGCCCACCAAATTTTTCAATAACTTAGCTGTCAATTGGCCTTCCGGTCCTGACTATTGACAGCCACGTTGACAGCCACCGGGCTCAAAATCGAGTCCATAGCGGTGGCTACAGCGCGTCGGCTCTCTTCCACGAAGTGGCTGTAGCGGTTCAGCATGGCGATGTTTTCCCACCCGAGCGCGCCTTGAATCGCTCTGGGGTGTACTCCCTGAACGGCTAACAGGGTAGCGGCGGTGTGCCGTAAGCTGTGAAATCGGTGCCGTTCGATACCAGCGACCGTCAACAGCGACTGGAACAGGTGTGTGATCGTAGGCGCATCGTAGGGATTCCCAACACTGTTGACGAAAACCAAATCGTCTATCGGTTCGGGTTTGTCGTCCACCCGCAGAACTGGGGTGTGCCACGCGCTGGAAGCGAGTTCCTTTTCTCGTTGCTGGCCGTTCTTGTGTTCTGCCAATGCCGCGAGGGTGACGTGGGGAAGTGCGACGGTCCGGCGGCTCTGGCGTGTCTTTGGTTCAACCAAATGAAACGCGCTTTCAGTGACGCTCTTAACGCCATTAACGCGGTTCTTCCTGCTCTCCGCTGTTGATGCCTTGAGTCTCTGTAGTGCGTAGCGGATACGAAGTGAACCGGCTTCAAAGTCGATATCCCGCCAGCGAAGCCCAAGGGCTTCTCCTTGCCTTAGACCGAGAGAAACCGCGACAGTGAACAGGCTTTCGAGGCGGTGACCCTTGATGGTTTCCAGAAACAGACGAGCTTCGGTGGGAGTCAGGGGTTTGACTTCCTGCGCAATGACTCGCGGAGCCTTCGCCAATGAGGCCGCGTTTCGTTGGACCAGGGAATCTCTTAAGGCGGAGTTGAGCGCAGATCGAAGGACCGCGTGCATGTACTGGACCCGGCGCGTGCTGAAACCCGCCGCGAGTTTTTCGTTAATCATTTGGCGGACGTGTTGCGGCCCGAGTTTACAGAGCTGGACCTTCTCAAAGGCGGGCCCCAGGTGAAGTCGGACCAATTCCGCGTAGGATTCCATTGTTCGGGGGCGCACTGTATTGCGAACGCTGTTCTCCAGCCACCAAGTCAGGTACTGAGTGACGGTCTGGCGGTCGGTTGTGACCGGCAAGCCGTTCTGCTGGTCTGAGAGGGCTCTGGTCAATTGCTCCTGAACGTCCTTGCGGGTTTCTCCATAGAAGGATTTCCGGGTGCGCTTACCGTTCTGCCATCCGAGGTTCAGTACGGCAACCCAACGACCATCCTGGCGCTGGTAGATACTGCCTTCGTTCTGTCCGCGTTTCGCCATATTAGTGACCGATTTCTTCCACGTTTACTTTTCTTGCTCTGTATCGCTTACTCGACGCGGTAAGCCTGTGTGATCGGGAGCAGTAGGCTGCTCGCCGGTCATCGCTGACGAAGTGACTGCCGCATTCTTGACAGCGTAGGGCGCGCCGCCCTGCGCTGCGATCCCACAGGAACATGAGGGCAAAACTAGCGATTAAGCTTGATGAATGGTGAACCTCTTCCAGGTAAAGTCCGTTGCTGGTGAACTTGAATGACGGAACGGCTCCCTGAGCAACTGTCGTCATCCAGACGGAAGCGCGTTTTCGATCTTCGGCAGTCGCCGCTATCGAGGACATAGCCGTGGCGGCTCGCAGAAACTCATGAGCAATCGAATGGATGTCCCCTTCTCGCTCGCCGTACTCCAGGAAGAAAGCTTCGCTGCCGGGTAAGGGAAATGGAATGGACTGGTCATCCCATGAAGG
>Ga0114970_10000373_pt1 | contig 33121 bp, 41 predicted proteins | sample M_140205_XF_Meta_FD_87030 | JGI IMG/M metagenome (GOLD analysis project Ga0114970, IMG submission 87030) | Freshwater microbial communities from Lake Montjoie, Canada to study carbon cycling - M_140205_XF_MetaG | ecosystem: Environmental > Aquatic > Freshwater > Lake | place: Lake Montjoie...
GCTTAGCCGAAGCTTTCTTCCATGGCCGAATAGATCAGCGTGCGCAGATCGCGGCGCAGGCGCATGCGCCGCACCTGGTTGTCGATCACCTGGGTCATGACGATCACGATCATCTCTTCCTTCGGATCGACGAAGAAGAAGGTGCCCGCCAGGCCGCCCCAGGTATATTCGCCGATGCTGCCGGGCAGGGCGGCATGGCTCAAATTCTGCATCACCGCCACGCCCAGCCCGAAGCCGACGCCGCGATAGCCGGTCTCGTTGAAGAGGTCGGAGGCCGGCATCAGGTCGGCAATTTCCGCATTGACGGGCAGGTGGTTCATGGTCATCAGCTGCACGGTCTTGGGCGAGAGATAGCGCACTCCATCCAGTTCGCCCCGGTTCAGCAACATGCGGGCGAAGCGCAGATAATCCGCCGCCGTGCTCGCCAGGCCGCCGCCGCCGGATTCCAGCTTCGGCGGCGCGCCATAGCGCATGGTCTTCACGCCATCATCCCACAGCGCCAGCCGGTCATCCTTCGACCAGTAGCAGGTTGCCAGGCGCGCCCGCTTGTCTTCGGTCACGAAGAAGTCGGTGTCGCGCATGCCCAGCGGACCCAGCAGGTGCTGGTGGAAGAAGGCGCTGAGCTTCTGTCCACTGGCGATTTCCACCACATGCCCCAGCACGTCGGTGGAGACGGAATAGTTGAAGGCGTTGCCGGGCGAGAATTCCAGCGGCAGCGCCGCCAGGTGATCCATCATCGCGGGCAGGCCACCCTCCATATCGGGCTCGGCAATGCGCAGGCGGCGATATTCCGCATCGATGCCGGTACGAAAGAGAAAGCCATAGGTGAAGCCGGAGGTGTGGCGCATCAGGTCTAGCACCGTCATGGCCCGGCCCGGTTCCTGTATCACGAAATGACCGGGTCCGCCGCCGGCATGCACCTTCAGGTTCGCGAAGGCGGGAATGAAGCGCGCCACCGGATCATCCAGCGCGATGACGCCTTCTTCCAGCAGCATCAGCGCCGCCACCGTCGTCATCGGCTTGGTCATGGAATAGATGCGATGGATGGTGTCCTGCTCCATCGGGGTCTCGCGCACCCGGTCGCGCAGGCCGGTCACGGCGTCCAGCACGGTCTCGCCCCGCCGCCAGACCAGCACCTGCGCCCCCGGCAGCACGCCGGTGTCGACATACTGGTGCTGCAAGAAGGGCATGATGCGCGCCAGCCGCGCTGATGAAAAACCCTGGCTCATGTCAGAGCGGCCGTCCTTCATCCGCGACATAGATGGTGAAATTGCGCCCCGATATGCCCAGCCCGGGCACGGCCGCCCGCCAGGCCAGGATATGCGGCGCCTGCAGGTGCCGGTCCAGCGTCGCCTGGTCGGGCCATTCCTCGGAGAAGCGGATCAGGCCGGGGTCAAACAGGTCCTCCGCCACGTCAAAGGAGATGCAGCCGTCATGCGCGCGCGTGGCCTCGACAAAGCGCTGCAGGGGCGGGCGCACCTGGTCCATGTTCCCGGGCGGGAAGCGCAGGCTTCCCAGGATGACGATCATGCTTGGTCTTTCCGATGACGGCAGGACGCGATTATACTCGGAACCATGGCTGGTGCACCCCTGATCGACATTCCGGAAGACGAGCTCAAGGAAAAGTTCGTCCGCGCCTCGGGGCCGGGCGGGCAGAACGTCAACAAGGTCTCGACGGCGGTGGAGTTGCGCTTCGATGTCCGCCATTCGAAAAGCATCTCCGAACTGGCGCGGACGGTGCTGCTGTTCGGCGGGCAACTGACCAAGCAGGGCGTGCTGGTGATCCAGGCCCAGCGTTTCGCTACCCAGGACCGCAACCGTGCCGATGCCCGGGCGCGGTTGGCCGATATCATCGCCCGGGCCTCGGTGCCGCCCAAGAAGCGGGGCAAGACAAGGGTGCCCAAGTCCAGCAAGAAGAAGCGGCTGGACGGCAAGAAGCGCCGGTCACAGGTCAAGCAGGGGCGCGGACGGCCCGCCTCAGACTAGCCCAACGCCGCCGGGCCGCCCGCCACCGCCAGCAGCGGCCTCCTCACCCATTGGTACGTGGCGCAATGTGTGCCAATACCCGTGGCCAAACCCGCAAGGAGACTGACATGGGCGCCCGACTGATCAACGGCAGGAAGAAAAAGAAGCGCCTGGCCCATCGCAAGAGCCGTCTGAAGGCGGCCCAGCAGCTGGAGCAGAGCACCGACAAGGGCGCCAGCCCGCGGCGCTAGCCTCCGGTCACGGCCATTTTTTCCATCCGTTTCCAAGGTGTTACCGCCCCGTCGCAATCGCGGTTATGATGGCCCGATGATGGAATCGTTCCGCAATCCGCGCGGTGGCTTCTGGCGCGCCTTGGCGGGTATCGTTGTCGGCGGGGCGCTGGTCGCGCTGCTGGGCAAGGAAGTGCTGTGGGGCATCATCGCGCTGGGCCTCGCGGCGGCGCTGGTCGCGCGCTTCATTTCGTTCGAGCCGCCGGTGGTGAGCATCACCACCGCGCGCGAAGACCCGCTGGCGATTCTGCCGCCCCTGACGCGGGCCCTGTTCGAGCGCCTGCCGTTGCCGGTGATGCTGCTGGATGGCGGCCAGCGCGTGCTCTTCGTCAACCGCGACATGCGCGAAGTGCTGGGGCCGGGACTGGAGCGCCGCCATGTTAGCGCCGCGCTGCGCCATCCCGGTGCGCTGAACGTCATCGCCGAAGCCCAGGTGAGCGGCGAGCCCGCCTCTACCACCTTCACCATCGCCGGTTCCGTGGAGCGCCATTACGAGGCCTATGCCGCGCGGGTGGATGGCGGCCTGACCGCGCTGCTGCTGCACGACGTCACTGCCATCCGCCGCAGCGAGCAGATGCGCGCCGATTTCGTCGCCAATGCCAGCCATGAACTGCGCACGCCGCTGGCGGCGGTCAGCGGCTTCATCGAGACCCTGCGCGGCCATGCCCGCAACGACGAGGCGGCGCGCGAGAAGTTCCTGGGCATCATGGCGGTCGAGGCTGCCCGGATGCGGCGGCTGATCGACGACCTGCTCTCGCTCACCCGCATCGAGCTGAACGAGCATGTGCGCCCCAACCTGCGGGTGTCGCTGGAGCCGATCGTGCGCCAGGCGGCGGCGGCACTGGCGCCGCTGGCGCAACAAGATCGCATCACCGTGGTCATCACCGGCGAGGCGCCGGAGGTGAATGGCGACCATGACGAACTGGCGCAGCTTTTCCAGAACCTGGTCCACAACGCCATCAAGTATGGCCGCGAAGGCGGGCAGGTGACTGTCACTCTGGGCCGCGAAAACGGCCATGCCCTGGTCGCGGTGCGCGACGAGGGCGATGGCATCCCGCGCGAGGCACTACCCCGCCTGACCGAGCGTTTTTACCGGGTGGACGTCAAGCGCAGCCGGGAGCGGGGCGGCACCGGCCTGGGCCTGGCCATCGTCAAGCACATCGTCAGCCGCCACCAGGGCCGGCTCGTGATTGAGAGCGTGGTCGGCGAGGGCAGCACCTTTACCGTTCTGGTGCCCGCCGCGCTGGCGCCAGCCGAGCTAGAAAACCTCGTGGAATCAGAGGCCCCCATCCCTGTCACGGAAGTGTTATAAATCTGTCGCATAGAGTTGGTACGGACCTCTTATGGCCTTGGCCTGTCACCGTTTCGCGAGTCGCAGATGAACGATCACACCGTCCGGTCCTTTGACGAACAGCTTCAGGCTCTCGCCACGCTGGTAGCCCAGATGGGCGGCCTGACCGAAGCGCAACTCGCCGCTGCCATCGAGGCCATCGCGCGCCGCGACAGCCAGGCCGCTGAAACCGCCGTCGCCGGCGATGGCCGCATCGACGCCCTGCAGGCCGAGATCGAGGAATGCGCCGTCAAGCTGCTGGCCCTGCGCCAGCCTATGGCGGTGGACCTGCGCGACACGCTGGCGGCGATCAAGATCGCAGGCGAGCTGGAGCGCATCGGCGACCTCGCCAAGAACATCGCCAAGCGCGCCCTGGTGCTGAACCGCGAACCGCCGATCCGCCTGACGCAGAGCCTCGCCCGCATGGGCAAGGCGGCGCAGGGCCAGCTCAAGCAGGTTCTGGATTCCTTCTCCAACCGCAACGCCGACGACGCCGAAGCGGTGTGGCGCCGCGATGGCGAGATCGACGAGATCTACAACAGCCTGTTCCGCGAGCTGCTGACCTACATGATGGAAGACCCGCGAACCATCGGGCTCTGCACCCATCTGCTGTTTGTCGCCAAGAACATTGAACGCAGCGGCGACCATTGCACCAACATTGCCGAGGTCGTCTATCACATGGTCAAGGCGGGGCATCTCAACACCGCCCGTCCCAAGGCCGACACCACCAGCGAAACTTCCGTGCCGTACGAGAACCACAGCACATGAGCAAGCTGACCATCCTCGTCGCAGAAGACGAAAGCGCCCTGATCACCCTGCTGCGCTACAATCTGGAGCGTGAAGGCTATCGCGTGGTGGAAGCCCGTGACGGCGAAGAGGCGCTGCTGATCGCCGCCGAGGAAAAGCCCGACCTCGTCATTCTCGACTGGATGATGCCGCAGATTTCCGGCATCGAAGTCTGCCGCCGCCTGCGCGGCCACCAGGAAACCCGCAACGTTCCCATCCTGATGCTGACGGCGCGGGGCGAAGAAACCGACCGCATCCGCGGCCTGGACACCGGCGCCGACGATTATCTCACCAAGCCCTTCTCGATGACCGAATTGCTGGCGCGCCTGCGCGCCGTGCTGCGCCGCATCCGCCCGTCACTGGCGGGAGACGTGGTGCAGGTCGGCGATATCGAGATGGACCGCGCCGCCCACCGCGTTCGCCGCGCCGGCACCGAAGTGCATCTGGGCCCGACCGAATACCGCCTGCTCGATCACCTGATCCAGCATCCCGGCCGCGTCTTCAGCCGCGAGCAGTTGCTGGATGCGGTGTGGGGCTCGGATGTCTATGTCGAAGCCCGCACCGTCGATGTCCATGTCGGCCGCCTGCGCAAGGCGCTGAACATCGATGGCACCGAAGACCCGATCCGCACCGTGCGCTCGGCGGGTTATTCGCTGGACGAATCTGCGCTGGTCAAAGCAGCTTCCTGATCGGCTCTTCCAGCTCCTCAGGCTTGGCCTGGGGCGCGAAGCGCGTCACCGGGATGCCGTCGCGGTCCACCAGGAACTTGGTGAAATTCCACTTGATGGAATCGGTCCCCAGCAGCCCGCGCTTTTCCTTCTTCAAGTACTGGAACAAAGGATGGGCATCGGGGCCGTTGACCTCTATCTTTTGGAACATGGGAAAAGTGATACGGTAGTTGCGGGCGCAGAAATCCGCGATCTGTGCGCCATCGCCCGGCTCCTGCTGGCCGAACTGGTTGCAGGGAAAGCCCAGCACCGTCAGCCCGTCATCGCCGAACTCTTCGTACAAATCTTCCAGCCCGGCATATTGCGGGGTGAAGCCGCAGGCGCTGGCGGTGTTGACGATCAGCAGCACGCGTCCGCGCCAGCGCGACAGCGAAACCTCTTCTCCCGTCAGGAGATGGGCGGAGAAATCATGGACAATGGTCATGGCGCATTGTCATTCCCGCGAAAGCGGGAATCCAGCTTTTTATACTGAGATATGCGACGGCGCTTGTGGCGAGCATCTCTCCGGCCCTTCGCTTTCGCTCAGGGCGTTCGACGCTCGAAACGGTCCACTGGACCGTTTCGTCGGCCTTTCGGCCGACCGCGTCTCACCCCGTCATCCTACCGTTGCCCTTGTCGCGGCGGGCCTGCTGCGGCTGATAGGCCTTGCGGGCATGGGCCTCGCAATAGGGCGAACCGGCCTTGGGGCCACGGCCACAGAAATGGAACTCGGTGGCGGCGGGATCGCCGATCGGCCAGCGGCACATGCGGTCGCTGATGGTCAGTACGGTGGCGAAGTTGCCGTCTTCCAGCTGCAGCGGATCTTCCTCGACCACCACGGCGGGCGGCATGGCGTTGCGCAGGGTCGACGCCTTGGGGGCGGACGGCAGGCGCGGGCGGTCGGCGCGGGCGGGGCTGGCGCGGCCGGCCAGGCCCAGGCGATGGACCTTGCCGATCACGGCATTGCGGGTGACGCCGCCCAGGGCGCGGGCGATCTGGCTGGCCGAAAGGCCCTCGGTCCAGAGGGATTTCAGCTGCTCAACCCGGTCATCAGACCAGCCTGCCTGTGTCATTTGCGAAAGCTCCATAAGCCAGCCTCTTGGCGGCGGTTCCCGGCCTGCGACTCGCGCCGGGCTCCCAGCCACCACATATCGTACCGCTCCGGTTGCGCCGCACAAGCGTTGCAGGGGTGCCGCTAGCCCTTGTCCACAAGAGTCGGGGATGCATGACGGATGTCACGCGGGCGCAACTTGTCTCGGGCAAGGCAAAGGCCGATAACTCCCCGCTTTCCGGGGAATCGCCCCCTATCCCTCGCGGAGGCCGCTTTGTTTCCCGTCGTTCTTCCCACCTATAACCGGGCGGATGTCGCATTCGTCCGTGGCGAAGGCTCGTACCTTTTCGCCGAGGATGGGAGGCGATACCTCGATTTCGGGTCGGGCGTGGCGGTGAATGCTTTTGGCCATGCCAACCCCCGCCTGATCAAGGCGCTGACCGAACAGGCGGCCAAGGTCTGGCACACCTCCAACCTTTATCGCGTGCCCGGCCAGGAAACGCTGGCTGGCAAGCTGGTGGCGAACAGTTTTGCTGACACCGTGTTCTTCACCAACTCGGGCACCGAGGCGATCGAGCTCGCCATCAAGATGGCGCGCCGCTTCCATTTCGTGAACGGCAACCCAGAGCGCTTCCATATCGTCACCTTCGAGGGCGCCTTCCATGGCCGCACCATCGCGGCGATCTCGGCGGGCGGTAATCCGAAATACATCGAAGGTTTTGGCCCCAAGCTGGAAGGCTTTACCCAGGTGGCGCTGAATGACCTGAAGGCAACACAAGGCGCGATCACCGGCCAGACTGCCGCGCTGCTGATCGAACCGATCCAGGGCGAGGGCGGCATGCGTGCCGCCGATCCCGAATTCCTGCGCGCGCTGCGCCGCCTGTGTGATGACAACGGCATCCTGCTGGTCTTCGACGAGATCCAGTGCGGCGCGGGCCGTACTGGCAAGTTCTTCGCCCATGAATGGGTGGGCGTCACGCCAGACATCCTGGCGGCGGCCAAGGGCATCGGCGGTGGCTTTCCCATCGGCGCGGTGCTGGCCACGGCCGATGCCGCCAAGGGCATGACCGCCGGTACGCATGGCAGTACCTATGGCGGCAACCCACTGGGCATGGCCGTGGGGGTTGAGGCCGTGGGCATGCTGCTGGAAGAAGGCTTCCTCGACCGGGTCAACCAGTCCGGCAACTACCTGCGCCAGCAACTGGCGGGGCTGGTGGCGGCACATCCGGATGTGTTCGAAGAAGTGCGCGGCGCCGGCCTGATGCTGGGCCTGAAGCTCAAGCCCCCGGCCGGTGTTTTTGTCAACGCAGCGTGGGCGCAAGGCCTGCTCACCGTTGGCGCAGGCGAGAATGTGGTGCGTATCCTGCCGCCGCTGAATGTCAGCGAGGCGGAAATGCGCGAGGCCGTGGCGATGCTGAAAAAGGCCGCGACCGCAATGGAAGTTCGCAAAGAGGCGGCACAATGAACGCGCCGGTGACCATGAAGCCCAAGCATTTTCTCGATCTCTCGGACCATGACGCCGGCACGCTGCGCGCCATGATCGAGGACGCCAAGCTGCGCAAGGCGGGCCGCAAGGGCCGCCCCAAGGGCATGGCCGATGACGACCAGCCGCTGGCCGGCCGCACCCTGGCGATGATCTTCGACAAGCAGTCCACCCGCACGCGGATCAGCTTTGACATGGCGGCGCGGCAGTTGGGCGGTTCGACCCTGATGCTGACCGGCGGCGAGATGCAGCTGGCGCGCGAGGAAACCATTTCCGATACGGCGCGGGTGATCTCGCGCTATGTCGACGCCATCATGATCCGCCTGCTGGATCACGAGATGGTGGAAGACCTGGCGCACAATGCCAGCATCCCCGTCATCAACGGCCTGACCAAATGGTCCCATCCCTGCCAGATCATGGCGGACATCCTGACCTTCGAGGAGCATCGCGGCCCGATCAAGGGTGCCAAGGTGGCGTGGACGGGCGACGGCAACAATGTGCTGACCTCCCTCATCCATGCGGCGGTGAAGTTCGGTTTCCGGCTGGACATCGCGGGCCCGCGCGAATTGCCGGTCGATCCGGAAGTACGCGACTGGGCCGCGTCCAGCGACCTCATCACCTTCGGTACCGATCCGGAAAAGGCGGTTAGGCACGCGGACTGCATCGTCACCGACACCTGGGTCTCGATGGGTGACGACAACGCCACCAAGCGCCGTACGCTGCTCAAGCCCTATCAGGTCAATGGTCAGTTGATGAGCCTGGCGGCCAAGGATGCGATCTTCCTGCATTGCCTGCCCGCGCATCGCGGCGATGAAGTCACCGACGAGGTGATCGACGGGCCGCAAAGCGTGGTCTGGGACGAAGCCGAGAACAGGCTTCATGCCCAGAAGGCCATTCTTGCCTGGGCGCTTTCTTGAACTTGGCGTCATGAGCGCCAATATTGGCCTGATGTCACAAGTTTCGAACCACGGCGATTTCATCCTGCCGTTTGATCTTCCCAAGGCCGGCGTGCGCGGCCGCCTGGTGCGGCTCGACGCCAGCTCCACCCGTGCTCTGTCGGCTCATGTCCTGCCGGAAGATGCGGCGCGCGTCGTCGGCGAAGGCCTGGCGCTGGCGGCCATCCTGGGTTCCGCCATCAAGCTAGACGGGCGGCTGACGTTGCAGACCCGCAGCGATGGCCCGCTCGATCTGGTGACGGTGGATTATTATGGGGCCACCGACGAAAAGCCGCGCGGCGTTCGCGTCTTTGGCCGCCTAGATGCGGCGCGCTTCGCCGCCCGCACCGAAAAGAATTTCACCACGCTGGCGGGACAGGGCGCGATGGTGATCACCATCGAGCCGCGCGTCGGCGGCAACAACTATCAGGGTATCGTGCAGCTTTCACCCAGCGGCATCGCGGCATCCGCCGAAGTCTATTTCGGCCAATCGGAGCAGTTGCTCACCACCATCCGCCTTGCCGCCGCGCCGCTATTCGTGGCGGGCGACAAGACCCCGCATTGGCGCGCCGGTGGGCTGATGCTGCAGGCGACGCCCGAAGCAAAAGACATCGCCAATGACTGGGAGCGTCTTTTCATCCTGATGAAGACGGCGGAAGATCTTGAGCTGGTGGATGTCGAACTGGCACCCGAAACCCTGCTGTGGCGCCTGTTCCACGAGGACGAGGTGCGGGTGCATCCGCCCGAGCCGATTGCCTTCCGCTGTGACTGCAACAGCGACCGCATCACCAGCATCCTGAAGGGTTATTCGGTTCAGGAACGCGAGGGCCTTGCTGACCCCGACGGAGTCATCCGGGCATCGTGTGAGTTCTGCGGCACGGTGCACCAGATCACGCCGGACGTGCTGGTCTAGGCCGACGCCTTGGCAATCACTTTCCGCAAAAACACCTCGCAGGCCATGAGCTCGCTCAGTGCTACGAACTCGTCGGGGCGGTGGGCCTGCTCGATAGAGCCGGGGCCGCAGATCACCGCCGGGATGCCGTAAGCCTGGAAATGCCCGGCCTCGGTGCCATAGGCGACGGCCTCGACTTGGTTCGCGCCGGTCAGCTCGCGCGCCAGCAGCACGGCGGGTGAATCCTCGTCCATCTTCAGGCCGGGATACTGCGCGTGCAGACTGATCTGGAACGCCGCTTCCGCCGCACGGGCGCGGTACTTGGGCAAAATCTCGTCCGCTGCGCGCTGCGCGACGCGGGCCAGGATCCTTTGCGGATCGCGATCGGGCAGGCAGCGATATTCCCAGGTCACGTCCGCATCCTTGGCCAGGATGTTCACCGCCGTGCCGCCACAGATCACGTTCGCCTGCACGGTGGAATGGGGCGGATCGAAACGCGCATCGGGATCGGCGCGCAATTCGTCCCAGACACTGTCCAGCAGCGCCACGAATTCGCCCGCCATCATCACGGCGTTGGCGCCCTTTTCCGGGGCGCTGGAATGACCTTCACGGCCACAACAATGGGTGACCAGCTTGGCGCCGCCCTTGTGCGCGCCCACGATCTTCATCAGCGTCGGCTCGCCGATAATCGCCAGCGCCGGCTTGATGTTCTGCTGCTTCAGGTCGTCCAGCAGGCCGGTGACGCCGACACAGCCCACTTCCTCGTCATAGGACAGCGCCAGATGCAGCGGCCGCTTGAGGTTCGCCGCCGCGATCTGCGGCAACAGCGACAGCGCCACGCCGAGGAAACCCTTCATGTCACAGGCGCCGCGCCCGAACAGCTTGCCGTCGCGTATCACCGCGTCGAAGGGGTCGCCCGACCAGTCCTGGCCATCCACCGGCACCACATCGGTGTGGCCCGATAGCACGATGCCGCCATCGCCATCGGGCCCGAAGGTGGCGAACAGGTTCGCCTTGACGCCGGTTGTGTCGTAACTGCGGCGGCAGCGACCGCCCGCCTGTTCGATCAGGCCCTGTGCGAAGTCGATCAGCGCCAGGTTGGAGCCGCGGCTGGTGGTGTCGAAGGCAATCAGCGCCTTCGTCATGTCGGCCGCGTTCAGGCTCATCGGTCTTCGCGCGAAGCCGGGTTGCCGATGATGTTGAGGAATTCCTTGCGGGTGTCGGAATTGTCGCGGAAGGCGCCGAACATGCTGGAGGTCACCATGGTGACGCCTCTCTTGTGCACGCCGCGCGTCGTCATGCACTGGTGCGACGCCTCGATCACCACCGCCACGCCCTTCGGCTCCAGCACTTTCTGGATGCAGTTGGCGATCTGGGCGTTCATCTTTTCCTGCACCTGCAGGCGGCGGGCAAAGGTTTCCACCACCCGCGCCAGCTTGGAGATACCGACCACGCGGCGCGTCGGCAGGTAGCCGACATGGGCCCGCCCAATGATGGGGGCCAGGTGATGCTCGCAGTGACTCTCGAAGCGGATATCCTTCAGGATGACCATGTCGCCATAGCCATCGATCTCTTCGAAGGTGCGCGTGAGATATTCCTCCGGGTCCTGGTAGTAGCCGCTGAACCAGTCCTCGAACGCGCGCGTGACGCGCGCCGGCGTATCCACCAGGCCCTCGCGCGCGGGATCGTCTCCCGCCCAGCGCAGAAGTGTGTGAACGGCCTTTTCGGCTTCTTCGCGCGTCGGTTTTGTCATGGTCTCACCCCAGGAAAAGGGATTACCACGCCGGGACCGGCGGATGGAACCCTTACGCGCGCAGGGATATGCCGGATCAGGCGACGGTCAGTGAATCTGCCGGCGCTCGTAGGGGCTTTCCAGCAGAAAGGCCGGAATCTCGGCCTCGAAGCTTTCACCCGAGGCGACGCTCAGCATCTGGTAGCGGCCGGTCATGTGGCCCGACGATGTCTCCAGCGGGCAGCCGCTGGTGTACTGGAAACTTTCGCCCGGCGCGATCACCGGCTGGGCCCCGACCACGCCCGGCCCGCGCACCTGCTGGGTGCGGCCGGTGGCGTCGGTGATGTTCCACAGCCGCGACATCAGCTGCACCGGCTCGGCACCCTTGTTCTCGATGGTGACGGTGTAGGACCAGACATAGCGATCATCTTCCGGGTCCGACTGGTCATCCAGATAGGCAGGCTTCACCGCCACCTTGATGGAGCGGGTTTCGCTCTCATAGCGGAAATCAGGCTTGGCCTTGCGGCTGGAGCTGCGGGCGGGATCACCAAGGTCGTGCATTCCGCCAGTATTGGGCCCGCTCCTGGCCTGCGCAAGCGGCGTAACGGCGCAGTTTTGGAATATCCCTAATGTGCAAACCGGGAACCTTACGGCGCGGCAATCGCCCGGATTTATCGCGGTTCGACCGAGACTTGGCACTTTACCGAGCTGGCGATGAAGCAGGCGTCATGCGCCAGATGGTGAATATGCAGCAAAGTTGCAGCATCTACATTGGCGCGCACCTTGGGCTTCAGGACCACTTTCGTCATCCAGAGTTTGCCGCCATCCTTCTCCAGCACGCCCATAGCATCATCGTCATAGGCTTCGACGGTGATGCGTTTCTTGGCGCAGATGGCCAGAAAACTGAGCATGTGGCACGACGACAGGGCCGCCACCAGCAAGTCTTCTGGATCGCCCTTGGACGGGTCGCCCAGATAGGCAGGCGCGGCGGAGAAGATCTGCGGCGCGCCATCCTTGAAGGTGATGGTGTGATTGCGCGGATAGGTTTCGTAGCTGAAGGGCACATCGCCCTTGAACCATTTCAGCATGATCTTGTGTTCGGTCATGCGGATCAGGCGACTTTCAGCGCCTGCTCGAGGTCTTCGCAAATATCGTCCGCATCCTCCAACCCGACCGACAGGCGCAGCAACCCGCTGGTGATACCCTGTTCGGCGCGCGCTTCGGGCGTCAGCTTCTGGTGCGTGGTGGTTTCGGGGTGGGTGATCAGGCTCTTGGCATCGCCGAAATTGTTCGAGACGTCGATCAGCCCCAGCGCATTGGCGAGCTGGAACGCCATCTGCTTGCCGCCCGCCACTTCGAACGTCACCACGCCGCCGCCGCCGGACATCTGGGCGCGGGCCAGATTGTGCTGCGGATGGTCGGGCCGGAAGGGATACAGAACCTTCGTCACTTTCTTCTGCGTGGCCAGGAAGTCCGCCACCTTGGCGGCATTCTCGCAATGGGCCTTCATGCGCAGGTCCAGCGTCTCCAGGCTCTTCAGGTGCAGCCAGGCATTGAACGGGCTGAGGGTGGGGCCGGTGTTGCGCAGGAAGAGATTGAGATTCTCGTCCAGGAAATCCTGGCGGCACAGGATCATGCCGCCCAAGGCGCGGCCCTGCCCATCGGTCCACTTGGTGGTGGAATGCACCACGATGTGGGCGCCGAAATCCATCGGCCGCTGCAGGGCCGAGCTGGCCATGGCGCCGTCTACCACCAGCCGGGCGCCAGCCTGATCGGCGATGGCGGCAATGGCCTTGAGGTCGAACACGGTCAGGGTGGGATTGGAGGGCGTCTCCAGGAACAGCATGCGGGTGTTGGGCCGCAGCGCAGCGGTCCAGTTTTCGAGGGCGCTGCCGTCAATGAAGCTAGTCTCGACGCCGAAGCGCGACATCACGTTTTCCAGCACGTAGCGGCAGGAGCCGAACAGGGCGTTGGCTGAAACAACATGATCGCCGGCCTTCAAGCCTGCCATGAAGACGGCGCTGACCGCGGCCATGCCCGTGGCAGTGGCGCGGGCGACAGGCGCGCCTTCCAGTTGCGCCATACGCTGCTCGAGCATGGCGACGGTGGGATTGCCGATACGGCTATACTGGTAGCCGGGGCTGGTCCCCTTGAAGCGGGCTTCGCCTTCCTCGGCATTCTCATAGGCATAGCCGGCGGTGAAGATCAGCGGCTCGCAGGTTTCCTGGAAGGGCGTACGCACCTGCCCACCGCGCACCGCCAGGGTGCGCTTTCGCCAGTTGCCGGGTTTCTTGTTGGTCGTCATGGGGCTTTGCTCGAAAATGGCGTGTTTTGTCGCGCTTGCCGGGGGACGGGTCAAGCGCATAGCTTTCCTGCGGGATTTGCGTGGGCGCGGGAAGGGCTGCTTGAAGAGACTTCTGCTCCTGAGACACGCCAAGGCCGAACCCGGCGGCCCTGACCAGGACGACCATGACCGGGCCCTGGTCGAGCGCGGTCATGCGGACGCCGCTGCCATAGCCCGCTACCTGAAGGCAAAAGGCTACCTGGCTGCGGCCATCCTCTGCTCCACCAGTGCACGCACGCGGCAGACGGTGGAGCCAGTGCTGGCGCAGACCCCGGCGCCGGTCAAATATCTGGAGCTGCTCTATCATGCGCCGCCAGGCGCGATCATCGCTACGATCCAGAATGCCGATGATGGCGACGATGTGCTGCTGGTGGTGGGGCACAATCCGGGACTGGAGCAGTGCGCCACGCTGCTGGCGCGCGAAGCGGTGCGGCCCCGGGAGCAGCATCGTCACGATGTGATGGAAGAGAAATTCCCCACCGCCGCGCTGGCGGTGCTGGATTTCGACATCGCCAGCTGGAAGCTGGTGGCGTCGTGTTCCGCCAGGCTGGCGGATTTAGTGCGGCCGAAGGATATCTAGGGACGGTAGTTGATGGTGCAGATATTGCCGCCTGCATCCGACTCCATCTTGTCGGAGATGTGAACGACATAGCGGCCAGGCTGTGTAAATATCCGCTCCAGATTGCCGCTCGGCCCCCAGCCCAGCGTTTTTTCCGTCAGGGTGGCGCGCTTCGCTGCCGCGAAGGCCTGCGGCGTCATGAAGTGCGGTTTCTCAGGGCCGGGCGTGACGATGAAATACCAGTCCCGCGTGCCGCCACGCTGGATCGCCATTTCGGCGCCGTGATGGGGCCCAAGCACCAGCGTAACCGCGCCACCCTTTTTCAGGACGCCAGGCTTGCAGGCGAGCACCTTGGGTGCGTTGACAAAATCGTCGCCTTCCTGCGCACGCGCGATATTGGCACCGCTCAGCACGGTCATCGCCGCCAGTGCGAGAAAGCGTTTCGCAGGCCTCAGGATTTTAAAACCTTGTCGCCCACCAGCAGGCGCTTCCAGCCGAAAGCCACTTCCGGGGTTTCCTCGCCGACCAGCCGCGTCAGCCGCGCGCCGACGCGCTTGCCGCCCATCGCCTCGTAGAAATAGCAGGCATTGTTGCGGGCGTGGGACCAGATCACACAGGAGCGGTACTTCTTCGTCATCAGGGTCGAGAAGGAGGCCTGCAGCAGCGCCTTGCCCGCGCCACGGCCCATATAGGCCGGATCGACATAGAGCGTATAGATTTCGCCATCCAGCCCCAGGCCCTTGTCGCGCGCCGGGCCAAGGCTGGCGAGCCCAATAGGACCGGCGGTGGCATCTTCGGCTATCAGCACCGCGCCGGGGCCGCGCATGGTTTGCTGCCAGCGTGCGGCCTGACCCTTGTGCGACATGGCGGAGAGGAGGGCGTTGGAAAGGACGCCGGCATAGGTGTCTTGCCAGCTTTCGATGTAGATGCGCGCGAGTTCTGCGGCATCTACAGGCCGCGCTTGCCTGACGCTCAGCGCGAGTTCGTCCATAGACGAAGCATTATACAAGCGCGAACGGTGCGCAAGCGTGATTTGCGCTGAAAATAATATTTCTTGTCATTGCAGCGTTCATGGCGTGTAGCCGCGCCAACAACCATCCTGTCATGGCCCGCCTCCGCGCGGGCCATCCAAAGCAACCAACACCGGTGATTGTGGCCCTGGATGGCCCACGTTAAGTGGGCCATGACAGCTGGCGCTAACTGAGCGCCGGCCTCTCCTGAAGCCGCGCCAAAAACTTCGCGTTCTGCTCGCCGCCCTGGCCATAGGGCTTGGCCGTGGACCAGTCGGCAATCTCGTTCCAGTGCGCCGCCAGGTCTTCCGCCGTTGCCTGGTGACCGAGATTGATGCCATCCGTCTCTTCCAGCCGCGCCGTGGCGAAGACGCCGGCTGCTGCCGTGAGAATCACGCCCGTTGGCGCATCGTCGCTCGCAAGGTAGGCCACGGCAGGCGAGATATATTCCGGCTTGAGCATTTCCTGGATGGCGGGCGGCAGCAGATTCTCGGTCATGCGGGTGGCAGCCACCGGGCAGATCGCGTTGACGCGGATATTGTCCTTGGCGCCTTCCAACTTCAGCGAATGCATGAAGCCGACCAGCGAGGCTTTGGCCGCGCCATAGTTGGTCTGGCCGAAATTGCCGTACAGGCCGGTGGAAGACGTCGTGACCACGATGCGGCCATAACCCTGGTCCTTCATGATCTGCCACACCGCCTTGGCGGGCTTGACCGTGCCCATCAGGTGAACGGCCATCACAGCCTCGAAATCCTTCAGCTCCATCTTGCCGAAGCTCTTGTCGCGCAGGATGCCGGCATTGGCGATCAGGATATCGATGCGGCCGAATGCCTTCATGGTCTGCTCGACCAGATGCACCACGCCCGCATCGTCACTGACCGAAGCGCCATTGGCGATGGCCTCGCCACCGGCCGCCTTGATCTCGGCCACGACTTTTTCAGCGGCTGCCGAATTGCCGCCGCTGCCGTCCAGCGCGCCACCCAGGTCGTTGATGACCACCTTCGCGCCGCGCCGCGCCAGTTCCAGCGCATGGCAGCGGCCCAACCCGCCGCCCGCGCCCGTCACGATTGCAACCTTGCCGGCGAAGGAAATGGTCATGGCGGTACTCCCGGAATGTTTTTATGAGATTCCCGATGGTGGCGCTGTGGGGCGCGGGCGGTCAAGCTGCCGCCGCAACCATCTGGCGGCGGGAATCTCTATCTTCTGCGCCAGCAGCGCGCCCCAGGCGGTGCAGACCAGCACGAGCAAGGTCGGCTCCAGCCAGAAGACCAGGCTTGAAAAGGGCGTGCCAAATACCAGCGTGTCGGGCGCGGGATAGAAGCGGAATTCGATCACCCGCATATATTGCAGCCAGAAGGTCTGGCCCAGATAGATGCCGTAGGACCATTCGCCCAGATGCTGCGGCAGGCGCAGCTGCAACAGGTCGGCGACAATGCCCTTGTCGAAGGCCAGTGCCGGGATCAGTGCCTGCATCGCCAGGGCGGAATAGATGTCGCGGCCGGTATGCGACCAGCCGGTGTTGGTGAAGATGAAAAGCAGGAACGCCACCAGCGCGAGCTGGATGACGCTGTGGATCCAGACCGGGATGCGATCCGTCTGCACGGCATGGAACAGCCGCGCCAGGCCGACACCGATGACGAAGTTGGCCAGCCCGCGGAAAATGCCGTTATGATAGGTGAGGTCGAGGCCGTAGCGCGACGTCGCCAGCAACAGCAGCAGTCCGGCGATGCCCGCCGCCACCAGCGCCACCCCACGCCAGGCGCGCCCATCCTGCAGCTTGATGAACAGGGGGAACAGCAGGCAGAGCGCGAACTCGACGCTGACGAACCACGACGCGCCGTTCCAGGTCAGAGATGACAGCGTGTTCCAGCCATTGACCAGGAACAGGCTGGCGAAGAAGCCTTCCACCGTCATGTTGGGATGATAGCTGGGCCGGTCATAGATCGAGACATAGCCGCCGGCGTCGGCGGCCAGCCGCACGCCGATCACCAGCGCCAGCAGCGCCAGCAGCATGAAGAGGTGCAGCGGATAGAGCCGGATCAGCCGCGACTTGAGAAAGCCGAAATAGCCGGTGCGCGTCCACAGCTCCTTGCCCCGCCTGGCATAGACATGGGTCAGGATGAAGCCGGAGAGCGCGAAGAAGAACTCGACCCACAGATAGCCGCGCGTGGCGACGAGATCGAGCAGGCGGACGCCGAAATAATGATGCCCCTCGCAATAGTGATAGAGCACGATCAAGAGGGGCGGGATCGCGCGCGCGCCTGCCAGCGTCGCGATGGTGGCAGGCTTCTGTTTTGCGGAATGCGTCCCCATGCGCCTGAAATTGTAGCGTTTTGCCCGATCTATGTCATGGCGGGCTGAGCGGAAAGCTGCAACTATCAACGCGGAATTGGGCTCCTGGGGCGTTACAAATGGACAATATTCTGCTGCACGCGCAGTCGGCGCTGGGCATCGTCGTCATTGTCGCCCTGGCCTGGGCGGTGTCGGAGAATCGCCGTGCCTTTGACTGGCGCATCGTCGCCTCGGGGCTGGGGATGCAGCTGGTCATCGCGCTGGTGCTGCTGAAGCTGCCGGTGGCGCGCGATGTCCTGTTCGGCCTCAATGGTGTCGTCACCATGCTCAACGAAGCGACGCGCACCGGTTCCGGCTTCGTCTTCGGCTATATCGGCGGCGGGCCGCTGCCCTTCACCGCCACCGCGCCCAACAATCTTGTCAGCCTGGCCTTTGGCGTGCTGCCGCTGGTGATGGTGATCTCGGCCCTGTCGGCGATCCTGTGGCACTGGGGCATCCTGGGCCACATCGTCAACGGCGTCGCCTTCGTGTTGAAGCGGGTGATGGGCATCGGCGGCGCGGTCGGCCTGGGTGCGGCGGCGACGGTCTTTCTCGGCAACATCGAAGGCCAGCTCGTCATCCGTCCCTATCTGTCGCGCATGAGCCGCACCGAACTTTTCATCCTGATGACGACAGGGCTGGCGGTGATCGCGGGCACGGTCTTCGTGCTCTACGCCACCATCCTGGCGCCGGTGATGCCCGACTCGCTGGGGCACCTACTGGTGGCCTCGATGATGTCGCTGCCCGCCGCCATCATGATCGCGCGCATCATGGTGCCGGGAAAGGCCGACACCGACCATTCCGGCAAGACCGGGCACGAATACCGCTCCACTATGGATGCTATGTCCGACGGCACCGAGAATGGCCTGAAGATCTATCTGCAGATTATCGCCATGCTGCTGGTGACGGTGGCGCTGGTGGCGCTGGTCAACGCCATTCTCGCTTATTTTCCCGCACTGGGTGGTGCGCCGCTGACACTGGAGCGCATCCTGGGCTGGGTCTTCGCCCCCGTGGTCTGGCTTTATGGCGTAAAGGCTTCCGATGCGGTGGCGGCGGGCGGGCTGATGGGCACCAAGATCGTGCTCAACGAGCTGATCTCCTACGTCAACATGGCGAACCTGCCGCCGGGCACGCTCAGCCCGCGCACAATCCACATCATGGTTTACGCCATGTGCGGTTTCGCCAACACCGCCTCGGTCGGCATCCTGATCGCGGGCATGGGCGCGCTTTTGCCCGACCGCCGCGATGAAATCGTGCCCCTGGCGCTGAAGGCGCTGCTGTCGGGTGCGATGGCGACGGGGTTGAGCGCCTGTTGGATTGGTCTTCTGCCGGTCTAGCCTGACCGGGCACCATGACGGGGCAGGGAACTTGCTCTAAAGGTGGGCAATGCCTTTGTCTGCTACCACCGATCCCCGCCTGCCCGCCGAATCGCGTGGCGATATCGTGGCCATCGAGCGCCTGGACGCCGAACTGGTGCGCACCGGCATTTCCTACTGGCGCTCGCTGAAGCGCGACCAGCGCTTTCCCGGCCGCGCCTCGCTGGTCTCCTGCCTGTCGCCGCAGATGCGCACCAACATGCTGCTGGTCGTGGTGCTGGATGGCGGCGCCGATTATCAATATCGCGAAGTCGGCGAAGAGCTGACCAAGGCGTTCGACGAGGATTTCACCGGCCGCCGTCTTTCCGACATCATCCAGACCGCGCCCAGGTTTGGCCTGGGCCTGCGCATGCTTTACGAAATGGTGCGCGCCAGCGGCGATCCGCTGGGCTATCGCGGCTGGGTCGGCAACGACATGCGGGGTGCCGCCTTCGTTTATCACGAGAACGCCGTCCTGCCCCTGGGCGAAGACGATGTGGTGGACCACATCCTGATCGTGACGGCACTGGTCATGCGCGAGGCTGCTACGGCATAGTGAGAAGCGGTCAGCCCTTGGGCTGACGAAATGGTCCGGTGGACCATTTCGAGCGACGAACGCCCTGAGCGTAAGCGAAGGGCCGCGGCAACCTATGCTAGTCTTCAAGTATGAAACGTCTTGCCTTGCTTCTTGCCCTGGTGCTGGCCGCCTGTGCCCCCATGACGGCCCCGCCGGGCGCTTCACCTTCATTGCCGTCCCTGCGAGGCGATACGCTGCTGCTGCGCGATGGCCTGGCGCTGCCGGTGCGGCGCTGGACACCGGAGGGAGCACCCAAAGCCATCATCATCGCCCTGCATGGCATGAGCGATTACGCCAACGCCTTCGCCATGCCGGGCGCGCAATGGGCAGGGCGCGGCATCCTCACCATCGCCTATGACCAGCGCGGTTTCGGCCGTGCGCCCAATCCCGGCCTGTGGGCTGGCGAAGAGACCATGCGGGGCGACCTGCACGATGCGGTGGCGGCGGTGAAAACGGCCTACCCAGATGTGCCGGTCTTCGTGCTGGGCGAAAGCATGGGTGGAGCGGTGGCGCTCACCACGCTGGAACAGAAGCTCGATGTAAAAGGCGCAGTTCTGGTCGCGCCTGCCGTCTGGTCCCGGGCCGACATGCCATTCTATTATCGCGTGGCGCTGTTCCTGGCGGCGCGGCTGCTGCCGGGGCTGGTGCTGAACAACAGCGCCGCATCCCGCGTCGTCACGATCACGCCGTCGGACAATATCGAGATGCTGCGTGCGATGGCGCGCGACCCGCTGGTGCAGCGGCGCACCCGTTCCGATGTGCTGTTCGGCCTGACCAACCTGATGGACGAGGCCCGTAGCGCGCCCGCACGGCTTGCCGAAACGCCGCCGCTTCTTTTCGCCTATGGTGCAAAGGACCAGATCATTCCGCCCCGCCCCACCGAGGCCGTCATCGCGGGCCTGGGCAGCCGCGCCACGGTGAAGCAATACGCGGCCGGCTATCACATGCTGCTGCGCGACCTGGGCCGGGCCGCGCCCATCGAGGATATCGCCGCCTGGGTGCTGGGAATCGCCGCGAAAGCCGCGCCCTGACATTTCCGCACCTGCGAAACGCTTGGCGGCAAAGGCGGCATCGGGCATAAGCCCGTCATGTCCACGCCCAAATTCCTCCAGCCGCCCAATATCGTCAACATCGCCGACCTGCGCGCCCTGGCGCGCCGCCGTCTGCCCAACGCCGCTTTCGATTATCTCGACGGCGCCGCCGATGACGAGATCACGGCAAAGGACAATGTCGCCGCTTTCTCCGAAGTGATCTTCAAGCCGCGTCAGGCGGTGATGACGGCCCCCGACCTTTCGACCAGCGTGCTGGGCGTTGATCTTGCCATGCCCGCGATCCTGTCGCCCATCGGCTATAGCCGCATGCTGCATCCGCGCGGCGAGCTGGCGGGCGCGGGCGGCGCCAGGCGCGCCGGTACCGGCTATATCCTCTCCACCATCTCCGGCCATCCGCTGGAAAAAGTGCGCGAGCAGAACGACAAGGTCTTTTTCCAGGTTTACCTGATGGGCGGGCGCGAGGCGACCAAGCGCGCCTTCACCCGCGCCAAGGCGTTGGGCTATCGTGGCCTGTTCGTCACCATCGACACGGCGGTGGCGGGCAACCGCGAGCGCGATCCGCGCAACGGCATGCGCGCGCTGATGGGCAAGGAATTGCTGCCCAAGCTGCCTTATGTGCCGGAAATCATGATGCATCCGCGCTGGCTGTTCCGCTTCCTGCTGGATGGCGGCATGCCCGGCCTGCCCAATGTCGTCACCGAGACCGGCCCGCTGGTCGCCACCGATGTCGGCCGTGCGCTGGAAAATGCCCATGTCTGCTGGGACGACCTGCAATGGATTCGCGAAAGCTGGGACGGTCCCATCGTCATAAAGGGCGTGATGACGGCCGATGACGCACAGCGTGCGGTGGATATGGGCGCCAACGGCATCGTTGTTTCCAACCATGCCGGGCGCCAGCTCGACAGCGTGGCGGCCAGCCTGCGCGTGCTGCCGGGCATCGTCGAACGCGTGAAGGGCAAGACCACCATCATCTTCGACGGCGGCATCCGCCGCGGCGGCGACATCGCCAAGGCACTGTGCCTGGGTGCGGAAGCGGTGCTGGTCGGCCGCGCCTATGCTTACGGCATGGCGGCAGCGGGCGATGCCGGCGTGGACCGGGCGCTGGAAATCCTGAAGGCCGATCTGGTGCGCACCATGAAGCTCCTGGGTGCCAACAGCGTCAAAGATCTGACGACCGATCTGGTGGCCTTGAAGCCTGGATTCAGAGTCGACTAGTTACCAACCAGAATCGCCGAAGTGCGCGCTGTAGAGCGCCCCCGCTTCGACACGGATCTCGCCGCCCAGCCTTGCGCCCAGCGCAATGCCGTCTTCCAGCGTGGCGGCGCATTGGGCCTGCCGCCGCCAGCGATGCTTGCCGTCGGGCGTCAGCACTTCGCCGACAAAGTTCAGTTTGCCGTCCTGCAGCCGCGCCAGCGCTGCGATGGGCGTGCGGCAGGAGCCATCCAGCGCCGCCAGGAAGGAACGTTCGGTGGCGGTGGCAATATTGTATTGCGCGATGTTCAGCGGCGTCAGCAGTGTCAGCGTCCTGACATCATTGGCCCGCGCCGTGATCGCCAGCGCGCCCTGCGCCGGGGCGGGCGGCATCGCGTCCACATCCACGATGCTGGCGATGTGCTGTTCCAGGTTCAGGCGCTTGAGCCCGGCCAGCGCCAGATAGGTGGCATCGAAGGCGCCGCTCTCGATCTTTGCCAATCGGGTTTCGACCCGCCCACGCAGCAATTCCACCTTCAGGTCGGGCCGCAGGTGCAGCGTCTGCGCCTGCCGCCGCAAGCTGGCCGTGCCGATGGTCGCGCCTTCCGGCAGTGCCGCCAAGGTCTTCGCCCGCGTGGCGATGAAACCGTCGCGGGGGTCTTCGCGCGCCGGCACGCATGCCAGCACGATGCCTTCGGGCAGCCGCGTCGGCAGGTCCTTCATCGAGTGCACGGCACAGTCGATGCGCCCGTCCAGCAGCGCCTCGTCCAGCTCCTTGGTGAACAAGCCTTTGCCGCCTTGCTCCTGCAGGCGGCCCTGCAGCCGGTCGCCGCTGGTCATGAAGCTTTCAATCGGGAAGGTGCTGGCATCGGCATCGCCCGCCTGCGCCGCCAGCATCGCGGCCACCTGCCGCGCCTGCGTCAAGGCCAGCGGCGATCCACGGGAGCCGATAATCATGCCCACTCCGCAATCGGGGGCATGGAAGACAGGATGCTCTCGACATTGCCGCCGGTCTTGAGGCCGAAGGTGGTGCCACGGTCATAGAGCAGGTTGAACTCGACATAGCGGCCGCGCCACTTGGCCTGTTCGTGCCGCTCGGCGTCGGTCCAGCTTTCGGTCATGCGGTCGCGCACGATCTGCGGATAGATACTGCGAAAGGCTTCGCCGACGCCCTGCGTGAAGGCGAAGTCGCGATCCCAGTCGCCGCTGTTGTGATGGTCATAGAAGATACCGCCGACGCCGCGCGGTTCGCCGCGATGGGGCAGCCAGAAATACTCGTCGGCCCACTGCTTGTACTTCGGATAGAAGGCGGCGTCGAAGCCGTCACAGGCATCCTTCAGCGCGGCATGAAACGTGACTGCATCCGTATGCACCTCGCTGCGGGCGGCGTCGAGCGTCGGGTTGAGGTCGGCGCCGCCGCCGAACCAGCTTTCCGTGGTGACGATCATCCGCGTGTTCATGTGCACGGCGGGGATGCGCGGATTGCGCATATGGGCGATCAGGCTGATGCCGCTGGCCCAGAACAGGCGCTGTTCGCCCGCGCCCTTCACCTGTTTGGCGAATTCGGGCGAGAGCAGGCCGTGTACGGTCGAGGTGTGCACACCCACCTTCTCGAACAGACGGCCGCGCATCATGCCCATCACACCGCCGCCCTGGTCTTCGCCATTCTCACCCTTGGCGCGCTGCCACGGCGTCTTGGTGAAACGCCCGGCTTCGCCGGGATAGAGCGAAGCGGGCGCCTGGCTCTCCAGCGCCTCGAAATCGGCCACGATCCGGTCGCGCAACGTCTCGAACCAGGTGCGGGCGCGGTTTTTCAGGTCTTCGTTCATCGCGGCGGACACTGGCCGAAGCCTCCTACCCGGTCAACGCGGCAAAAAAGGCGGAAATCCACGATTTTCTCCTGAACGGCAGATAAATTTTGCGTCCAGATAGCGTTCACCCAGCGGGGCGCAATCTCCATCCCAAGGTGCACATGGGCACCAACTGGAGAAGGCAAATGAAAAAGATTATCAGCGCCGCGCTTGCCGGTACGCTTCTGGTGACGGCCGCCGCCCCTGCGATGGCGGCGCCCCGCAGCAGCTACAGCCGCAGCTATGATCAGCGCCGCGACAATACCGGCGCCATGATCGGCCTGGGCATCGGCCTGTTTGCGCTGGGTGCGATCATCGCCGCGCAGAACCGCAGCCAGGCTTATTACGAGCCCCGCTACGAGCCGCGCTATGTCCCGCCGCCGCCCCGCCCGCGCTACGGCTATGACCGCTACGGTTATGACCGCTATGACAATGACGGCTATTACGGCCGCTAGTCGCAACTGACGACAAAAGACGTAACGGCCCCGGTGGAATTCCATCGGGGCCGTTGCGCGTGCGGCGCATGGGCGGCTATTTCGGCCTGATATACCAGTGCTCGCCCATCCGCTTCTGGCGGCGCTTCTCGTCCCAGCTGGCAAAAGCGATCAGGACACCAAAGGCGCCGAAAGCGCTGATCACGAGGCCCAGATAGGCGATTTCACCGGTGGTCATTATGTCCTCCATTGACTTCGTTTATCGGAGGCATGCTGACGCGCCGGGCGGCGCAGGACTATTCGGGTCAATGCGTACGTAGATGCCCGTAGCCCTGTCCCGCCAGATGGACTGGGTTTCGCCGGTTAACGAAACCTTACCGCCGGTTCCGGGCGTGAAATGCCTGCAAGCATTCCTTAGCGACCCTTCCATAGAGTGAGGGCAAGCCGCGCCGCAGAGCGCCAGGCCGGGAGACGTCATGTCGTTTTCGCTTGGCCTACCGCTTCGCTATTTGAAGCCGGGCGCCGCTGCACGGCGCGACATCGCGGCGGGATTCTTTCACGCGGGCTTTCGCCGCACGCTGGAGAATTACTGCAAGCTGCTGGCGGGCACCTCGGCCCGGCTGGGGCTGCAGGCTGTCTATTTTTTCCTGCTGGCCAACACGCTGAGCCTCGCGGCAATGGGCATATTCGCGTCGGCGTCCGCCGTGGGCCTGATGCTGGCCAGTTTTTCTGGCCTGGGCTTTGGCAGCCTGGCGTTTCGCGCCGCCGCCGGTCGCCCACGCCTGATGGGCAATTATCTCGGTCTCTTCTATGGCGGCCGGTGCTGACGACGTCGCTGGGGCTGGCGGCGGCGCTGCCGGTCTATTTCTGGCTCTTTGAAGGTTCGATCTCGCTGCCGGCCTTCCTCGCCATCCTGGTGGTGGAAGCCGTGCTGTGGCGCATCATCGATGTCATCGTGCTGGCGCAGAACGGGCTGGGCCGTTTCACCACGGGCGCGCTGGTCGTGACCGCCGCCTCGGCGATCCGGGCCGGTGGCGCGGTCGCGTTTGTGCTGATGGGCGGCGGCGATGTCGAACGCTGGTCGCTGTATTACTTCGCGTCCAACCTGGTGGCGCTGCTGGTGGTATTCCTGGTTTTCCGGCCGCCGGTGCGGCCGCGCTGGCGCAGCCGCCTTTTCGTTTCGCGCTTTCGCGACGGCGCGATGTTCGCGCTCTCGTATTTTGCGCTCAATGCCCAGGGCCAGATCGACAAGCTGATTGTGCTATCGCTGGCCGATGCCCGGTTCGCCGGTATCTATGCCATCTCCAGCCGCATCGTCGATTTCACGGCGCTGCCGTTCCGTTCCTTCTACACGCTTTACACCCGCAAGCTGTTTGGCGAAGGCAAGCGCATCCGCAATGCGCTGGGCCGCACTTTGAAGGTCGAGGGCGCGATCCTGGGGCTGTCGGTGCTGGGCTTCGCCGCGCTGGCCCTGCTGCTGTGGCGCTGGCCGTTGCTGCTGGGCGCCAACGTGGCGGTGGCGGCGCACCTGTTCCTGCTGATGCTGCTGGTGCCGGCCTTCCGCAACCTGATGGAATTTCATGGCGAGCTGTTCTTCGTCTATGGCCGCATGACGGCGCGCGCCGCCGTGGCGGTGGCCCTGGTGACGCTGAACGCCGCCGCGCTGGCGCTGCTGCTGTCCACCACTGCCGACAGCTTCACCATCGGCCTGTGGCTCAACGCCGTCTATGGCGGGCTCTATCTGCTCTCCGCCGCCGCGCTCTACCGCTTCGTCACCGGTGGTGTGCGGACATGAGCACGTTGATCGACCGCGAGAGGGATGCAGGCGGGCGCGGCCGTGCTTTCGAACTGGCGGCCCAGCGCAAGGGCTGCGGCCCGGTCCAGGTCCAGGCGCGCCACGGACGGCCCTGACGCCCGGTTCGGCTATTAACCGGTTCAGCTAATGAATGTGCGCTGCGCCATTTTGTAACGATCCGCTTGGCGATGCGGGCATCATCGGGCATAAGCGCCCCATGCCGCGCTTCTCCGCCGCCCGTATCGTCAACATCGCCGACCTGCGCGAGGCCGCGCAGCGGCGGCTGCCCAAGGCCGTGTTCGACTATCTCGATGGCACCGCCGATGACGGCGTGACGGGCCGCGACAACATCAACGCCTTCTCGGACATCACCTTCAAGCCGCGCCAGGCGGTGATGACGTCGCCGGACCTCTCCACCACCGTGCTGGGCATGAAGCTGGGGCTGCCTTTCCTGCTGTCGCCCATCGGCTATTGCCGCCTGCTGCATCCTGATGGCGACATCGCGGCGGCAGCGGCGGCGCGCGCCGCCGATACCGGCTGCATCCTGGCCACTGGTGCGGGCCACAGCCTGGATCAGGTCGCGCCCCACAATGACCGGCTCTTCTTCCAAGTCTACCAGATGGGCGGGCGCGGCGCGGTCGAGCGCGCGCTGGCGCGGGCCCGGGCGCTGGGCGTCAAGGGCATCTTCGTCACGGTGGACACGCCGGTCGGCGGCAACCGCGAGCGCGATCCGCGCAACGGCATGGCGGCGCTGATGGGGTCGCGCATCCTGCCTAAGATTCGTTATGTGCCCGAAGTGCTGGCGCATCCGCGCTGGCTGGCGCGCTTCCTGCTCGATGGCGGCGTGCCGCCCATGCCCAACGTCACCGCCGAGGATGGCAGCCCGCTGCCGGCCATCGATGTGGCGGCGGCGCTGTCGCGGGCTAACATCAACTGGACCGACCTGTCCTGGATCCGCAAGGCGTGGAACGGGCCCATCATCGTGAAAGGCATCCTGCGCCCCGACGATGCGCGCCGCGCGGTGGACGAGGGCGCGGACGGCATCTCGGTCTCCAATCATGGCGGACGCCAGCTCGATTGCGTGGCGTCGAGCATCCGTGCCCTGCCGGCCATCGCCGATGCGGTGAAGGGCAAGACCACGATCTTCCTGGATGGTGGCATCCGGCGCGGCAGCGACATCGTCAAGGCGCTGTGCCTGGGCGCCGATGCGCTGCTGGTGGGACGCGCCTATGGCTATGGCCTGGCGGCGGGCGGCGGCCCCGGCGTGACGCGGGCGCTGGACATTCTCACCGCCGACCTGGTGCGGACCATGAAGCTGCTGGGAGCCGACAGGATCGCCGACCTCCATCCCGGGCTGGTCAGCCTCAAGCCTGATTTCCGCGTCGACTAAATCAACACATTGTTTTTGCTGATATTTTCTTAGTGGATCGGATTTTTCTGGCTACGGGCTTGATTTCAGACTAGTTCAAGATATATCTTTAGTGCATCAAGAGTATTGGAGAACTAGTATATGAGACATTCACATCGTGGTTTTGAGCATGGACGGCCGGGCGGCCGCCACCGGGGCGGGCATGGCTGGGAAGAGGGCGAGGGGCGGCGTGGCCGTCGCGTGCTCGATGCCGCTGGCCTGCGGCTCGTGCTGCTGCAGCTGCTGCAGGATACGCCGCGCCACGGCTATGACCTGATCCGCGCCATCGAGGAGAGGACCGGCGGGGCCTATGCGCCCAGTCCCGGCATCGTCTACCCGACCCTCACGCTGCTGCAGGAGATGGGACATACGCGCGAGGATGACGGCGGCGCAGGCCGCAAGACCTATGCGCTGACGCCGGAAGGCGCGGCCTTCCTGGCTGCCAATACGGCGGAAGCCGAAGCTCTGTTTGCCCGCCTGGCGGAAATCGCCGCGCAGCGCGATCGCGTTGACGGCACGCCCATCCGCCGCGCCATGCAGAACCTGCGCACCGTGCTGATGGACCGGCTGGGGCGCGAAGAAACCAGGCCGGAAACCGTGCATGCGGTCACCGCCATTATCGATGACGCGGCCCAGCGCATCGAGCGTCTGTGACCAAATCTGACACTTCTGGCGAAATTGTCAGACCATTGAGGCGTATTTCCTTGCGAAGACAAAGAGCAATGCCCAGATAGGACTGGGCTGAGGGAAGGGCGGGCTTGATGGCTAACGTTGCATGGTACCGGCGTGTGTTTCGCCGCAGCTGGTGGAGCAAGACCAAGATCGCCGTGGCGGTGGTCCTGCTGCTGGGCATCGGCGCGATCACGTTCTGGCCGCGCGGCCCCAAGGTGGAATTCGAGACCGCCAAACTGGCGCGTGGCGACCTCACCGTCACGGTCAGCGCCACCGGCAAGCTGGCGCCGGGCAACCAAGTTGATGTCGGCACCGAGGTCTCGGGCAAGGTCGATCAGATCCTGGTCGACTCCAATCATATGGTGAAAAAAGGCCAGCTGATGGCGGTGATCAACACCGACACGGTGGAAGCCCAGCTCGAACAGTACCGCGCCAGCCTGGCGCAGGCCCGCGCCTCGCTGGCCACGGCCCGCGCCACGGTGCAGCAGAACGAAGCCAAGCGCGCCCGCTATCGCACCTTGCAGGCCAGCGGCGCAGCCTCGACCCAGGAGTTGCAGACAGCCGAAGCCGATTATGCCCGCGCCATCTCCTCCGTCGCCGAAGCGCAGGGCAAGATCCAGAGCGCCGAAGCCCAGATCAGCAACAGCCAGACCCAGATCGGCAAGGCCAAGGTGACGTCGCCCATCGACGGCGTCGTGCTGTCGCGTTCCATCTCGGTGGGCCAGACCGTGCAGGCGTCCTTCAGCGCGCCGATCCTGTTCACGCTTGCCAGCGATCTGGCTGTGATGCAGTTGTCGGTGGACATCGACGAAGCCGATATCGGCGCGGTCAAGGAAGGGCAGAAAGCCACCTTCACGGTGGATGCTTTTCCTAATCGCAAGTTCAATGCCGAGCTGGTGACGCTCTACAACTCGTCCAAGGCCACCAACAATGTCGTCACCTTTCCAGGCTCGCTCCTGGTGGACAACCGTTCGCTGCTGTTGCGCCCGGGCCTGACCGCCACGGCCGAAATCCTGGTATCCGAAGTGAAGAACGCGCTGCTGGTGCCCAATGCGGCGCTGCGCTTCACTCCCTCGCTCGTCGCGCTGGGCAACAAGCCGGCGCCGGCTCTCGCCAAGGCGCCGGACGGCAAGCAGAACGGTCGCGCCTGGGTGCTGGTGGCCGGCAAGCCGGAATATCGCGATGTCATCCTGGGTCGCAGCGACGGCGTCTCAACCGAGGTTCTCTCGGGCAATCTGGCGGTCGGTGACACGGTGCTGACCGACATCAAGTCGCAGGTCGTTCGCGCCACCAATCCATGAGCCTGATCCTGTGAACCAGCCCCTGATCCGGTTTGAAAAAGTCCGCAAAACCTATGGTGCGGGCGAGGCTGCAGTGAACGCGCTGGCGGGCGTGGACCTGACCATCCGCGCGGGTGAGTTCGTCGCCGTGCTGGGACCGTCGGGCTCGGGCAAGTCCACCTGCATGAACATCCTGGGCGCGCTGGATACACCAACCTCCGGCCATTATCTGTTCAATGGCATCGATGTGGGCGGGCTCAGCCGCGATGAACGCGCCGTCTTCCGCCGCGACCATATCGGTTTCGTCTTCCAGGGCTTCAACCTGCTCAAGCGCACCACCGCGATCGAAAACCTGGAGCTGCCGCTGATCTATCGCGGCATCCCCCATGCGGAGCGCCGCCGCATGGCGATCGAGACGCTGGCGCGCGTCGGGCTGGGTGATCGCGGCCATCACACCGCCTCCGAACTGTCCGGCGGCCAGCAGCAGCGCGTCGCCATTGCCCGCGCCCTGGTCACCAATCCCAACGTGATCTTCGCCGACGAGCCCACCGGCAACCTGGACAGCGCCCGCACCCACGAGATCATGGCCTTCTTCAGCGAACTCAACCGCAAGAACGGCCTGACCATCGTGATGGTGACGCATGAGGAGGAAGTCGCGGCCTATGCCGGGCGGCAGATACGATTCCGCGACGGCCATATCGAATCCGACCAGATAAACCCCAACCCGGCGGGAGCGAAGTCATGATCTGGGACGCGGTCCTGCTGGCCATTCGCGAACTGCGCCGCAACCTGATGCGGGCGCTGCTGACCACGCTTGGTATTGTCATTGGCGTCTGTTCGGTCATCGCCATGGTGACGATGGGCAATGGCGCCACCGCCAGCATCTCCAACCAGATCGCCTCGCTGGGGCGCAATGCGCTGATCCTGACTCCCAACGCGCCACAGGGCGGCGGCGGGCCTCCGGTGACGGCCCGGCCCTTCATCCAGGCTGATGTCACGGCCCTGCGCCGGGACATTTCGCATCTGCGCGCCATTTCGCCCGAAGCAACCGCAAGCGCCAACGTCGTGGCCGCCAATCGCAACCACACAACGCAGGTGATCGGCGGGGACGAAGGCTATTTCATCGTGCACGACACCGTGCTGGTGATGGGGCGGCCATTCACCGAGCCGGAAATCCGTTCCGGTCGCGCTGTCTGCATCCTGGGCGAAACCGTGCGCAAGAACCTGTTTGGCGCCGGCGATCCCATGGGCCAGCAGGTTCGCGTCAAGAATATTTCCTGTCAGGTTGTCGGCCTTCTTGAAGCCAAGGGCGCCAACACCTTCGGGCAGGATCAGGACAATGTGATGCTCATGCCCCTCAAGGCGGTACAGCGGCGGCTCAACGGCAACAATGATATCGGTTCGATCTGGCTGGCAGTGGATACCGCCGAAAACGTCTCGCGGGTGGTCAAGGATACGCAGCTGCTGATGCGCGAACGCCGCCGGATTGCCGTGGGTGAGCAGGACAATTTCCAGGTCAACGATCTTGCCCAGATCACCCAGACAATCAGCCAGGTGACCGGCGTGATGACGCTTTTCCTGGCCGCCGTCGCCGGTGTCAGCCTTTTGGTGGGCGGCATCGGCATCATGAACATCATGCTGGTGTCGGTGACCGAGCGCACGCGCGAGATCGGCATTCGTCTGGCCATCGGCGCGCGCGAGCGTGACGTGCTCACCCAGTTCCTGGTCGAGGCAGTGATGATGTCGGTGCTGGGCGGGGCGATCGGCATCCTGTTGGGACTGGGCCTCTCCTATGCCGGGACCAGGCTGCTGAACTTCCCGTTCATTCCTTCGATGGTGACGGTCGCGATTGCCTTCGTGTTTTCGGCCGCGATTGGAATCGGCTTCGGTTTCTTCCCTGCGCGGAAAGCTGCGCGGCTCGATCCCATCGAGGCGCTGCGCCACGAGTGAAATTTCTGCCGAAGAATTGCCCGGCCTAGCCCAGGGAATGGGCAGGATGCGGCGATCTGATGGTGTGGATTAGAACACAGCGACAAAAATACACGCTGCTATTGCCTTTGCCCGTCACAAAAGCTTCGCTGCGTTGCAATAGGTCGGGTTAGTCTCACCGCGACCAACAAGGGGAATTTCGGGATGAAGGCCACCAGAATTGCGCCCGCCGCGCTGCTCAGCGTTCCGCTGGTCGGACTCTCCTTTGCCGCCAACACCGCGCCGCTGGCGCCGGGCAAGCCGGTTGGCGCCAACAATGCGGCGCTGCTGGCGGGCAACGGCGGCAATGACGGCATCACCCCGCCCGTCACATCTTCCACCGGCACCCACTAAAGGGCACGTAGCGCGACAGCGCGATATAACCATGTCGCCAGGCTTGCCAGGAACATCACCAGGGCGAGCCAGGGCGCGTGCGGCACCGCCGTTTCCAGAATCGCTTCCATCGGGTTGGGCAGGCTGAGCGTTCTTTGCGCCAGCCAGCCCAATGCCGCCACCCCGGCGGCACGCGCGCCGCCGATACGGAACGCGCCATAGGCGCAGCTATGGCGCAGCAGCAGCAATGACGGCAGGACGGCGGCCACCACCGCCAGCTGCATGGCCTCGATCCCCAGATTGAATCCCGCCAGCGCCATGACGCTGTCCCAGCTGCCCAGCGCCAGCCGGTCCAGCGTCGCGGCAAGTGCCAGGCCGTGGATCAGGCCGAATCCGCCCGCGATCAGCGCCTCGTTTCCGTGCGCGTCAGCGCGCGGCGTCTTCTAGCGCCATCGCGCCGGGCCGCGCCCGCCACAGCCGCAACGGCACTTGAGCGGCTTGATATGGGTTACCCAATATTCCTTGCCGTAATTGTAGCCCAGCTCTTCGCCCTCGCGAATATTGCGCCGCGCGAGGATATGGACGCGCTTCTTCTCGACATTCTCTTCCGGCTCGCAATTGGGATTGCAGGAATGATTGATGTAGCGCGCGATGTTCTGGCGCGTTTTGCCGTCGATGGCCATCTGGTTCTCAAGCTCGAAGAGGTATTTCCCCCCTCGGCGATCGGCCTCCGCCTCCGTGATGATCTCGCCCCAATATTCGCCGATCACCGCGCCCTTTTTGATGGGCCCGATGGCGAACAGGCCGAGCCCATGCGCGGCGCGCTTCACTTTCACGTTTCGATGGATGGTTCTTTTCATGGCGTCCGTATGGCTGTGGCGGGCGAATCTATGCCGCAGGTTCGCGGCCATGCCGCCAGGGCGCAAGGGTGAGGGCCTGACAAGGTGGTTGGGCGGCAATAAATGGTCGGCCCGCCGAACGCGGCGCAAAATAAACAGATTGTCGCGCCCGCCATTTTCCCGGCAGCGGCACTTGTGTCTGGCGAAGTGTGAATGCGGTGGGCGCTTGTGGCTTAAGCACTGCGCCGCGCCCTCATGGCCTCAAGTCGCTGTCGCGCGGCCATTCGGGCACCATTTTTAGCCCGCCCCGGCGGGCCAAAAATGGTGGGCGCGACAGGGATTGAACCAGTGACCCCTCCCGTGTGAATTAAAGTGGTCGCAGGTAGGAAGCCTTATTTTATTGGCTTAAATGGTCGTCCTTGAGGATCCGTTGACGATCCGGTTATTTTAGAGTCCTGCTAAGTGTCTGAAAACATTGAGAAATTGCCTAGATCTAGATGATTGTTTTCGTTGGGTTCTATCACATTTGGGACGGATTTTCTTATAAGAAATTTCCCTCCACCAAGCCTCCAACCCCCGCCTAGACCGCCGCCTATGAGGCTCTCAGAGCCCCTGTGGATAGCCTGTGGATATCTGATGGGTACGTGACCCTAATCTATCGCTAAGAGACCCTATGAGACCCTGGGATTGGGACATAAGAATCCAATGAGGCACTAAAGCCGTATTAAAAGCTTAGTGTGAGCGCCATCACAAAGTGGCGTATTTCCTGAATACTTACAGCCACACATAGCCACAGTTTTAGTCTCGGTTGCTTTGTAAGCTAAGGGAGCCAAATCGGTTCCGGTGTGGCTTCCATCACAATATGGTTGCTTCTTGCTAAGCCCACAGGAACACCAGTAGTAAGTTTTCCCGGCTTCTACTTCTACCATATAGGGCTTTTTCTGGGCTATAA
>Ga0114970_10000376_pt1 | contig 33015 bp, 35 predicted proteins | sample M_140205_XF_Meta_FD_87030 | JGI IMG/M metagenome (GOLD analysis project Ga0114970, IMG submission 87030) | Freshwater microbial communities from Lake Montjoie, Canada to study carbon cycling - M_140205_XF_MetaG | ecosystem: Environmental > Aquatic > Freshwater > Lake | place: Lake Montjoie...
CCTGGGTCTTCATGCATTTGTGGGGGAATATTCTTCGCTCATCTCGCTGCTCATCAGTTCGCGCAGCTTCTTGATCGCGTGGTGCATGATGAACCCAACGTTGCCAACGCTGAGCCCGGTGATCCCGGCGATTTCCTGATAAGAGCAGTCGTGGAGAAATTTGAGCCGAACGACCTCGCGGTGATTCGGTCGCAGCCGGTCCACGCTGCGCCAGATGTGCGCGTATAACTCCTGCAATCCGGCGCTCTCGGCGGGATCAGGCTCATAATCCGGCGTGGTCTCCATGATTTCGTCATTGCCAAGCTCAAGCCGCTGTTCTTTACGCAGAACATCGAAGGCGCGGTTGCGGCAGACGGTAAACAACCACGATTTGAGGTTTTCTCGGACACGTTCCGGTTCGGTGAGGTAAAGCCGCAGCATGGCATCCTGCACGTTTTTTTTTTTAATGTTACGGCCGCCACCGAGAATGCCTGCTGTGTAGGCGATGAGAGTGCTTTCATGCTGGTCTAACGCTCGCCTGACCAGCACGGAGGCTTCATCCTGGACGTGTTGATCGGGCATGCGTTGGTTCTGGTTGGAACGTTCAGACACAGCAGTTCATTAGGCCGAAGATCCAAGTTGCAGACGATTTCCCAATTGGAAACCGCAATCTTTCGCTCTGGGAGCGCGTTGAGACCACCAGCGTGAACGATTCCTCCTCTTCTGCCAACACTTCCTTTGTCTTGATCCTCCTAGCCCTGGGCGGTTTCGTTTGGTTGGTTCAGCACCTTTTGAATGACCCACCTGCGCCAACCTCAGTTCCAGCGCCTACTGCAGAAGCAGCCACATCGACCTCCAGAGCCGCCGTGGACTTCAGTCAGGCCAAGGGCGATGCCATGAACAACGCCACAAGCGATCAACTCAAATCCGTGCAGCAGATGGTCGGCGGCGAATTCGACGGCAAAACCTACGTTCCGGCTAAAAACAGGAAATAAGCACTCACCAACCGCCGCCGAGGGCCTTGATGAGCAGGACGCTGGCCAGGAAGCGCTCACCTTGGATGCGCGTAGCCTCCTGTTCGGCTCGCAGCAGCGTGCGCTGGCTGTCGAGCACTTCGTAATAGGCCACGAGGCCGGAATCGTAGCGTTTCTGGGAAAGATCGAGCGCACGCTTGGCCGAAACCGCCGTGGCTTCCTGCGCAGCAGCCTGCTGCTTTAAAATCGCCAAACCGCTCAAGGCATCCTCAGCATCACGCATGGCACTTAACACAGTGTTTTTGTAGCTGGCGGCCGATTGATCATAGCGTGCCAGCGTTGCTTCAATCTTCGCACGCACTCCACCGCCCTGCAGCAAAGGCCAATTGAACGCCACCGGGCCAAGGCCCCACACACGGCTTGGTGCATTGCCAATTTTCGAGGCATAACTCGTCTGCGAACCAACGGTGGCACCGATGCTAAGGCTCGGATAGAGCGCCGCTTTTGCCACGCCGATCTCCGCATTCAGCGCAGCCATCTGCCGCTCTGCCGCAGCAATGTCAGGCCGCCGTTCCAGCAGATCACTCGGCAAAGATGCAGGCACTGAAGGTGGAGTGCCGGTAATAGCATGCGCAGGCTGGCTGAACTGCGATGGCGTCGTACCGAGCAACAAGGCGATGGCATGTTCGAGTTCCGCACGCTTCTTCTGCAAACCCAGCGCCTCAGCCTCCGTTGCTGCCATGTCCGTCTCTGCTTGAGCCACATCGATCTGACCGATGTCTCCCTGGACAAAACGCGTACGGGCCAGTTCCACGGTCTTACTACGCACTGCGAGCGTGCGCTGCAGCAACGCGATTTGCGCGTCCTGCGCTCGTAACGCGAAATAGTTCAGCGCCAACTCACTTTGCAGTCCCAGCAAGGCGCTTTGATAATCCGCCTGCTCAGCTTCAGCTCTGGCGACACCGGCGTTGCCGCGATTGCGCACTTTGCCCCAGAAATCGAGTTCGTAATTAAAGTCGAACGTCGTGCCCATGATGTTGCGCGTTCGACCACCAGCGAAGTTGTATTTTAAGGTGTTCGATCCTCGACTGCGTGTTTCCGACGCATTCAGTGTGAGAAATGGAAACAAGCCCGCTTGATCTGCTCGTGCGAGTGCCTTGGCCTCGGTCACGCGATGCGCGGCCAGTTCCAGCGTAGGGCTACCCGTCTGCGCCTGCTGCATCAGTGCATTCAGTCGTGCATCGCCGAACAAGCTCCACCAGTTGCCGCGGCTGGCATCATCACGCGGCTTCGCGGTGCGCCATGGACCGGTGGTTTTGAATTCCGTCGGCAGTTTCGGCTTCGGCACCAGAAATTTCGGCGCGAGATTGCAAGAAGGCAGCAGCATTAAGGCAAACAGCAGCAGGTGCAGCAGCGCTGGATAATTGGATTTCTCCTTGGGTTCTTTGCCGGTGAGTGCGGTTTCCAGTTTGCGCGTCACATCAAGCGGCGAACCCGTATGCTCGGCAATCAAGGCATAGACCATCGGCACCAAGAACAATGTCACCACGGTCGCCAGCGAAACGCCGAACACGACAACGACACCGACCACCATGCGTGTTTCATAACCCGCGCCATGACCAAGCATGAGCGGCAAGGCACCCATCACCGTTGCCAGTGCGGTCATCACGATGGGGCGCAGACGCTGCTCGCTGGCTTGTAGGATGGCATCGCGGAACTCCAGACCTTCATCGCGGAGCTGGTTGATGAATTCGACGATGAGAATGCCATTTTTCGCCGCCAGACCGATGAGCATGATGAGTCCAATCTGGCTGTAGATGCTTTGATTCAAGCCCATGAGCTGCAAACCCAGCAACGCACCGGCCACGGCGACGGGAACGGTGAGCATGATCGTGAACGGATGCACAAAACTCTCAAACTGTGCTGCGAGCACGAGGAAGGCGATCAGCATCGCCAGCGCGAAGATCAAGCCGATGCTGCCGCTGTTCTCTTTCAACTTCAGTGCGTTGCCCTTATAGCCGACAATCGCATTGGGGGGCAGCATTTCGCGAATGATCTGCTCCATGTAGTCGATGGCTTCACCCAAACTGTAGCCGGTGGCAAGTTCGGCATCGAAGGTGATGCTGCGCATGCGGTTGTAGCGGTTCAAGGTGCCACTGTCGGCGAATTCATCCATCGTCACGAGATTCGCGAGCGGGATGAGCTGCTTCGAGCGCTCGCTGCGCACAAAGATATTGTTGAGGTCGAGCGGGCTGCGTTTGTCGCCGTAGCTACCTTCGAGCATCACGTCGTATTCCTCGCCCTGATGAATGAAAGTCGTCGCACGCCTGCCACCGAGCAGTGTTTCGAGTGTGCGGCCAATGTTGGCCGATGAAACACCGAGATCGGCGGCACGTGATTGATTGATGCTCACACGGAGTTGCGGCTTGGTATCGCGATAATCGCAGTCGAAGCCGATCAGCTTCGGATTTTCCTTCGCCTTGGTGAGGATGATGTCCCGCCATTGCGCGAGTTCTTCAAAGGTCGGGCCGCTGACGACGATCTCCATTGGCTTGTTCAGGCCGCGCATCATGCCTTGGCGCATGATGACAGAGACCTTGGCACTTGGGATGTCAGCGGTCTTTTGCCTCACCTCGGCCATGATGTCGAAACCGTTTCGCCGTGTGCCAAACGGTGTCAGCGTTACCACCGCGATGGATTCGTTGAAATCGGCCGTGGTGCCAAAGTTGCGTGGCGCGCGTGCATTCACACGGGTGGCCTCTTTCGTGTCCTCGACGAGATACATAACCTTCTCGTTCATCTCCTCCAATGTTTGCATCGTGTTAGCAAAGGTCGTTCCTGGAGGACTGGTGGCGGTGACGAAGAACGAGCCACGGTCCTCACGCGGTGTGAATTCATCGGGAATCGTCTTGAGCAGCCACCAGCACATGGCGGTGAGCCCAAGCACGATGGGAATGGCTGTGGCGGGAAAGTGCAGCGCAAATCCGAGCACTTTGCGATACAAGTTCTGCACGAATTCAAACACCCGCTTCAACAGGCGGGCCACGAAACCGTCCCCTTCCCGGTCACGCATGATCTTGGAGGCCAGCATCGGTGTCAATGTGAGCGCCACGAAGCCGCTGAAGCCCACAGCAATCGCCAGTGTGACACTGAACTCCGCAAACATGCGTCCTGTGTCGCCCGGCATGAACGTGACGGGCACAAACACCGCCAGCAGCACCAGCGTCGTTGCGATGACCGCGAAACCGACCTGCCGCGTGCCCAAGAAAGATGCCACCAGCGGCTTTTCACCGAGTTCGATGCGCCGATGGATGTTTTCGAGCACCACGATGGCATCATCAACCACGAGACCGATGGCGAGCACGAACGCGAGCAGCGTCAGCGTGTTCATCGAGTAGTTCATCGCATACAGCACGATGCAGGTGGCGAACACGCTGACCGGCACGGCCAGCGTCGGCACCAGCACCGCACGCATGTTGCCGAGGAAGAGATAAATGATCGCCACAACGAGCGCGAGCGCGATGAGCAGGGTGCGATACACCTCGTTGAGCGATTCCTCGATGAACTGGCTGATGTCGTAGCTGTTTTCCAGCCGCATGTCCTTCGGAAGTGTGGTGCGGATTTTTTCAACTTCAGCACGCACCGCTTTCGCCACATCCAGCGGGTTCGCACGCGACTGGCGAATCATACCGAGCGACACCATGCGCACGCGATTGCCTTTGAATGAGGTTCGCGCTTCTTCGGCACCGAGTTCCACTTTCGCGACTTCGGCCAAACGAACCTGATAGCCATTCTCGCCGCGTGCGATGACGAGTTTTTCAAAATCCTCCGTCGTCTGATACTGGCGATTGATGCGCACCGTAAACTGGCGGTCGAGTGATTGCACCGTACCAGCGGGTGGATCGACGTTCTCGCGCCGCAATGCTTCTTCCACATCGAGTGCGGTGAGTCCTCGTGCCGCGAGTTTCTCACGATCCAGCCAGATGCGTAGCGCATAACGCGTACCGCCATTAATGCGCACTCGCGCAATACCCGGCAGCCGAGAGAAACGATCAATGAGGTAGCGTTCCGCGTAATCGTTCAGTTCCAGCGTGCTACGCGAATCACTGGCGAGGTTCATGTACATCAGCACCTCGGCGCTGAGTTCGGTTTTGCCAACGTTGGGCGGCTCCACCTCCTCTGGCATCGTTGCTAGGACCGGCCCCATCGCTTCGCGGATGTCATTGGCTGCCGCATCGAGATCGCGACCCAGATTGAACTCGACAGTGATCTCCGATTTGCCGTCGATGCTGATGGAGGAGATGTTTTTGATCGCTTCCACCTGCGAGATGCGGTCTTCGAGCCGCTGCGTGATGCGGCGCTCCACCACGCTGGCGGAAGCGCCGCGATAGTAAGTTTCCACCGTCACGATCGGCGGTTCAATGTCAGGATACTCGCGCACCTGCAGGCGCGTGTAGGCCACGATGCCGAAGGCGATGAGAATCAAGTTCATCACCATCGCCAGCACGGGACGACGCACCGATGTATCCGAAAGCCACATGTCAGGGAGTCGTCTTGTCGGGCTGTTCGGGATTAAATGCCTTCACTGGACCACCGTAGTCACCGGCGACTTTCACGGCGGCACCGTCCTGCAAACCGACAATGCCATCGGCAATGATCATCTGCCCTTCGCTCAAGCCGCTTTGGATTTCGACGAAGCCTGGCTTGCGGCGCCCCGTTTTGACTTCGATGCGCTTCGCCTTGCCGTCCTGAATCGAAAATACAAACGCCTTCGCTCCTACCGGCACCAGCGCACGTTCCGGAATCGAAAGCGAGAACTTCGGCTCCACCACCAGCCGCACCATCACCAGCATGCCCGGCTTCAAGGCGAGATCCGGATTCAATACCTCCGCACGCGTGGGGATGGAACGCGTCACCGGGTCAATGCGTGAATCGAGGTGCGACACTTTGCCAGCATAGGTACGCTCACGATCTGTGTCCGTGCGCGCTTCGATGAGTGTTCCTGCCTTCACGCTGCCGAGATAGGTTTCCGGCACGGAGAAGTCGATCTTCACGACATCGATTTTATCCAGCGAAGCAATGATCGTTCCTGGCGTCACCAGCGCCCCCACGCTAATGCGGCGCAGCCCCAACCAGCCATCAAACGGTGCTGTGATGCGTCGATCTGTGAGCCGAGCCTCGGCCTCAAAGATCTTCTGCTTCGCGATGTCCGCGAGCGTTTTGCGTTCCGCCAGCCGTGCTTCCGGTGCTGCGCCATCTTTGACGAGATTTTTGAGGCGCTCGATCTCGCGTTCCTCTTCCGCCAGCGTCGCTTTGGCTGATGCGAGCATCGCCTGCTCCTCCGCATCGCTCAGCAAAGCGAGCAGCGTGCCCTTTTTGACGAAATCGCCATCATTGAAGGACAACTGCGTCACTGACTCCGTGACATTCGTACTGATGTCGATGGACTCAAAGGCCCGCACCGTGCCGATGGCATCCAGATCCAGCGCATAGTTTTCTTTGGCCACCTTGGCCGTCAAAACCAGTGCGGCACCCTTCGCTGTCGCCGCAGGCTTCGCTACCGCTTGCGTGTTCCGATGCAGCCACCACCAGCCGCCTACAGCCACGGCAGACGTGACAAGGATCAAAACAACGAGGCGGGACAAGGCATTCGGCCGGACTTCAGACATGGGGGTCAAACAAACGCACCTCCAGCGCCATGGCTAGCAGCAAAGCGAATGATTCACGATCTCTGAACAATTTCAGCCTAACTCACACACCGGACGCGGTGTCAGATCCGCGACACCTTTTGGGAACATGCGGTCGCGGGCGGTGAGGATTTCCGGTTCGTCTTCGGTGATGAGGACGACGTGCTCAAAATGCGCGGAGGGCTTGCGGTCCGTGGTGACGACGGTCCATTTGTCCTCGAGGATGCGGGTCTTGCCGGTGCCCATGTTGATCATGGGCTCGATGGCGAGGGTCATGCCAGCTTTGAGGCGAGGACGCTCGCCTTTTTTGCCGTAGTTGGGCACCTGCGGCTCTTCGTGAAGCTTGCGACCGACGCCGTGGCCGACGAATTCGCGCACGACGGTGTAGCCGTACTGGCTGACGTGGTGTTCAACGCTGTGGCAGAGGTCGCCGAGCATCCAGCCATCGCGCGCATACTTGATGGCTTTGAGGAGGGACTCTTCAGTGGCGGCAAGGAGATGCAGTGTTTCCTTGGCCACGTTGCCAACGGGAACGGTGAGGGCATTGTCGCCGACCCAGCCGTCGTAATAAACGCCGACGTCGATTTTGACGATGTCGCCATCCTGAATGACGCGAGGGCCGCCAATGCCATGAACGACTTCTTCGTTGATGGAGATGCAGATGTTACCAGGGAACTGGCGGTAGCCGAGGAAGGCGCTGGTTGCACCGCGGGCCTTCATCTCAGCGGCGGCGATGCGGTCGATTTCAGCGGTGGTGGCACCGGCATGAACTTGGGAGGCAGTCTTGATTAGGACATCACGCGCGACCTGACCTGCCTTGCGGATGGACTGCTGCTGCGCGCCGTGGCGAATGGGGATGTTCCCCGATTTGACGAGTGCCATGACGCGATGGAAAAAACTCACTGAAGGGTCAGCTTGTACACGACGCCGATCAATACGATGATGGCGAGACCGACCCAAATCCAGACAACGGTGGTGGAATCCACCGCACGCGCACCCTGCTGGATGCGATCCACACGGCCACGGATGCGGCCTTTCTTGAGGAAGCCATCATAGTGGCTCTGCAGGAGGTGGGTTTCGACCTGGCGCATGACATCAAGCACAACGCCGACAAGAATGAGTAAGCTGGTGCCACCGAAGAATTGGGCGGCGGAGCTGGAGATTTTCATGGAGCTGCTGACGACGCCTGGCATCACGTAGAGGCCGGTAAGGAAGATCGCACCGGCGAAGGTGAGACGGCTCATCGTGAAGTCGAGGAAGTCGGCGGTGGGTTTGCCAGGACGGATGCCGGGGACGTAGCCACCGCTCTTCTTGAGGTCTTCAGAGATCTGCGTGGGCTGGAACATGGTGGCGACCCAGAAGTAGCTGAAGAAGAAGATCAGCATGGCGGAGATGACGTAGTAGGTGGCGCCGGTGCTGATGAAGATGGCCATCTTTTGAATCCAGTTCACATCCTTGAACAAGGAAGCGAGGATGGTGGATGGGAAGAGCAGGATGGCCTGCGCGAAGATAATCGGCATGACGCCGGAATAATTGATCTTGAGCGGCAGATACTGCGTCTGGCCGCCATAGACCTTGCGACCGACGACGCGCTTGGCGTAGGTGATGGCAATGCGCCGTGTGGCCTGCGTGAGGGCAATGACCCCAGCAATGACGAGAATCATGAAGCCCATGAGCAACACCAAGGTGAAGGCACTGGCGGGGCTGGCCTTGACGCTACCGACGAAGGTCTGCCAGACTTGGATCAGCGCACCGGGAAGATCCGAGACGATGTTTACGCAGATAAGGATGGACACGCCGTTGCCAATGCCACGGTCGGTGATCTGCTCGCCCAACCACATCATGAGCATGGTGCCAGCGGTGATGGTGATGACGGAAGTGAAGACGAAACCGATGCCGTAATGCGGCACGAGCGGACGCCCGCCCAAACTGTCGATGGCGTCCTGCAAACCGGCCATCAGGTAGTTTTGCTGCGGATTTGCAAGCGATTGCGCGAGCAGCGTGGCCTGGAACACACAGAGCACGATGGTGGCGACACGCGTGTATTGAGTGATCTTCTGACGACCACCTTCTTCGCGAGCCAGCTTGCTGAGCGGCGGCCACACGGCGGTGAGGAGCTGCAGCATGATGCTGGCGCTGATGTAGGGCATGATGCCCAAGGCGAAGATGGCGCAGTTTTGCAAGCCACCACCGCTGAAGATGTTCAGCAAAGCAGCGACTTGGGCCGCACCGGAGGCGTTGTCGCCAGCCTTGTTGTTGATCCATTGGCCCAGCACCGTGGCGTCGATGCCAGGAAGGGTGATGGAGGTGCCAATGCGGACGATGACAATCATCGCCAGCGTGAAAAGGATGCGCGAGCGAAGTTCGGGGACTTTGAAGCTGTTGGCGAAGGCGGAGATCATGGATGGAAGCTGGAAGCGAAGATGGGCCTAGTGTCCTGACAGCATGCGCTGCGCGGAGACCGGCCCATCAAAACGGTTGGGTCAGAAAAAATCAGGCAGCGATGGAACCGCCGGCTTTTTCAATCTTTTCACGGGCCGTGGCGCTGACTTGCGCGCCCTGGATGGTGAGTTTGCGGGCGAGATCGCCAGTGCCGAGGATTTTGATGGCATCGCATGTGCGGCTAACGAGTCCGCTGTCACGCAGTGCGGCTTCGTTGATGATGGCACCATCTTGGAAGGCATTGTTGAGTTCACCCACATTCACGACTTCAAACACGTCTTTGAACGCCTTGTTGTTGAAGCCTTTCTTGGGGAGACGGCGATGCATAGGCATCTGGCCACCTTCAAAGCCTGGGCGGATACCGCGACCTGCGCGTGCCATCTGGCCCTTGTTGCCTTTACCGGAGGTTTTGCCGTGGCCGGAGCTTTCGCCGCAGCCGATGCGCTTGCGGCGCTTCTTGGCACCGGGGCGGGGTTTGACGTCTTGGAGTTGCATGAAGATTGAAAAGTTAAAACTGGGATCAATTACAGAGCTTTGCGCTCTTTGATCTGCTTGCCACGAGCGCGGAGGATTTCATCAGCAGGACGCAGAGCGCTAAGAGCGGCGAGCGTTGCTTTGACGACGTTGGCGTGATTGCTAGAACCAAGGGATTTGCCGATCACGTCTTTGACACCAGCGGCTTCGAGCACAGCGCGAGCACCACCACCAGCGATGATGCCGGTACCAGGAGTCGCAGGCTTGAGCATGATGAAACCACCACCGTGGGCACCCGTCACTTCGTGAGGGATGGTGCTGTCCTTGAGACAGACAGAATACATGTTTTTACGGGAGGCCTCAGTGGCTTTTTTGATGGCATCGGAGACTTCGTTGGCCTTGCCAAACCCGCACCCGACTTTGCCTTTGGCATCACCGGATACAACGAGGGCGCTGAAGCTGAAGCGACGGCCACCTTTAACGACCTTGGCACAACGGTTGATGTGAACGACTTTTTCGACACCACCATCCGCAGCACGGGCATCGCGGTCATCACGACCACGCCAGCCGGATTGAGCGGCAGGGGCGGCGGTTTCGACGACTGCGGCGATTTCCACCGGTTCGGTCTCAAGAATTACTGTTTCATCGGCCATAATAGAAAGGATGCGGGTGGATTAGAATTTGAGGCCTTTTTCACGGGCGGCGTCGGCAAGTGCCTTGACTTTGCCGTGGTAGATGAAGCCAGCGCGGTCAAAGACCACTTCGGAAATGTTCTTGGCGATGGCGCGTTCAGCGAGAACCGCACCCACCTTGGAGGCGTGCTCGACGTTGGCCTTGCCAGCGCCGTAGCCTTTTTCCTTGGTCGAGGCCGAGACGATCGTCGTGCCGGTGGCATCGTCGATGACCTGAGCGTACACGTTGGCGTTCGAGAAATAAACGGCGAGGCGAGGACGCTCGGCGGTGCCGCTGAGTTTGCGGCGGATGCGCTTGTGGATACGAGCGCGGATGTCTTTGCGATTGGTAAGAGCCATGATGGGTATCTCCGGTGATTACTTGACGGACTTGCCGGCTTTGCGGCGGATGTGTTCACCCACATAGCGGACGCCTTTGGCCTTGTAAGGCTCCGGCGGATAGTAGGCGCGAATGTCAGCAGCGAGCTGGCCGACAATCTGTTTGTCGATGCCTTCGATGGCGATCTTGGTGTTTTCGGTGACGGTCACCTTCACCCCTTTCGGGATGGGATGCAGACGTTCATGGGACTGACCGAGCTGGAGGTCGATCTCGGAACCTTTGACTGCAGCACGGAAACCGACGCCGTGGATTTCGAGGTTCTTGGTGTAGCCCTGGCTGACGCCGATGAGCATGTTCGTGATCAGACGCTGAGTGGTGCCGTGAAGAGCGCGCACATGGCGATCTTCGGACTCGCGGGTGACGTTGATGATTTTAGCATCGGAATCGACTTTGACACCGAGCGGAAGAGTCCAGCCGAGTTCGCCCTTGGGGCCTTTGACCTGCACCGAACGATCTGCACCGATCTTGATGCTGACCTTATCGGGAATGGAAATGGGTTGTTTGCCTACGCGTGACATGAGGGTTTTGACAGTTGGAGGTTTACCAGACAGTGGCGAGGAGTTCGCCGCCCACCTTGGCCTTGCGGGCCTTGGCGCCGGTCATGATGCCGCGCGGGGTGGAAAGGATGGAGATGCCGAGGCCGCCAAGGACGCGCGGGATCTCGTCGCTACCGACGTACTTGCGCAGACCAGGCTTGCTAACGCGGTCTATCTTGCGGATGACGGCGGCTTTGTCCTGATACTTGAGCTTGAGCTTCAGGCGGGGATGGGTGGCGCTGGTGTCCACTTCATAGCCCCAGATATAGCCTTCTTCCTGCAAGATGCGGGAGAGTTCGGCCTTCATCTTCGAGAAAGGAATGAGCACCTGCTCCTGCTGCGCGGAGCAAGCATTGCGGATGCGGGTAAGAAAATCTGCGATCGGATCGGTCATGACGCTGAGGGTGTCCTAGGGTTCTTAAATTATGCGGCAGCGGCTTCAGAGCCATCTTCCTTCTTCGGTTGGGCGGTGCGGGTGCGGAATGGCATGCCCAAGGCACGCAGCATTTCACGCGCATGGTCATCATTGTTCGTGCTGGTGACGAAGGTGATGTCAAAACCGAGGGTGCGCTTGATCTTGTCGATCTCGATCTCGGGGAAAATGCTTTGGTCGGTGACACCGAGGGTGTAGTTGCCACGGCCATCAAAGGCACGAGGAGCAACACCACGGAAGTCACGAATACGCGGGATGGCGGTGCGCACGAGACGCATCATGAAGTCATACATCTTGACACCACGAAGGGTGACCTTGACACCGATGTTTTCACCTTCACGCAGCTTGAAGTTGGCGATGGCCTTCTTGCTCTTGGTGATGATGGGCTTCTGGCCGGTGATGAGGGTGACTTCGTTCACCGCATCTTCCATCGCTTGCTTGCGTTCGCCTTGGCTGCCGACAGAGCAGTTAACGACGATTTTTTCAAGCTTCGGGACTTCGTGAATGTTAGCGAGGCCGAGCTGGGTCTTCAGTTCGGTGCGCTTCTGTTGATAGAGGGTCTTGAGGGAGTATTCCATGATTCAGTTTAGCTGTGCTGCCTTTCCTTCAATGGCCGCACCGTGCGGAACGACGATGGTGAAGGGGGAAGCAAATGGGGGGGCGTGATTTAGGCTTTAGCCTTCTTCTTGGCAACTTTCTTTTTCTTCTCTTTCGCGGGCGCTTCGACGCGCTTCACGTTGGAAATGTGGATGGGTGCTTCTTTTTCCTGGAAGCCGCCGGCTTGGTTCTGCTGGGTTGGCTTGATCGCCTTCTTGATCATGCGCACACCTTCGACGAGCACACGGCCCTTGGCAGGCTGCACTTGCAGGACGATTCCCTGCGCGCCTTTGGCGGCTCCGGAGATGACGACGACGTTGTCGCCTTTTTTAACGTGGGTCTTGATGTGGCTGCTCATAGCACTTCGGGGGCGAGGGAAACGATCTTCATGAAGTTTTTGTCGCGCAGTTCACGGGCCACTGGGCCAAAGATGCGTGTGCCGCGCGGGTTGTTGTCCTTGTCGATGATGACCATGGCGTTCTTGTCGAAGCGCAGGATCGAACCATCCACACGGCGGATCGGATGCGAGGTGCGGACGATCACAGCACGGACGACTTCACCTTTTTTCACGGCGGCAGTCGGGGTGGACTCGCGAATGTGAGCGGTGATGATATCGCCAATGTAGGCGAAGCGGCTGTTTTTCTTGCCCAGCACGCCGATCATCGTGGCCAAGCGGGCGCCGGTGTTGTCAGCCACCGGGATTGAAGATTCCATTTGCAACATAAGCTGTTTCCTCTTTTCAGGGTTTCAGGTTCGAAAATTTCAGGACTAGTGCTTCTGCACTTCCACCAGTTCCCAGCGTTTCAGCTTCGAGAGCGGACGGGTTTCAACGATGAGCACTTTGTCGCCTTCTTTGGCCTGCTGCGCTTCATCATGGGCGTAAAACTTGGAGGTCTTGCGCACGATCTTTTTGAACTGTGGATGGGGAACGCGGCGTTCGACCTCAACGACGATGGTCTTCGTCATTTTATCGGACACCACGACGCCGACACGCGTTTTGCGCACGGTTTTCTTTTCGGGGGCGGCAGGGGCTGCTGCGGTGGACTCGCTCATGATATTAGAAATGCTTCAGGGGTTTGATCCGGGATCAGGCAGCCTTCTTGGCAGCGGCGGCGCGGGTGCGCTCGGTGATGATGGTTTCGATGCGGGCGATCTCCTTACGGATGTGGGTCAGACGTGCAGGATTTTCGAGCTGGCCGCCACCGGCGCTCTGCTGGATGCGCAGATTGAGGGCTTCCTGCTTCAGTTCGCGACGGCGTGCGGAGAGTTCTTCCACAGTCGATTCACGGAGTTCTTTGATCTTCATAAATTCAGTTCGCAGGGGTGTTATTTGTGCAGGCTTTCGCGGCTGACGAAGCGGCAGCGGAGGCCGAGCTTCGTGGCGGCCAGACGGCAGGCTTCACGGGCGGTGGCCTCGTTCACGCCAGAGACTTCAAACAGCATGTGTCCAGGGAGCACGACAGCGACCCAAAATTCAGGTGCGCCTTTACCCTTACCCATTCGAACTTCCGGTGGACGTTGAGTAACGGGCTTGTGGGGGAAAATGCGGACGAAGACCTTACCTTTGCGCTTCAGGAAACGCGTGATAGCGACGCGGCAGGCTTCGATGTGGATGTTCTTGATCCATCCGCGGTCAAGCGTCTGGAGACCGAAATCGCCGAAGTCCAGCTTATTGCCGCTGGTGGCGTTGCCACCGCGATTGCCACGCTGGTGCTTGCGATATTTAACTCTGCTGGGAAGAAGGGCCATAGTCTAGGTCCGGTGAAAAAGGGTTTAGTGCAAAAGTAGTTCAGATCATGCCTGTGCAGGCGCTGGAGCTGGTGCGGGTGCACCATAGCCACCGCCACCAGAGCCAGTGCGAGGACGCTCGCCACCACGTGGACCAGGAGCGCCAGGACGGCGGTCACCACGGTCATTGTTACGTGGACGACGGTCGCCGGAAGGACGTGAGGTGCCTTCAGGAGCATTGCCACGGTTCATCCAGCACTTCACGCCGATGATGCCGTAAACAGTGCGTGCTTCAGCGAAGCCATAATCGATCGGGATACGCAGGGTCTGAAGAGGCACCTTACCTTGGCGATACCATTCAGCACGGGCGATGTCAGCACCACCGAGACGACCGGCGCAGCGGAGACGAATGCCATCAGCACCCATGTCCATCGCGGTCTGCACGGAACGCTTCATGGCGCGTCGGAAAGAAATACGACGCTCAAGCTGAACAGCGACGGCTTCGGCGACGAGTTGAGCATCGAGTTCGGGCTGCTTGATTTCGAAGATGTCGATTTTGACCTGTTTGCCACCACACATTTCGGAGACCTTCTGGCTCATCACTTCGATTTCTTGGCCTTTACGACCAATCACAAGGCCTGGGCGTGCGGTGTGGAGCGTCACGCGGACCTGATTCCAAGCGCGTTCGATGACGATCTTGGCAATGGCGGCCTGCATAAGCTTCTCCTTGAGATAGCCACGGATCGCGAGGTCGCTGTGAAGCGAATCAGCGTATTCTTTTTCAGGGGCATACCACTTGGAGCGCCAGTCTTTGGTGACTGCGAGGCGGAAGCCGATCGGATTTACTTTCTGTCCCATAAAGTGAGGAGGTGCGGTTCGGTGGCGTTGCGGTTATTCGGAAACTTTGGCTTTGGCGGCCTTGGCTGCCTTCTTCTTGGCAGGGGCGTCACGACGAGCGGATTTAGGAGCTTTCTTTTCTCCTTCGGCCTTGGGTTCTTCAACCTTCGGAGCGCCGATGATGATGGTGATGTGCGTCATGCGCTTCTTGATCGGAGCGGCTGAGCCACGAGCGCGTGGCATGATGCGGCTAAGAACTGGGCCGGGGGTGGCGATGGCGGACTCAACGATGAATTCGGATGCGTCGAGTTCGTGGTTATTCTCAGCGTTCGCGATAGCGGAGCGGAGAGTTTTGCCAATGAGGAAGGCGGATTTCTTCGGAGTGAAGTCGAGAATGCTCAGCGCTTGAGAAACAGGCATACCGGTGATGGCACGAGTAACTTGGCGGGCTTTCTGCGAGGAGATCCTGGCGTATTTGAGGACGGAGCGAACGGACATAAAAGCGAGAGGGTTCTGGACTTCGTTAGAGAGATTTATTGAGATCGACGCGGCCACGGTCGCCCACACGGACGGGATCAGTAGCACTGGCCAGTTCCTGGACCACGGCACCACAGACGGAGCTGCGAACTTCTGTGACGAGGACTTTAGCGATGGGCTTGTCTTCGCGGAAAATTTCAAACGGCATACCTGGCTTCACGCCGTCTTTGGCACCGATAGAGAGCACTGCGATGCCGAGTTCATTCTTCAAACTGACGACACGAGCGTTTTGCATGTCACCGGCAGGTTGTCCTTCGGTCTGGCCGCCACCGGCTTTCACGAGCGCACTATCAGCTTTGGTGATTGCCTTGTTGAGTCGATCGGCAGCGGCTGGATCAGCGTTCTGAGCGCTTTTCATCAGGCCCATGCCGGATTCAGCGAGTTCAATCAGGGAATTGGCGAGTTCATCGCGCTGTTCCTTCATGATGCGAAGATCACTGAGAGCAGCGAGCAGACGCTCCTGGGTTTGGTCCTTCGAATTTTCGAGTGCCCCGACACCGAGACCATCGAGCAAGCCACGCAGCTTTTCGTAACGGTCCTTCAAATCGGAGCTTTCGGCATTGGCAGCGGCAGCACTTTGGGCCAGCGCATCGTTCTTATCCTTGGAAGCCAGAATTTGTGCTTCGAGAGCCTGAATTTTAGCCGCCGCGACTTGGAGCGTGGTGTGCAGTTCTTGCAATTCAAGGCGGTCCTGCGCAGACACGTTCACAAGGCTCACTGCGAGAAGCAGAGAGCAAAGGATGCGTGTTGAGGCGGAGGCAGACATGAAAATGAGCAGGAGTAAGATTAGGCGAACGATTACTTGGCAGCCTTGACGGTGACGGCACCGTGAGACTTGAAGAGACGGGTCAGGGAGAACTCACCGAGACGATGACCGACCATGTTTTCAGTGACATAGACGGAGACGAAATCCTTGCCGTTATGAACGAGGAAAGTGTGGCCCACCAAGTCAGGAGTGACCATGGAGGAGCGTGCCCAAGTCTTGATCGGGCGTTTTTGCTTGGCGTCGTTGAGTTTGTCCACCTTATCGAGGAGAGCTTGCTGAACGAAGGGGCCTTTTTTGAGGGAGCGTGCCATGAGAGTGCGTGAGTGAGGAATGGATTACTTCTTGGCGTGACGAGTCTGCACGATGAGCTTGTTCGTGGCCTTCTTCTTGTTGCGAGTCTTCTCGCCCTTTGCATGGCCCCAAGGGCTAAGAAGGTGCTGACGACCACCACCGGACTTGGAGCGGCCTTCGCCACCACCGTTCGGATGGTCAATCGGGTTCATACACATACCGCGCACGGTTGGGCGAGTGCCCTGCCAGCGAGTGCGGCCCGCCTTGGCACTGACAACGTTCATGTGCTCGACGTTACCGACCTGGCCGATGGTGGCATAGCAGGTGGAGAGAATCTTGCGGATTTCGCCGGAAGGCATGCGCACCAAGGCGAATTCACCTTCACGGTTGGAGAGGACGGCGGCCTGACCAGCGGCACGGGCGACGACGCCACCTTTACCAGGGGAGAGTTCGATGTTGTGAATCGAGGTACCGAGAGGGATTTTGCTCAAAGGCAGCGCATTGCCAAGTTCGGGAGCGGCTTTTTCACCAGCGGTCACTGAGGCACCGACGGCGAGATTGTTCGGCGCAAGGATGTAGGCACGCTGTCCGTCCTTGTATTCGATCAAGGCGATGCGTGAGGAGCGGTTCGGATCGTATTCGATGCCGACGACCTTCGCAGCTTCATCGCGGCGTGAGCGCTTGAAGTCGATGAGGCGATAGCGCTGTACGTGACCACCACCGATGTGACGAGTGGTAATACGACCAGTGTTATTGCGGCCACCAGACTTGCGGAGAGCCACGGTGAGGCTTTTCTCCGGCGAGTGCTTGGTGATCTCATCAAATGAGTTCCACTCCTTGTAACGATTGGTAGGAGTTGTGGGCTTGAATGTTTTCAGCGCCATGACGGTGGATAAGTTAAAGGGTTGTGCCTGCGGGCCGGATGCCTGGGTTAAGCGAGATCAAATTTTTCACCCGCTTTGAGGCGGACGATGGCTTTCTTCCAATGATTGGTGCGGCCGTAGTCGGCGCGGCGTTCACGACGGGCTTTGCCGTCATAGTTGCAAGTGCGAACGCCAGTGACTTTTTTGCCGAACAGCTTTTCAATGGCCTGCTTGATGTCGATCTTGGTGGCATCGACATCGACGGAGAACACATACTCGTTGTTCTGTTCGCCGAGCAGCGTGGCTTTTTCGCTGAGACGGATGGTTTTGATGACTTTATGGAGGTCTTTCATGATCAGGCAGTCCTCTTGGCAAGGGTTTCAAGGGCGTCACCAGTCACCACCACGCTGCGATAGCGGAGAAGGTGCTCGGCATTCACTTCGTCAGCAGAGATGAGCTGAACGTTCTGGACATTGCGGCCAGCGCGGAAGGTGAGTTCATCAAAGCCTTTGCCGATGAGCAGCACGTTCTTGGCGGTGGTCAAGCCGTTGACGGCGGCGATGAAGCTCTTGGTCTTACCATCAGCGACAGCAAAATTCCCAACGGTAAGCACTTCGCCATCCAGAATGCGGGCGGTCAAAGCGGCGCGGAAGGCGAGCTTCTTGGTGCTCTTGGGGATCTTCTTCGCCCATACGGTCGTGTTGCGTGGGCCGAAGACGACACCACCACCACTCCAGATGGGGGAGCGCTTGCTGCCAGCACGAGCATTGCCGGTGCCCTTCTGATTCCAGGGCTTTGCGCCGGAGCCGGATACTTCCGAACGGTTTTTGGTGTGGGCATTGCCCTGACGGCGGTTGGCACGATAGGCCACCAGAGTGTCACTCAGCGCCTGAGAGCCTTTGTAGCCCTCAGTGAGTTGAATGTTCGCCTGCTTGGCGGCGTCGGCGGTGAGAATGTTAGCGGACATGATTCAGTTCCTCAGAAATTATTTCTTAGCTGCCTTGGTGGAAATACGTTGGACGTTCACTTTTTTAGGACCAGCTTTTTTGCCAGGACGCACCACAACGATGCTGCCGGTGTTGCCGGGAAGCGCGCCACCGATGAGCAAGACGCCTTCTTCAGGACGGCTCTGCACAACCACAAGATTCTGCACCGTGCGGCGGGACACGCCATCATGGCCAGGCATCTTCTGATTCTTCCAAACGAGACCAGGGGTAAGACGGCAACCGATGGAACCAGGACGACGATGCATCATGTGACCGTGCGTGGCAGGCTGTCCGGCGAAACCGTGGCGCTTCACAACGCCTTGGAAACCCTTGCCCTTGGTGGTGCCGATCACATCAACGACTTGACCATTCTTAAAAATGCTGGCGTCGAGCTTGAAATCTTCTGCAGGAAGCTTGTCGTCGCCGGTGAGACGGAACTCTTTGACGATGCGTTTAGCGGTGGCGCAACCATGCTTCTTGAAGTGACCGAGCAGCGGCTTGCTGACGCGGGATTCTTTAAGCTGGTCGCCATAGCCGATCTGCACAGCGCTGTACTTGTCTTTGCCGTCACTGCGCTTCACCTGAAGAATGGTGTTGCCGCTGACATCGACCACAGTGACTGCCACGGCGTCGCCTTTGGCGTCATAGACCTTGGTCATTCCTAATTTTTTGCCGATCAATCCGAGACTCATGAGTGTGTCCTCCTGGGGGTAAAGTGGGTGGCCGTGTTAGATCTTGATCGTGATGTCCACGCCGGAAGGGAGGTTGAGCTTCTTGAGCTCGTCCACGGTGCGGGAGGTGGGATCGACGATGTCCAGCAGGCGCTTGTGCGTGCGGATTTCGAACTGGTCCATCGACTTCTTATCGACGTGCGGGGAACGGTTCACGGTGAATTTTTCGATGCGTGTTGGCAGCGGGATGGGGCCTGCGACGCGGGCGCCGGTGCGCTTGGCGGTTTCGACGATGTCGGCGGTGCTCTTGTCGAGCACGCGATTGTCATAGGCGCGGAGGCGGATTCTGATGCGTTGATTACTCATGACGGTGTGGGTACGCGGGGATGGGGTTCGAGCCGCTGCGGCGAGTTAGATTTGCTGCCTCCGCGTTGTTCGACGATATGCTCGCCGATCTGCTGCGGCACCTGTTCAAAGCGTGCAGGCTGCATCGAGTAGCTGGCGCGGCCAGAGGAAAGAGTGCGGATGGCGGTGGAATAGCCAAACATTTCGGAAAGCGGCACATCAGCGCGGAGGATCGCGGTGGCACCACGGGTGTCCATGCCCAAGATCTTGCCGCGACGGCGGTTGATGTCACCGAGGATGTCGCCCTGATAATCTTCCGGGGTGGAGGCTTCCACAGCCATGATCGGCTCAAGGAGAATGCACTTGGCTTTCTTGAGGGCGTCTTTCACAGCGAATATGCCAGCCATCTTGAAGGCGTTTTCGTTGGAGTCCACGTCATGGCTGGAGCCGTCCACGAGGTCGATGTGGATGTCGATCACTGGATAACCAGCGATGATGCCGTTGAGAGCCGCTTCGATACAGCCGTTCTTGGCTGGATTGATGAATTCTTTCGGGATAGTGCCGCCGACCACTTTGTTTTCGACCACGACGCCGGAACCCGGCTCACCAGGACGCACCTTGATGACAACGTGCCCGTATTGGCCGCGACCACCGGACTGCTTGACCAGCTTGCCTTCACCATCCGCAGGGATCGTGAGCGTTTCGCGGTAAGCGATCTGCGGTTTGCCGGTGGTGGTTTCCACTTTGTGCTCGCGCTTGAGGCGGTCGCAGAGAATTTCGAGATGCAACTCGCCCATGCCGGCGATGATGACCTGGCCGGTTTCTTCGTCGGTCTTGACGAAGAAGGTTGGATCTTCTTCGGAGAGGCGCTGGAGGGCGTTGCCCATCTTTTCCTGGTCGCCTTTGGTCTTTGGTTCGACGGCCATCGAAATCACGGGTTCCGGGAAGGTTGGTGGCTCAAGCAGGATGTCGAGATCCTCATCACAGAAGGTGTCGCCGGTGCGCACGTCCTTCACACCCACGAGGGCGGCGATGTCACCCGAATAACAGCAGTCGATGTCCTTGTGAACGCTGGCTTGAATCTGAATGAGGCGGCCCACGCGCTCAGACTTACGGGTGCGTGGATTGTAGATCGTGTCCCCCTTGGAAACCTTGCCGGAATAGACGCGGAAGAACACGAGACGGCCAAACTTGTCGGACCACAGCTTGAAGCCGAGGGCACAGAACTTACCGTTGTCGTCTGGCAGCGCTTCGACCTTCACATCTGGATCGTCCACCAACTGGCCGGTCTGCGGCGCGATGTCGAGGGGGCCGGGAAGATAATCAATCACGGCATCGATGAGATACTGCACGCCCTTGTTCTTGAAGGCTGAACCACCAGCCATCGGAATGATCTTGTTGCTGATCACTGTGCGGCGCAGCGCCTCTTTCACATCCTTGACCGTGATCGGCTTCTCTTCGAGGAACATCATGCCGAGTTCTTCGTCATGGTTGCAAATCTCCGCCACGAGGCCGTCGTAGTTTTCCTTTGCCTTGGCAATTTCAGCGCCTTCCAAGTCACGCACGGTGTAGGACGAGCCAAACTTTTCGTCATCGTTGTAGATGATCGCCTTGTGATTCACCACATCAATCTGACCGATGAGGTTGTCTTCAGCACCAATCGGAATGAGGATCGGCCAGGCATTCGCGCCGAGCTTCTTGCGCACGTCGTTCACGACGTTGTCAAAGTTGGCACCGGTGCGGTCCATCTTGTTGACGAAGGCAATACGCGGCACGCCATACTTTTCAGCCTGACGATAAACCGTTTCCGACTGCGGCTGCACACCGGCCACAGCACAAAGCACGAAGATCGCGCCGTCGAGCACACGAAGGGAACGTTCCACTTCAGCGGTGAAGTCCACGTGACCAGGGGTGTCGATGATATTGACGCGGATGTCTTCCATCTCGCGTAGCTTGAAGATGCCTTCTTCCTTGAGCTGTTTCCAGCGTGCCGTCACAGCAGCGGAGGTGATCGTGATACCACGCTCTTTTTCCTGTTCCATCCAGTCCGTGGTCGCAGCGCCGTCATGCACTTCGCCGATCTTGTGGATCATGCCAGTGTAGAACAGAATACGCTCAGTCAGAGTCGTCTTACCCGCGTCAATGTGGGCGCAGATCCCGATGTTACGGGTGCGCTCAAGTGGGTATTCGCGGTTGGGTGAATTGGGGTTAGCCATGGAACAGAATAACGAAAAGTGGACGAGAAAAAGTGGAGTGAAATCGCTTAGAAGCGGAAGTGAGCAAACGCGCGGTTGGCCTGCGCCTGCTTGTGAACATCATCGCGCTTGCGGACGGCGTTCCCCTGACCTTGAGCGGCATCCTTCAGTTCATTGGCGAGAGCGCGGTGCATCGCCTGACCTTTGCGGCCACGGGCGAAACCAACGATCCAGCGCATGGCGAGGGATTCCTGACGACGAGGAGAAACTTCCAGCGGCACCTGATAGGTGGCACCACCAACGCGACGAGCTTTGACTTCCACGCGTGGCTTGGTGTTTTCGATGGCACGATTGAAAAGCTCAAGCGGATCGACGCTGTCGGTCTTGTCATTGAGTTGCTCAATGGCGGTATAGACAATGCGCTCAGCGAGCGATTTCTTGCCATCCAGCATGATGTTGCTGATGAGCGCTGCGACGAGTTCGCTGTCGTAGCGGCTGTCCTTGCGGACATCTTTGTTATAAACGCGTTTTCTGCGGGCCATGACGTGAGGAGATGGAGGGTGAAATCAGCGGGAGTTATTTCTTCTTCGCGGCAGCGGCAGCAGCACCGGCCTTCGGACGTTTTGCGCCATACTTGGAACGACCACGACGACGAGCGTCAACGCCAAGGCAGTCAAGGGTACCGCGAACGATGTGGTAACGCACACCTGGCAAATCCTTCACACGACCACCACGCACGAGAACAATCGAGTGCTCCTGGAGGTTGTGACCTTCACCACCGATGTAGGCGATGACTTCGAAACCGTTAGTCAAGCGCACCTTGGCCACCTTACGAAGAGCGGAGTTGGGCTTCTTCGGCGTGCGGGTCATCACCTGAAGGCAGACGCCACGACGCTGCGGGCACTTGGCGAGCGCGGGAGACTTCGACTTTACCGCTTTATCTTTGCGGCCGTGTCTGACGAGTTGATTGATGGTGGGCATGGTGTGAAAGAGCTGTGATCCTTGGCTTTTCGGAGCCAGTTTCGGAAGACAGCGTGCCATGCTCACAATGAGCATACACAGACTTTTCCGGTTCTGGGTCCGATAATGAAGGCGCTCCGTGGAGCGCCTTGATCTACCAACTTCACAAGTGAGGCTGGGCCTTGGGAGCGCGCATTCTCGCGAGTCCCTCACTGCTCGCAAGCAGTATTTCACTGTTTTGTTAACAATTTTTAAAACCCCACCCCCACTGGGCAAATCGTCCGCCTCTTAACGCAGTGAAGCAGGCATTTCTGCCTGCTTCACGCACACACTTCATCCAGCCACACTCTTCAGATCGACATCAGATAATCCAACAACTGCTGTACCTGCTGCTTGCTGAGCTTCAAATAGCGATCTTTCGCCGCCTTCGCCTCTCCATCGTGCGCTTTGATCGCATCATCGACCGTTGTGGCACGCCCATCATGCAGATACGGGGCACTGGCACGCAGACCCCATAGCGGGGCGGTTTTCATTTCGCGCACATCGGCTGGGCCTTGAGCGATGCCGTCTCCTAGAGCACCCATGTCATGGAGCAACAGGTCGGAGAACAGCCAAACCTCCTGATTTCGCAATGCCGCAGAGCGATTTGGCCCCGTAAACATCACCGGCACATGGCACAGCGCGCAGCCGAGGTTTTGAAAAACACTGCGCCCCACAGCGGCAGAATTCGTCAGTGGCTGGCGCGGCGGCGGGCCTAACCACCGCATGAAATCTGCTACGCGGTCGATGTCACCCTTGCCTGAGGCTGGATCCACCACGTCCTCGGGATCAGCGACGGTGTCATATTGGCTGAGAAGTTGGGCGTTGCCATTCGGTGCGTTCTCCACTGGGAAAAGCCGACTGGTGATGCCCATCTCATTGAGATAGGCGTCTCCGCCAAAGGTCAGCAGCGTCGCCACCTGAGCTTTCCAGCCAAAACGGCCGATCAAGGTCTTTCCTGTGGCAGGATCTGCGACCATGGCCGCTTTACCCAAGACACCATCGACGGGACGACGCCGCACATTGCGCAGAATCTCGCCATCAGGGATCGCTTCGATCAGGCCTAGACCAAACAGAGGTGTGGAATTGCGCTGAGCCACCACATTAGCCTCCGACGGCACGACTTCGTGCAAGATGGCGTTAATCTCCTGTTCTTGCTGAAGTGACCCACCCAGCGAGGTCAGCGGATTAAACACCCCGTTCGTGGTTTTTCCAAAACGCGTCACGTTGATCGCGCTAGCGCCACCCGTGGCTGGCGCGGAATGGCAGGTCACGCACGAATCACGATTGAAGATCGGCCCAAGACCACCGGCTTCCGTTTCAGAGCTTTCAAAGTCATCTTTGCCGTCAACAAACTCTTCAAGCTCCTTGCGGGACAAACCCGGCAAGGGATCGCCCAATTGTGGCTTTAAGGCATTCGGCGGTGGTCCCGGCGGACGTTTTTGGTGCGGTGGACGGTTCGCCGGATGTTTGGGGGGCATTTGGCCCGCTGCCTGCATCCCGAAGGAACAGGCCAGGACAAGCGTGAGATAAGTGGTGATGCGGATCGCTTTCATGACAGGATGGGGTTGTCTGTAATCACGCCTGTGCGTGATCTCGTTGTCTGGGAAAATCCCACCGCCTGAAAATCGTTACCAAAATTGTTTCAAGCTTGCTTCAATATTTCTTCCGCAACGCCATGACTCTCAAACTTATCCTCAAATACCTCCTCAGCGCCGGCCTCATCACGCTCGTCAGTGAAATCGTGAAACGCAGCGACAAACTCGGTGCCCTCCTCGCTGCCCTGCCCTTTGTGAGCATCATCACTTTGTTCTGGGTCTATCACGAGAGTGCCCCCGCCGTCCGGGAACAGAAGACCGCCGACCACATGTTCTACATCTTCTGGTACGTGCTGCCCACACTGCCGATGTTCCTGCTCTTTCGCATGTTCCAACGCTGGTGGGGCTTCCACGGTGCCCTTGGCGGCAGCACTGTCTTGACCGTGGTCTTGTTTGCACTGCTACGCGCTGTCACAGCCCGCTTCGGTCTGATGCTTTAACAGTCCGTCGCCGAGGCAAGCCAAAGGATGAAGGATTGTGATTGTCACATCATCGCGTTCGTGATGAACTTCGCCTGCTCGCGCCGTTTGAGTGCGGTCACTTTCCAACCATGAAACACATACTCTTCCTCACCATTTTCATCGCAGCACTCGCACAGGCCGATGATATTCGCCTTCAGCCGCCGAAAGACCTGAACGGCTATTTCCCCTTCAATCCGCCCTCGTCGCTGAGCGAATGGGACATGCGCAAGGAACAAGTCCGCCGCCAGATTATCGTGGCGGAGGGTTTGTTTCCGATGCCAACGAAGACACCGCTCAATCCTGTGATTCACGGCAAGGTCGAGGGCGATGGCTTCACTGTGGAAAAGGTCTATTTCGAGAGCGCTCCCGGTTTTTTTGTCACGGGCAGTTTGTGGAAGCCTAAAGTCATTAAGGGCAAGGTGCCGGGAGTGATGTTTGCCCATGGTCACTGGCAAGATGCACGCCTCTCACTCGAAACACCGGAAAAAGTGCGTGCAGAGATCGCAGCGGGTGGAGAACGTTTCGAACGTGGCGGAAGGAGCATCTTCCAGTCGCTCTGCGTGCAACTTGCGCGCATGGGCTGTGTCGTTTGGCAGTGGGACATGCTCAGTGATTCGGATTCCATCCAGTTCTCGCGTGAGATCGTGCATAAATTCGCCAAACAACGCCCAGAAGCCAATACGGTCGAGAATTGGGGCCTCTATAGCCCGCAGGCGGAGTCGCATCTGCAATCTATCATGGGCCTGCAAACCTGGAATGCCGTGCGCGGCCTCGATTTCCTCCTTTCGCTGCCAGAAGTCGATCCAGAGCGCACCGCGATCACCGGTGCGAGTGGTGGCGGCACGCAGACGATGCTACTCGCAGCCATTGATGACCGTATCAAACTTTCCTTTCCCTGTGTGATGGTCAGCACATCCATGCAGGGCGGCTGCACCTGTGAAAACGCCAGCTTGCTGCGCATCGGCACCGGCAATGTCGAGTTCGCTGGTCTCTTCGCACCCAAGCCACAGGGCATGAACACAGCGAACGATTGGACCAAAGAAATGGCAACTAAGGGCTTTCCTGACTTGCAGAAACTCTACGAGACACACGGCAAGAAAGACAACGTCATGCTCCTGCGCGGCGAGCACTTTCCGCACAACTACAATGCCGTCACACGCAGTGCCTTCTACACCTTCTTAAACAAGCACTTCAAACTTGGTCAACCGTCGCCCGTCATCGAGCAGGACTTCGAACCACTCACCAAAGAACAGCTCAGCGTGTGGGACGACAAACACTCTGCACCGAAAGCCGCCGATCCTGAGTTCGAGCGCAAACTGCTGAATTACTTCAGCGACGATGCTGACAAACAATTGCGTGATGCTGACCCGAAAGTTCTCCGTCAGGCCATCGAAGTCGTCATCGGTCGCACTTATGACAAAGCAGGCGAGGTCGAGTGGGCGCTCAATGACAAACAGGATCGAGGCGATCACCTCGAAATGACCGGAACGTTGATGAACAAGACCTATAACGAGGCATTGAATGTCGCATGGCTTTACCCAAAACAATGGAATGGTGGTATGGTCATCTGGCTCGATGACGCAGGCAAATCCGGCATCGCCAACAAACAAGTAAAGGAACTCATCGCTGCTGGCACTGCCGTGCTAGGTGCTGATTTGCTGTTCCAAGGCGGTGAACCGGTAAAACAAACTCGGGTGGTGGCCAATCCACGCGAATTCGCCGGATTCACGCATGGCTACAACCACGCGCTATTCGCACAACGCACGCACGACGTGCTGACGCTCGTCACCTTCCTACGCAACTCGAAGGTCGGCTCACATCCGAGTCCAAAGAACGTCTGCCTTGCTGCTTTCGGTGAACAAACCGGCCCCATCGCAGTTGCCGCCATTGCGCTCGCCAATGAACACGTGGATCGCGCTGCAGTGGACACGCATAGCTTCCGCTTTGGCAAGGTGCTCGACTATCGTGACCCGATGTTCCTTCCTGGTGGTGCCAAGTATCGCGATCTTCCAGGCATGCTGTCGCTCTACGATCCCAACCGGCGCTGGATCAAAGGCGAGAACGAAGATCGTAAGCCTACGGCGCTCGATTGGCTCTTGAAATAATCCCGTCATGAAACTCCTCCTCATCATTCTCACACTCGTCGGTTTTGCCGCCGCTCAAGACGCTCCGCTGCCACCCAAAGACAAGTTCCATCTCTTCCTGCTCGTCGGGCAGTCCAACATGGCCGGGCGTGGTGTGGTGGAAGAACAGGACAAGACGCCGCATGCGCGGGTGCTGATGCTTAGCAAGGAAGGCAAATGGGTGCCGGCGATTGATCCGATGCACTTCGACAAACCGGCGGCTGGCGTCGGTCTCGGCAAGACCTTCGGCCAAATCATCGCCGAAGCGAATCCAGGCGTGACCATCGGACTCATCCCCTGCGCGGTCGGCGGTTCACCCATCGACACTTGGAAACCGGGCGTGTTTTATCCAGCGACGAAAAGCCATCCATGGGACGACATGGTGAAGCGCGTCGATATCGCGCTGCCCGCAGGCACCTTGAAGGGCATCCTCTGGCATCAAGGCGAGTCGGACAGCAATGCCAAAGACGCTCCAGTGTATGAAGCAAAGCTGCACGATTTGGTGAAACGCCTGCGTGAGCTTGTGAAAGCGCCTAACGTTCCCTTCATTGCCGGTCAGATGGGCAAGTTCGATGATGCACCATGGAAGCCTGAGGCTCTCATCGTGGATCGTGCCCATCAAGATCTGGCAAAGAAAGTGCCGCACACGGCTTTCGTCAGCGCCGAGGGTCTGAAACACAAAGGGGACAAGGTGCATTTCGATTCAGCGTCGTTTCGTGAACTTGGAAAGCGATACGCTGAGGCATTCCTCAAGATGACCCAGAAGCAATGATCCCATCGGGATCGTGAAGAAGGCGAGTTCGCGACCGTATTGGTGCGCATGCTTCGCCCTATACTTCTCTCCGCATTCGCGGCACTCGCATCGACCACCCTCCACGCCGAGTTCAAAGCGGGAGCCGCCATCATCGACATCACGCCGCCAAAACTGCCCGTATTGGTCAACGGTGGCATGCTCAGCCGCTATGTGGACAAGATAAACACGCAGATTCATGCGCGTGCCATCGTGGCGACGGATGGGAAAACACCGATCGCTATTGTGGTGGCAGACAGTTGCATGATGGGCCGCGAATTGCTCGACGATGTCAAAAAGATGGCGGCGGCGAAGACGGGTATCGCCATGGATCACATCCTGATCTCGGCGACGCATGCGCATTCGGCTCCAGCTTCGATGGGATGCCTCGGAACCGATCCTGATCCGAACTATGTGCCCTTTTTGAAGGAACAATTGGTAGCAGCCATCGCAGCGGCTCAAGCAGCGCTTCAGCCAGCTCGCCTAGGATTTGCCAAGGCGAACGCGGCAGAGTTCACGGCACTGCGGCAATGGATTCGCAGGCCCGATCGAGTGGTAGAAGACCCTTTCGGCAACAAGACGGTGCGGGCCAACATGCACGCTGGAGCCAAGTGGGATGATTCGGTGGGTGAAGCGGGACCGGAAGATTCTGATCTCTCGCTGATTTCGATTCAAACGCAGGACGGCAAGCCGCTGGCGGTGCTGGCGAACTTCTCGATGCACTACTTTGGCGACAAGGACATCAGCGCTGACTATTTCGGACTGTTCTCAGACGGATTGAAGCAGCGCATCGACCCGGAAGGCAAATTGGTTGGCATCATGTCCCATGGCTGCAGCGGTGACATCTATCGCGTTGATTACACGGTGCCGGCGGAGCAGCGCCCCAAGCCCACGATCGATGAATACACGAACGGACTTCTCGACATCGCAGTGAAAGCTTACGCGGGCATCCAATACGGTGACCAGCCCGTGATCGCGATGGCGGAGAAACGCATGACCTTGAAGTATCGCGTGCCGGACAAGCAGCGGCTCGAATGGGCACAGCGCATCGTGGCAGAGATGGGCGATCGTTTGGCAAAGACGCCGACCGAGGTGTATGCGCGTGAGCAGATCATCCTGCATGAGCGGCAGCAGACGGAGATCGTGGTGCAGGCGCTGCGCCTTGGTGACATCGGCATCGCGACGACGCCGAATGAAACGTATGCGATCACCGGCTTGAAGATCAAAGCGGCGAGTCCCCTGCCCTACAACATGGTCATCGAACTGGCGAATGGCGGCGACGGCTACATCCCGCCGCCGGAGATGCATGCCTGGGGCGGCTACAACACCTGGGCAGCGCGCTCTGCTGGGCTGGAGGTGATGGCGGAGCCAAAGATCACCGCTGCGGCGATCGAATGTCTCGAGAAGGTCGCCGATAAACCGCGTCACGAATGGAAACTGAACGATGGCGTGGCTGCAAAGACCGTGCTGGCCATGAAACCGGTCGCCTACTGGCGCTTGAACGAATTCACCGGCCCTGTAGCCGCAGATGCGAGCGTTCATGGGCACGACGCAGTGTATGAGAAAGATGTCGCCTACTATCTGGAAGGACCGAATTCCGCAGACTTCTGCGCCAATGGCAACATCAACCGTGCACCGCATCTCGTCGGCGCTCGAATCCGCTCGCGCCTAGCTGGTCTAGGAAATCACTACTCAGTCTCGTTGTGGTTTTGGAATGGTATGCCCAATGATGGGCGTGACACGAGCGGTTGGCTGTTCTCACGCAGTCATGATCACGGTCTCAGCGTGTTCGGTGATCACCTCGGCGTCGGCGGCAAGAGCGGTCACACAGGCAAGCTAATCTTCTTCAACGGCACAGATGAAACAGCACTCGTGGCCGGCAAAACCGAGATTACGCGCTGGCAGTGGCAGCATCTGGTGCTCGTGCGCGATAGGAACGCCGTGCGTGCCTATCTCAACGGCGCGCTCGAACTCCAGGCCGAAAGCGTCATCGATCCATTCATGTCTTTGGGTGAATGTTTCTTCGGCGGACGCAGCGACAACGAATCCAACTGGGAGGGCCGATTGGATGAGATCGCGGTCTTTGACCGTGCACTGAGCGTGGAGGAAGTGGCGAAGCTGGGGCAGAAATGAGGCACATTCACTGTTCATTCACACAGCCTAATGCGCCGAACTGTCCCTTGCATTCCCACCGGCGCTAGCTAACCACGTCATTCCCTGATTCAAACAGGGCTCCGGGAAACGACTCGGAGACACTTCATGTCAGAACATCAAAATTCAAACAGTTGGACCCTGGCCCTTGTGGCTTTGGGTGTGGTTTTCGGAGACATCGGCACCAGTCCGCTTTACGCGCTGAAGGAATGCCTGCATCACGCCAACCCCTCGGCGGATGATCCCCTCGGCGTGCTGGGACCACTGTCCCTCATGTTTTGGTCACTGATCGTGATGGTCTGCTTCAAGTATCTCGGCTTCATCACCAAGGCGACCAACCAGGGCGAAGGCGGGATGTTTGCGCTGCTGACGTTGTTCCGCTCCGCCAAGGACAGCTTCAAGCCGCAGACCACGGGTGCCATCGTGCTGATCGGCATTTTCGGTGCCTGCCTGCTGTATGGCGACGGCATGATCACGCCAGCCATCTCCGTGCTCTCCGCGGTTGAAGGCCTGGCGCTGCTGGATGCCAAACTCGGCACCGGACTGGCGAACTACGTCGTGCCCATTTCCGGCGTCATCATCTTCGGACTCTTCCTCGTGCAGCGACATGGCACTGCGCGCATCGGCAAGGCCTTTGGCCCCATCATGGTGTTGTGGTTCATTACCTTGGCGTTCCTTGGCATCATCAATATCAGCAGCTATCCCGGCGTGTTTTCAGCGCTATCGCCGCATCACGGCGTCAATTTTCTCCTGCATCACGGCCATGAAAGCTTCGTGCTCATGGGTCTCGTTCTGCTCGCGGTCACCGGTTGTGAAGCGATGTATGCGGACATCGGCCACTTTGGCCGGCCACCGCTGGTGCGTAGCTGGTACTTCATCGTGCTGCCCGCCCTGATGTTGAACTACCTCGGTCAGGGCGCGTTGGTCCTTTCCGACGTCAAAGCCTCGCTGCAGCCCGGTTATCATCACTTCTTTAGCTTGGTGCCGCAGGTAGCCCTGATTCCCGTGATTCTGCTGGCCACAGCCGCCACCATTATTGCCTCGCAGGCCATGATCACGGGTGTTTACTCGCTCACCCAGCAAGCGGTGCAACTCGGCTACCTGCCGCGCTTAAAGATCATTCACACCAACCCCGACGTGCGCGGCCAGATCTACATGCCGCAGGTGAACTACCTCCTCCTGGTGGCCTGCCTCGCGCTCGTCTTCCATTTCAAGTCCTCCACCAATCTCGCCGCCGCCTACGGCCTGTCCGTGGCCATGGACATGACCTTTACGAGCGTCCTGTTCTTCCTGGTGGCTCGGTATGTTTGGCAATGGCCGTTCTGGAAGGCCTTTATCCCGCTGGTGATCTTCCTCGTTCCTGAACTCGGCTACGTCTCCGGCAGCTTGCTCAAATTCTTCGCCGGGGCTTGGTTCCCGCTCGTCATCGGCCTTAGCATTTGGATCATCATGAAGACGTGGACCGACGGCCGCGCCATTCTCTTCGAAGCCATGCAGCGCGGTCGCCTGCCCGTGCAGTTCCTCGTCGATGAGATCAAGAAGGATCGCATCATCCGTGTACCCGGCACCGCCGTCTTCATGTCCGCCAGCGCCGATGGCCTCCCGCTCGCGCTGCTGCATCATTTGAAACATAACAAAGCCCTGCACCAGCAGGTCGTGCTACTCACCGTACGCTTCGAGGCGGTGCCCTACGTCGAGGATGCAACGCGCCACGAGATCAGCGAGTACCACGATGAATTCTACCGCGTCCTGTTGCGCTACGGCTTCTCCGAGTCCCCCAATGTCTTCGATGACCTCTGCCAGGCGCTGAGCGAGAAGACCAAAGTCAAACGCAACGGCATCACCTTCTACCAAAGCCGCGAAGTACTCCTCACCAACGGCCCTGGCAAGATGGCCGCATGGCGTAAAAAACTCTTCGTCATGCTTTCCCGCCTCTCGCGTCCTGCCACCGGCTACTTCGAGTTGCCACCCCGCCAAGTCATCGAACTGGGCATTCAGTTGGAGGTGTAAGTGCGCGGCTCACGTGATTTGGAGTCTCCTTTGCCTTCACTCTGACCTTTGACCGAGGGGGCTGCACTGCCTTTATTCGATGTGAGTTAGCTTCTTGGTTAGTAGCATAGATCGCTGGCAGGGCCAACCGCACCATCAAGCACACTCAGGAAAGTTGTGACCATTCCACTCCTCTCGTGCCGTTTTCACTCGCTACGACTCCAAGACGCCGTGTTTTTTGTATCCGCTGAATATCGCCGCGCGGTCTGCGTCCCAATCGACGCTATGAAAATACTCTCTTCCCGTTCCATCCTCGCCGCCGTCCTTGTTTCCTTCACCAGCAGTTGCACTACCGCCTATGATGCCTACGGGCGTCCGCAGCAGGTCGTTTCCCCCGGCGGAGCTTTGTTGGGTGCTGCTGTAGTCGGCCTCGTCGCCTACGGCCTTGCCAGCGGCGGCAACAATAACAACAACAGGCAGTGCCAGAGCAATCGCTCCGGGTACAACAACTACGGCAACAGTGGCTACGGCTACAACGGCTACGGCTACAACGGCTACGGCTACAACGGTCACCACCATCGCAACAACTGGTAATCACACGGCCAGTACTTTTCGGCCTCTCTCCATATACTGCGCAATGACTAAGGCCGCTCACAACATTGAGGAAGCCATCGAAGCCGTCCACAAGGCGGGTCAAACAGCGGAGAAATAGGGCACGCAGGCAGACACAGCCAACCGTCTAGCCCTCATCCCCGCGCTATGGGGTTCACTATGCTGCGCACCTGCCGCGCCAAGCATTCGTCAGGAGCGCAAATCTGACGTAGGCTCATCGTCCCCCTCTTTGCCTCTTCCATACATGCTTTCTCTGATTCTGACTCATCCCGGCGGCGCCCATAAGGACGAACTGCTCGCCTGCTGCCTCCTCGCCGCCGTTCACCGTGTGCCCATCGTGCGTCGCGAACCAACGGCGGCTGATCTGGCCGATCCCAGCATCGCCGTCGTCGATGTCGGTGGCGAGCATGTCCCCGAGCGGCACAACTTTGACCACCATCAGTTCCCCGCCGATCACCCACCCGTTTGTGCCCTCAGCCTCGTGCTGCAGCACCTCGGTGTGTATGAAGATGCGCGGCAGTTCTGTGACTGGCTGGAGCCTGCCGAGTGGTTCGATACGCGTGGCCCCAATGTCACCGCGAAATGGCTAGGCGTGGATCGCAGCACCATGAACAAGCTCACCTCGCCCATCGACGTCACCGTCCTGCGTCGCTTCGCCAAGGCCAAACGCCTGGAACCCGACGAGCCGCTGTGGGAAATCCTCAGCTACATCGGCGCAGACCTGCTGGAGTTTTTGCGGGATCTGCGCACGCGGCTCGACTTCGTGGCACAGCATGCGGAAATGTGGCGCGTGGATGACCATGACATTCTCTTCTTGCCGCGCACCGAACCCATTCCCGACGATCCCTCCGCCGGCATCGGTCGTTACCTCGAAAGCATC
>Ga0114970_10000377_pt1 | contig 32997 bp, 38 predicted proteins | sample M_140205_XF_Meta_FD_87030 | JGI IMG/M metagenome (GOLD analysis project Ga0114970, IMG submission 87030) | Freshwater microbial communities from Lake Montjoie, Canada to study carbon cycling - M_140205_XF_MetaG | ecosystem: Environmental > Aquatic > Freshwater > Lake | place: Lake Montjoie...
CAAGCAATGTCTCACGAAGAAAAAGTGCGTCTGATACGCGCCTATGTCGGAGACAGAACAAATAGGCGCCATCGTCCAGGGCGCGCGTTCGAACGCACCGACTATCGCTTTGATGTCTTGTCTGACTACGGAGCGTTTCGCGATATGCAACGTCACCGCATGCTCACCATTGAGTGGCAGCCATTAACGCCGAATCATGGCTATGTGCGACCAGATATTGTTGACGAGGCATCTCAAACGTCTGCCTTTGATGAAGTCATGGAGCGTTCAGCAGAGCTTTACGATGCGCTGCTACCTGAATATCCAACACAGGCTGCGTACGCCGTTTCAATGGCATATCGCATTCGCTATGTCATGCAGTTCAATGCTCGCGAGGCCATGCATATGCTTGAATTACGCTCGAGCCCTCAAGGCCATCCCGCGTACCGCAAGGTCGCTCTCGACATGCATGCACTCATTCGCGATCAAGCCGGCCATAAGGCAGTAGCCGAAGCCATGATTCACATGACAACAGATGCACCAGAATTGGAACGTCTTGAATCGGAACGACGAGCAGAGGCGAAGCGCAACGGGTGACCGCCTTCACAAAAGGTTGAAAAATGGTGAAATCATAAAATTTTCATCAGATTTTCGCACGATTTGCACGAATACACCGGGTAGCACCTATGGTACGCGCTGAAGGCGAGCAGATTGTCTACAGTTCGCTCGCCCCCAAAGCAATAACGAAAGGTTTCGGTTTATGGCCAGCAGCAAAAAGAAGCCAGCTAAACAAGTAGATATCGATCCAGAAGATGAAGTAATGGAGATTGATGAAGGCGACGAAATAGATGCCGTTTCACTCGTTGAAGATCTTGACCCCGATCTCGACCCTGAAGATTTAGCTGAAGAACTTGAAGACGACCCACTGCTGGAAGACGAAGATTTTGTCGCTGCAGACGAAGACGAAACCGACGAAGCAGAAGCGATGACGCCTGCATCACGTCGTGCTGCAGCAAGAGACGAAGAAGATGACGACGATCTCACCACTCCAGACGACGTAGAAGAAGATCTCGATAAAATTCTTAAAGATCGTCTTGTTGCCGCAGACGACGTGCCTATTGAAGACGACGATGAAGAAGGCGAAGTTGACGAACGCAATACCGATGGCGACCGACTACAACCACGTCAAGCTGGTGAAGAGATGTGCGCGCAGTGTTTCCTTTTGGTGCGTCGCAGTGCTCCAAACTGCCCAGTCGGCGACGATGCCTGCCCCATTTTTGCAGTGAAGTAAGAAGCAGCATCCATGAAACAACAGTCGTTAAAGGAACTCACAACTCGCGTAGATCAGCATCTGAGAAATGCACGATTCATAGGAAAACTTTCTATTGATGTAGCGCAAAAAAAACTTCAGCAGTTCTGTGCATCTTCACACGAATCTTCAACGAAAGATTCTGACCTTCCAACCGAGGCTGTAGAGCCTTCCTCTGACCTACCAATTGAGAATTACGATGCCTTAACGGCCAAAGAAATTGTGGCGGGCCTCAGAGGCTGTTCACCAACCCAAATGCTGGCAGTCTTCAACTACGAAAATACACATCGCCAGCGGAGAACCATCTTGAAAGCGGCTAGTCCAAGCGATGAGTAGGGAAGTAGCACTAGCTACTCACTACGTGGGGACACTTTGCTTCAACGTCTTCGAAGTTGAACAATCTGATGCGAATCTACAAGCCATGAGAAGCTCGACCGGAGCCGCTCTAGGTTCGCAGCGTGGGGCATCTGCTTGGTCGTTTCTTACAGATTTGCTCGGCGAGTCATCTGGTAGCAAACAATTTTGTTTGTTAACCGAAATCGACAATATTGCCGTTGGATACTTAACCGGTCACATCATTGGCAAGCGCTGCATTGTTACTACTCTTTACGTTGAAGAGGGGTGCCGCTCACTAGGAATCGGTGCGCGTCTCTTGACCTGTGCACAGCAATTTGATGTCAATGCAAATGAAACTCTCGTATGTGTTTTGCCTGGGCAAAGAGAATTGAAAAACTTATGTGAGCAAGCAGGACTTCCTGCTCAGCTCATATTTGCCGGAACGCCCTAGCGAGCTTTCCAGTTCGGGAGTCGCTTCTCAATAAAGGCAGTAAGACCTTCTTTTGTGTCTTCAGAAGCCATGATTGCTCCAAACTCTGCATTTGTCATAGAGATGAGGTTTTCATCAGTTTCAAATGCCGAGGCAAGCACAACTTTGCGGCTAGCCCACACAGCAAGAGGAGCAGCGGCACAAATGCGTTCAGCAATTTCTAGTGCTTTTGGCATCACTTGGTCTGGAGCAACAACATGGTTCACAAGACCAAGCTCGTAGGCCCTTTGCGCAGCGAGTGGTTCACCAGTAAGAATCACTTCCAAAGCAGTAGCACGACCAATAGCTCGTGGCAGGCGAAAGAGTCCTCCGGCTCCTGCAATGAGATTGCGCTTCACTTCAGCAAGGCCAAATGACGATCTATTACTTGCCACTACAAGATCGCAAGACAAGACAATTTCACAGCCACCCGCAGTTGCCAAACCATCTACTGCAACAATGACTGGTTTGCGACGCTCACGGTAAGCAATGCCTGCAAAACCGCCGCGCTTTGTGCTTAAGCCACCGGCGTTTCCAGAATTAATTGCTTTGAGGTCTGCCCCTGCACAAAAAACAGGCTTTTCCTGACCCGCAGTATTTGCGGTCACAATTCCGACCCAAATGTCGTCGTCGGACTCAATGATGTCGAGTGCTGCTTCAACGCCGCTTGCAACGTCACCATTGACGGCGTTGCGGGCTTCTGGACGGTTCAGCGTGATGATGCCTATGCGGCCACGCTTTTCAAAAAGGACGATGTCTGACATGGAAACATCTTAGGACCCACGGCCAAGTGAGGTGAATTTATGCTTGTGTTGGCTCTACTGGAGCCTTCACTGGCTTTTTCTTCTCTACAGGCCGTGTAGGGCGCAATGGACGCGGCATAGCGGTTCCAGGCGTTACAACGATGCTGAATAATGCAGCGATCTTCGGAATTGAAGGCGCAAGGCGAGTGATGGTGGTTGCCAACTCGGTGGTCACCGTATTTGGCGGGGCAGGCGCCACAAGCTGTGACCTGACCGGGCTAAAGGCGGCAGCTTCGAGCACTGCAATCCAGCGATCACTTGGTGCATCGGCTTCAAGATTTTGTGAAGCTGCAGCAGCGAGGCGTGAACCTAGTTCTGAAGGGAACGGAGCACCAGCTTTAGGTGGCTGTGACGAGAGCTTCAAAGCGCGAACGATGCGGCCGACCTTGAGCGCTGCGTCGATATCGGACAACCATTCTTTTTGATCTTTTTCTTGACGCGCAACGAGCCCTTCGCGAAGGGTCTTTGCAATAGCGCGTGTTGTTTCATCACGCGCAATGGCTGGGTCGTCGCCAGAGGTAACAACCGAACGTAGATCGCGCAGGTCGAGTGTGTCGAGATCGGCAACAGCAGCATCGGCACGATCGAGCCATTCAGCTACGCGCAATTTTGGAAGAAGATTTTCGGCCATTGTTATGAGACCATCGGCAGGGATGAGTTCTTTGCCTTCTTGCTTCAGAACCTTATTTTGGTCTGCAATTGCGGTACGCACTGCAGGAATACCACCAGAAAGCACACGTTCTGCAATAGCACTTTGTGCTTCTGGAAGATTCGCCAAAATTGTATTGCGATGTACGCGACCAGGCTTCAAACGTTTTGCACGTGGACGCTGCGGCAGGTCTGGTGGAGGAGTGAATGACGGACGACGACGAGTGTCTGCACCCTCTGGGCGTGGCTCGCGAGTTCTGCCTTCATCTTTTGCACCGTCTTCACGACGAGGGCGGCGTGCACCTTTGTCTCCGGGTTTGCCATCGCCGGGCTTGTCGTTACGGCGACCACCGCGCTTGTCGCCCGAAAAGGAGCGCTCAGAACGTGGTGCTTTGGTCTCCATTACTGCTTGGAATGGTTTGTCCGAAGGAAGAATTTCAATTCTTTCTAATTTCTCTACGCGTTGCTTGCCAGCAACAACGCCCAAGATGGTGATGCCGTCGATAGCAAAATCGGCATCGGCCTTAACTACGTCTCCGACTTTGTGCGACGAAGACAAAATAGAACCGTCGAGCACACCTTTAGGATTCTTTGCTCCAGCAGCTCGCCAGGTCCACGAACCATCGGGGCTATTACTAGTGAGTTCAATTTCAATCCTGCGCGACATAGGCAAGGAACGCTAACGGCAAAAACAGGATATTTCTCTGTTCACACGACATTGTCAGCGGTGCGTCTTGCACCATTAGTAACATGTGTAAGTGCCTATCTACGCTCTTGGAACCCAGGTTCCCACTATTGACCCCACTGCCTATGTTCATCCCGATGCAGTAATTATTGGCAGTGTCACTATTGGACCAGAATCCACCATCTGGGCCGGTGCAGTTCTTCGTGGAGATGACGGCAAAATTGTCATTGGTGCCCGCACAAGTATTCAAGACGGAACGGTCATTCATACCACCCCCATGTACCCAACAACGGTGGGCGACGACTGCGTCATTGGCCATATTGTGCACTTAGAAGGCTGCACAATTGAAAGCAACGCTCAAGTGTCTTCAGGAGCCATTGTGCTGCACCAAGTGGTGGTGCGTTCCGGGGCAATCGTTGCTGCCAATGCTGTTGTGCTGAATGGAACCGAAGTGCCAAGTGGTGCGCTTGCTGTTGGGGCGCCGGCAACAATCAAGCTCGATCGCGCTCGATCTGCCGATATTGCGATGGGTGTGGCTGCGTACGTTGCAAAGGGTCACCGATTCCGCAAAGAACTTCGCCGCATCAATGACTGATTCGGCGCAACACTCAGATCAAAATATCCTTCTTGAAATTTTAGTCGAGCAAGAGTTCTGCGAAATTGTGAGCGATGCGCTGTGGGCGTGCGGTGCACAAGCCGTTGAGGTAATAGACAGTTTTAGTCAATGCGTTGTTCGCACTCATCTGGGCAATGATCCGCTTGGTCAGTGGGAATCATATGTTGAGCAGTTCAGCAGTGCAGACAACAGGCTTAGAGATTGGCCGGTGCGCTTGTTTACGCAGAATACTGATGTAGCCAATACCTGGCGTGAATTTGCGAAAACAACTGTTGTTGAATCTGTCGCTCTCATTCCGCAGTGGAAGAGAGATGAGTTTGATTACTCAGACTCTTCTCTGCTTCCCATATTCATCGAACCTTATGGCTCTTTTGGAATGGGTGATCACCCGACCACTCGAGCAACTCTTACTTTGGCCTTGCGTCATCTGCAGAGCTATGGCGAAGCCCCAAGAATTCTCGACATCGGATGCGGATCAGGTGTACTCAGTGTTGCTTTGATAAAGAAATTCAATGGAGTGGCACATGGAATTGATCTTGCTGCAACTGCAATTGAAGCAAGCATTTTCAACGCTCAACTCAATGGGGTAGAGGGTTCATTCACTTGCCAACAAGGTGGTCTTGAGTGCATCTCAGGCACCTACTCACACGTCTTGGCCAATATCTTGGCTCCGGTATTGCTCGACGGTTCAGTTTCTATCTGTGCCGCTGTAGAAGAAGATGGCTACCTTTTCCTCAGCGGATTCACTGATACACGAGAAAAAGACATCGTGACGTGTTATGAAAAACTCGGGTTTCGTTATATCAACAAAATTGAAATTGATGGCTGGCTTGCAATCAGCCTGCAGCGCGTGAGCGCACACCAATTGGTGCAATGAGGTGAAACCCAGCGCTGTGGCGCTCTTCTTCAGACTCGCCGCCCCAGAAACCATATTCGTGATTCTCTCGCGCGAAACTGCGACAGGTGTCGAGCACGGCGCAGGACATACATACTTCACGGGCCATTGATTCGCGACGTAAACGTGACTGAGGACGCTCAGCTGCAGGAGGGAAAAACACTGTGGTGAGCCCGCGACATGCGCCTTCACTCATCCATTTCTCCACAGCAAAATCGCGCCTGGAATAAGATTCAACTGCCGCCATCACACACCCCCCGATGTACTGCTAAAACCCGATAACTCATTCTAACTACAAGTAACTCTACAGTCAATTAGCCATTCAACCGTCAAGTTACTATTTGGTAAACCGCTTCAGCGAAGGAATTCACATCGCTGACCTCTGTATCCCACGAGGTCATCCATCGCACGCGGTGGCGCGCTGGTTCCCAATCCCAGAAAAATGACACCTCTCGCAGCAGCTCGGCATGGTGAGGAGAAATGGTGGGGTAGAGGCTGTTCACCGCAGGTGCCCCAAATAATTCGAGAGACTGAATTGGTTGCACGGCGGCATACAACAATGCAGCTGCTTCGTTAGCAGATGCGCCAATCTTCACCCATAAGTCGTTCTTCAGCACCGCAGCAAATTGCGCAGAAACGAATCGCATTTTGGAAGGCAACTGTGTTGTTTGCTTTCGAGCGTAAGGCGCATACCGCAAAGCGCGCTGGGCATTTTCTTGCGAAAAATCTTTATACGAATGCGCCCGAGCAGCGCCCTGAGGAAAATAGAGAACGGCCTCTCCATACATCAGTCCATTTTTGGTTCCACCGAAGGTGAGTACGTCTACACCTGCGTCAACGGTGAATTTGCGTAGCGACGAAATTCCACCCAGGGCAGCAGTTGCATTAGCTATACGTGCGCCATCCATATGCACAAGTAGGCCATGCTCATGTGCGCATAAGCACAGCTGTTCAATTTCCTCTGTTGTATATAGCGTTCCTAATTCTGTTGGTTGAGTGAGCGATACAACACGTGGCTGAGCATGATGCATTACACCAATGTCACCTGCGACTCGTTCAATATCTTTTGTCGTTACTTTTGCATCGGTACTAGGCACCGCCAGCAATTTGATTCCGGCACGTTCAGGGGCACCAGTTTCATCAATGTGTAAATGCGACCACTGACTGCACAGAACCGCGTCGCCTGGGCCACACAAACTAGAGAGAGCAAAGACGTTGCCACCAGTGCCACCAAAGACGAAGAATGTTTTTGTACCTGCACCGAAGATTCTCTCGAATTGATTCTCGGCCTCAGCAGTAAACACATCGCCGCCGTAAGCAATTGCATGATCAAGATTCGCTGCTTGCAGGTTCTCCATGACCACTGGGTGCACGCCAGCAAAATTGTCTGAGGCGAAACTTCGAATGGCGGCCGAATGAGATGACATTGACATCAGTCTCTCAAATAAATCTCTAAATGTGCCATAATTTCGTCATGACGAAATTACCCATTGACCAGCAGTGGCAGAGGAAGGCAACTCCCGATGGACCCCGTTGCCGGTGGTGTCGCCGAGTGCTCGTAGAACGCTCCGGCCCGGGTCGCCCAAGGGCATATTGCAGCCAGCCTTGCCGTCAATGGGACTGGGTTGCACGCCAACGCGCTCGAGAAGTTCAACTGAGCGACGAGCAATTAGTTATGGCACGTGAAGAGCTCAACGACGTACACGATGCGATGTACGTATTGTCATGCGCCGTACAAGATGTTCAGCGCGATCTAGCCACCAATAGGCAACCAAGTGCCAAGGAGCTCAAAGACATGCTGCAATGGATTTTGGAATGTGCTGAACCCATTGGGTCTCTACGGCTACGCCCATAATAAGCGTTATGTAAATTATTTATGGATAACAATATCGTCGTATTTGAACCCCACTAACCTGCCCATATGAGTAACCCCTCAAACGACATATTCAGTTCAGCGGCTCTATCAATTTTGAGCGACTTAGAGGAACTCCGCGTGAACGATATTCGCTGGCGCGATGGCAAGGCATTTAGTTTGACCTATTGCGCCTCAGACGAGGCTCGACATCTTTCTGAAACTGCGTACCGCATGTTTTCACATGAGAATGCTCTGAATGTTGCAGCATTCCCCAGTCTGAAAAACATGCAACAAGAAGTACTCGATTTCGTCATGCAACTCCTGCAGGCTCCACCATCTGGTGCTGGCTTCATGACCTCTGGTGGCACCGAGAGCCTTGTGCTCGTGGTCTACGGCGCTCTGCAGCGTGCTCTTGCCCAGAGAGGCTCAGAGCGCCCCCAAGATCAGCGTTTCAATGTGGTCTTGCCCACAACAGCCCATGCCGCGCTCGAGAAGGGATGTGCTTACTTCAACGTAGAGAGTCGCCGCGTTCCGGTTGGCGCCAATTGGCGAGCCGATGAGCAAGCCATGATTGCCGCATGTGATGAAAACACCATTCTTGTGGCCTGCTCTGCCCCACAGTATCCCCAAGGCGTAGTTGACCCAATGGAACTTATTGGTCAAGAAGCACTGCGACGCGGTATCCCCTTCCATATTGATGCATGCATGGGCGGAATGCTTCTCCCCTTTCTCGCACCTCCGAACATGCCATGGAATTTTTCCGTTGCAGGTGTTACTTCAATGTCGGTAGATCTTCACAAATATGGCTACACCGCAAAAGGCGCAGGCGTCATTATTTATGCCAACAAAGAATTGCGCAACCACCAAACTTTTTTCACCGACAACTGGTTAGGTGGAATGTATGGATCATCGGGAATCTTAGGAACAAAAAGCGGCGGCCCTATCGCGTCTGCTTGGGCAATGGTTCAATACTTTGGTCACGATGGTTATCGCGACCTTGCACTTACAGCGCGAAAGGTTGCACTAGAAATTGCGCGACACATCGACGCTATTCCTGAACTCGTGTTACGCGCCGAGCCCGACACAACACTGCTCTGCATAGGCGCAAAAGACCCGCAAATGCTTCCCATATTTTCCGTGTCACGAGCCTTGCGTAAAAATGGCTGGTATGTAGATGAACAAACGCCCCCAGACTCCCTACATCTAACCGTCAATGTGATTCACGAAAACAAAGTTGCCGAATTTGTTGCCGACCTCAAAGCCGCTGTTCAACTCGCTCTCGAAAATGCTGCGAGCACATCTAGCAGCGCTCCCCTGCCCTACGGATCTGTTTAAACGAGTTATCAAACCGAGATGAGGAACCAATGAAGTTTGGAATATTTCTTCCGCCCATGCACCGCACAGGTATTAATCCCACACTCCTATTGCATAGAGATCTTGAGCTCGTGCAATGGCTCGACGCGCTTGGCTACGACGAGGCGTGGATTGGTGAACACCACTCTGCAGGTTCCGAGCTCATTGCTTCACCCGAAGTATTCATTGCTGCAGCTAGCCAACGAACACAGCACATCAAGCTGGGTACGGGAGTGAATTCACTTCCTTAACATCACCCCTTCATCCTCGCGGATCGTATTGTCATGCTCGATCATCTCACCCGTGGTCGAATGATGTTCGGCGCAGGGCCTGGTCAGCTAACAAGCGACGCTGCCATGCTCGGCATTCCAGCCGACCGGCAACGCCCGCGAATGGAAGAAGCATTCGATGTAATGATGCGTTTATTCGCCGGGGAAACGGTAACGAAACACACCGACTGGTTCACCTGCGAAGAAGCCGTTTTGCAAATGAAGCCATATTCTAAGTTTCCTGTTGCAGTTGCATCGTCGCTTTCGCCTTCTGGTTCGAAACTGGCGGGAAGGTACGGAACTGGATTGCTGTCAATTGCAGCTACCGAACCAGCAGCGTTCCATGTGCTCGACTACAACTATTCCGTTTGGCAAGACGAAGCCTCTCGACATGGTCACAGTGTGACGCGTGATCAGTGGCGCCTCATGGGCCCTATGCATATTGCAGAAACCGAAAAGCAGGCGCGAGAGAACTGCCGCTATGGGCTGCAATGGGTCTTTGAGTATCTTTCTCACATCATTCCCATGGGAGACCCAAATGACCCTCCTCCCCCAAGCGACTTCGACGACTTTGTAGATTTTGCGAATGAAACGGGACGAATGGTTATTGGCACGCCGGAAATGGCAATAGCGCAACTATCTCGACTAGAGCAAAAGACCGGCGGATTCGGCACTTACCTCTTTTTGGGCGCAGACCTCGCCGATTGGGGCGCCACGAAGCGCAGTTACGAACTATTTGCGGAGAGCGTGATGCCTCATTTTCAAGATCAATTGCGTGCCCCGCAGAATAGTTACGAGAAAATTATTCACGCGGGTTCGCGGTGGGTAGATGCAACTCTCGGTGCCCAATTAAACGCAATTGCCGCGTATGAGCATGAAAAATCGGAGCGCATCAACTAGGTTTAAGTCACAACTTAATCACACTCTCGCTGGGAGAGAACCTTCTCTGGTGCCAATAAAGCAGCAGTTGAGGGTCGCCGAAGGAGCAACCGCCCCGGAACCTCTCAGGCCAAAGGACCGGCGAGAAACTCACACGCTGGAAAGAATGTGCTTGCACATCACCGACGGGGAAAGCGATTTTTTCGCGAAGCTCTCAGGTTCCCAGACAGCGGGGGCTGTTCAACGTTTTTAACGACCCTAAAAGAACAGCAAGTTGCTGAAACTGGAGCCTCACATGAAGTTGTCACCTTCGCATTTTTCACAAGACCTTTTTGCGCAGCGCCATATTTCCGAAAGCGAACAAGATGTTCAAACCATGCTCGACGTGGTGGGCAGTGCCAGCATTGGCGAGTTGTGCGCAGAAATTGTTCCGAGCAATATTGCACTCAACACGCCTCTCGATTTACCACAGGCACTCTCTGAGCGTGACGCCACTGAAGCGTTATTAGAACTCGCCAGCAAAAATATTGTCGGAAGAAGCGCCATTGGCATGGGCTACTTCGGAACCATTACCCCACCAGTCATTAAGCGCAATGTGTTGGAAAACCCCGCCTGGTATACGGCGTATACGCCATACCAGCCCGAGATATCTCAAGGTCGCCTAGAGGCATTGTTGAACTACCAAACAATGATTTCAGAGATCTGCGGCTACGACATTGCCAACGCTTCCCTTCTCGATGAGTCCACTGCAGCCGCAGAGGCGATGGCCATGGCTCACCGCGTTTCTTCGTCAGAGTCAAACACTTTTTATGTTCATGAAGACGTGCTGCCGCAAACACTTGCCGTATTGCAAACACGCGCTGAACCCATCGGAATCACTATTGAAGTAGGCGACCTCGAACTATCGAAGTCACAAAATTATTTTGGTGGTCTCATTTCAGTTCCTGGCGTGAGTGGTCACGTACTTCGCGAAGAAGAGATTGCAAGCTTCGCGGCAAATATGGCTGCAGTTAATGCAATCAGTATTGCCGCAGTCGATCTTCTGCACTCCTGCATTGCAACTCCGGTAGGTCATCTCAACATCGATGTTGCAATAGGCACCTCCCAACGTTTTGGAGTACCCCTCGCAATGGGCGGCCCGCACGCTGCGTTCATTGCAATCAAATCGGAACATTCCCGTTCGCTTCCAGGGCGCCTCGTTGGCGTTAGTACCGACACAGAGGGTCGACCCGCTTTACGGCTTGCTTTGCAAACTCGCGAACAACACATTCGACGAGAAAAAGCCACATCAAATATCTGCACCGCTCAAGTACTGCTTGCCAACATTGCGGGTTTTTATGGCTCGTGGCACGGTCGTGAAGGTTTGCAGAGCATCGCCTTGCGTATTCACTCGTACACATCTGTTCTGAGAGCGGCTCTATTGAGCGCAGGGCACACGGTTACGAACGACACATGGTTCGACACATTGACTGTGATTCCTCGCAGTGGCGATGCTGCAGCACTCGTATCTACTGTCGCAAAAGATGAATGGTATTTACGCCATTCAACGCCAAACGAAGTGGGGGTCTCAATTGATGAGACCATGACTATTGAAGACCTCAATACTCTGGCTGGTTTTTTTGGTTGTGCAGGTGAAATTCAGAATTTGTGGTCAACCGAAGTGGAGTCATGTTTCACTCAAGTGCGCCAAGACTCATTTCTTAATCACCGCGCATTCACCGACTATCGCACCGAACACGAGATGCTTCGCTACCTGCGCCAATTAGCCGACAAAGACCTAGCCCTCGACCGCACCATGATTCCACTTGGTTCATGCACCATGAAACTCAATGCCACTTCGCAAATGGAACCAATTACTTGGCCGCAATTTGCAAACATCCACCCCTTTGCCCCAACGAATACCCAGCTAGGTTCACGCGAACTCATTGATCAATTAGAAAAATGGCTATGCAGTATTACCGGTTATGACGCAATTAGTTTGCAGCCCAATGCGGGTAGCCAAGGTGAATTTGCTGGTCTTTTGGCCATTCGCGCTTACCACCTATCGCGTGACGAAGCGCACCGAAACATTTGCCTCATCCCATCGAGCGCACACGGAACTAACGCAGCAAGCGCAGTAATGGCAGGCATGAAGGTGCACGTTGTGAAATGCGACGACGAAGGCAACGTCGATATGGCTCATCTTGAAGAACTGTGCAGCCAACATTCAAATGCACTCGCCGCCCTCATGATCACGTATCCGTCTACGCACGGTGTGTTCGAAACAACTGTCACCAATATTTGTGACCTCATCCATCAGCATGGTGGCCAGGTTTATGTCGATGGTGCGAATCTCAACGCTCTTGTGGGCTTAGCGCAACCCGGCAAATTTGGTGCCGACGTGAGCCACCTCAATTTGCATAAGACATTCTGCATTCCCCATGGCGGCGGAGGACCTGGAGTCGGCCCTGTTGCCGTGAAAGCGCACCTTGCAGCGTTCTTGCCTGCAGTACATCAGTTCAACTCACCAAAACCTCTAGAGGCAGCACCAGTGGGGCCAGTTTCCGGCGCGCCATTTGGCTCTGCTGGAATATTGCCTATTCCCTGGATGTACATCAGCACCATGGGGCCGCACCAATTGCGCTACGCAACCGAGCGAGCCATTTTGCACGCCAACTACATAGCGAAAAAGTTAGGTACAGCGTTTCCTGTTCTGTACACGGGAAAGAACAACCGCGTCGCCCATGAATGCATTCTCGACCTGAGGCCACTCACGAAGTCAACAGGGGTCACCGTTGACGATGTTGCTAAACGCCTCATGGACCTTGGCTTTCATGCGCCCACAATCAGCTTTCCAGTTGCAGGAACACTGATGGTGGAACCAACCGAAAGTGAATCGCTCAGGGAAATTAATCGATTCTGCGATGCGATGTTGCTCATTAGACAAGAAATACGAGATGTTGAAAACGGACTCATTGGTATTGAAGAGTCACCGTTGCGATTCGCGCCACATACCGTGGTCGACGTCGCTGGCGAGTGGACACGAAAATACAGCCGCATCACTGCTCTCTACCCCTGCGTCACCGGCCTTGCCCGTAGCTACTTCCCGCCAGTTTCACGTATTGATGCGGCATCTGGCGATCGCAATCTTGTCTGCAGTTGTGCGCCTCTCGAAGAATACGCTGAAGCTCACTACCAATCGTCTTAAGGAAAGGCCGAGCAATGGAAAACGAAGATCTTGCGGCTCTACTTGGTTCCGCTCAACAAGTGCTCCAACTTCTAGTGACAACCATGGAAGGTGCAGCAGAAACTTTGCAAAATATCAACCGCGCTGCTGTTCGCATTAACTCGCTTCTTGACGAAATTGAAGAACCGCTTCGTACTGTTATCCCTTTTATCGCAAAAGCAGCTAAATAGCTTTTTTGTAGAACGGGTACGACACCACGCGCCCCTGCAGTTCAGTTCCTCGCACATCAATGACGACTTCGTCGCCTATTTCAGTATTCGGCTGAACGAATCCGAGCGCAATGCCGTGTTCAAGCATCGGAGAGAAATTACCACTCGTGACCGAACCAATGATGGCTCCGTCTTTCAAAATAGAGCTACCTTCACGTGGCGGACGCCGCCCTTCGGAGAATAAACCGACAAGCTTTTTAGTGACACCATTTTCCTTTTCACGCAGAACTGCATCTTTGCCCTGGAAATCATCTTTATTCCAGCCAAGCACCCACCCAAGGTTCGCTTGTAGAGACGTAATTCCCGAACCAAGTTCGTGGCCGTGTAACGGAAGCCCAGCTTCTAAACGCAGTGTGTCGCGTGCTCCAAGACCAGCGGGAAGAGCTCCATTGCTTACGAGTTGCTGCCACAGTTCCGTGGCAACAGATACTGGAACAGCAATTTCAATTCCATCTTCGCCTGTGTATCCAGTGCCAGCGACAACACAAGCGGTTCCCATCAGCTCAGCGACCTGCACGTGGTTGCGTGGCACTTCGCTTGCTTCCACCGAGATGGAGCTCATTACGCTGCGTGCGCATGGACCCTGTAGCGCGATAACACAACGACTTTGGGTTGTGTCGACGCCACCTAGGTATTGCACTACGCGATCCGTATTGGACGCATTGGGCATGACATCGAAAATATTTTCTGCAACCCACCACACAATAATGTCGTCGAGTACATCGCCGGACACAGGATCAAGAAGATGCGTATATTGCGTTCTACCCGGGGCAATCTTTCGCAAGTCGTTAGACAAAACTTTTTGTAAGGAATTGAATGCCGCAGGCCCTTCAACACGAACAGTGCCTAAGTGAGACACATCAAATACCACTGCAGAATTTCTACATGCAAGATGTTCTGCAATGGTTCCGGTCGGATAAGAAATGGGCATTTCCCACCCACCGAACTCGACCAGTTTTGCCCCGAGGGCAAGATGCGCTGCGTTAAGTGCAGTGGTGCGCACGCTAGGTCAGACTTCTAGAGTCCAACTACGCGAGTAGCTATTGGGCTCACGACATTGTCAATGACTTGCCAACCCATAGATTTAATTTCAGCGTCGATGGAGTCTTTGACTCCAGACAATGGAAGAACGTTGAGAACACCCTGACCGTTGCGCAATACATCGATGAGGTTCTCGCCATCACAAAAGACAACAGAAGAGCCGCTAATGACGACATGGGCTGAAGCGACATCGGTATTTAAATTGTTGCGCATGTACCGAAAAACCTCGCGAACCGATTCCAACTTGATGCCCGCATCCAAAAGATTTTTAATAACTTTAAGTTCGAGAAGATCGCCGTAAGAGTATTCGCGCCGCGTTCCACTTCCGGAAGCAGCAGTGAGTGAGGGAATAACTAATTTCGTGCGCGCCCAGTAGTCGAGCTGGCGGTATGAGATGCCCACAATGTGAGCTGCCTTAGTACCGCTGAAACCTGCCATAGGGAAATATCCTACGATCTGTTGCACCATGCAACAACAGTCAGTCGAAGAAGTCTTCTGGACTCACATTTTCGATGAAATCCTTGAATTCATCGATGATTTCATTTTCGTTGTCCTGCTCTACAGCAACGTCTTTGCCAACAACCTTCCCCACTAGCTCTAACAAGTCGTCAGAGACGTATATGGGGCAATTAACACGCAATGCCAGCGCAACTGCGTCGGAAGGCCGGGCTGATACTGGCTCCACTTCCCTACGGGATACAAAATGAATTTCGGCGTAATAGGTTTCGTTCTTCACCTCAGTAATAACGACCTTCTCAATTTCGCTGCCAAAGTTCTCGATAACGGCAATACAGAGGTCGTGAGTGAGCGGACGCGGTGGTTCAATACCCTCTAAAGCAGCATGAATGGCCGAGGCTTCTGGCCCACCGATATAGAGCGTCATGACACGGTGGGGTTCAACCTGCTCACGTAATAGGAGAACTGGTGCATTCGTAGGCATTTCAATGCGTACACCCACAACATCAAGTTCTTGCACAAGAAAAGAGTACCCGAGCCCTGACGAATGTGCCTAACGCGGATCTATAAATTGCTGAATCGCTTGGCGTACCAACACTTCTCGCAAATTACCCGCATTCGTTACCAATGCATCAAGAATTTCTAGCGACTGCTCGCGAGCTGCCGGATTCCTTTGACGAAGCAATGGCATCAGGCGCTGTTCAAACAGTGTTGCTTCTTTTTCCGCTGCAAGGCGCCATGACTTCAAATGCCTAATTTCAATGCCGAGATCGAGAAATGCTTTGGCGATGGTGGCTACTTCGCGAGCGGTTCCTTCATAGAAACTCTCGCCGCCCACTGCTTTGGACGCCAAAAGACCGAATTGCTCTAAGGCGTCTATATCGCTTGCCAACAAACCTGAGAACTCCATGAGTGATTCACGAGAAATAGGTCCAATTGCGTCGCGCGCCGAAGATGCGACCACCGGTTCCGCAACACGCAATGGTGGACGCCGTGATGTTGGATGCGCTCTTTCGCTTTGTGCAACTACCTCTGGGTCAACGATGACGAAATCGCCCGTCTCGTCAATATCGCTCGATGGCACGCGCGATACATTTCCGTTGTCTACAGCGGTAAGTACTCGCACTCGCGGCATATCTTGACTCACGTCGGTCACGCTCGATTCGCGCAGAGACCGAGGCAGCTGACTGACCGGGTTCGTGGGGTCACGCGGCACCGCACCCGATTCATCGAGACGATCTCGAATGACTCGGAGTGGAAGATAATTGGTTTCTTGCTCACGCAAAATATATTTCAAACGATCTACTTCGGATTTGGAAAACTTACGATAGCCAGAAGCTGTTCGCTCAGGCTCGATGAGCCCTTGACTCTCGAGAAATCGAATTTTTGAAATTGTGACATTGGGGAACTCTTCGAGGAGCAAACCAAGCACTTCGCCAATACTTTTATAATTTCGCTCAGGCATTATCGACTGTCCTATCAAAAAATACGAGGCGGAATTTACCAATTTGCAGTTCGTCTCCGTGCGCAAGCACAACTTCGTCTACACGCTGCTGGTTGACATAGGTTCCATTGAGTGAACCGACATCACGCACTTTGTACTTTCCCTCGAAGAAAATGACTTGGGCATGACGACGCGAAACCGTAATGTCGTCAAGAGGAATATCGGATTGTGGATGACGTCCTATGTTCGTTGAACCGGCAACTAGAGCAAAGCGATCTCCGTATTGCTCACCAGTACGAGAGACCAGAACTGCCCCACCAACTGGAACCTCTGCGGTATGGAACACAATGTCGTCGCTATGCGAGGAAGACTCTTGCAGAGCATCTACACGAGTCAAAGTGATTGTTCGATCGGAAGTGCTGTCGAGCACTGCACCACACACCGAGCAAAATGCCGCTTTGGGCGGGTTGCGATGCGAGCACCGGTTGCAGTACACATAAGCCATTGCTATCCGCCAATAAGCGCTTGATAGGCAGAGCTTGTTAACAACTGTTCGAATTGAGCAGGATCTGAGATTTCAATTTCGCAGATCCAGCCGTCACCATATGGATCGGAGTTCAGCAACTCGGGGTTCTGCACAAGCGCATCATTGACCTGAGAGACTTTTCCCGATAATGGCGCATAAATATCGGAGACCGATTTTGTGCTCTCAACTTCCGAGAAACTCTGGCCAAGAGTGACAACAGCCCCTACCGTTGGGATCTGAACGAAAACAACATCACCCAACGCATCTTGCGCATAGTCAGTAATACCGATGCGGATGCAATTACCACTCAGACTGACCCATTCATGGTCGGAGCTGTAGCGGAGATCTTCGGGAATGTTCATGGTCATATGGTACTTCTCCCCGCTCTACCGGCGCGGAGATGCTCAACGATGGCTGGCAAATAGCGCCAAGCGGTGAGATAGCTCAAAAAGAGACCTGGCACCACAAGTAACCATCCGATGACGAGGAATAGATCTTCCGCGGCAATGCCGCTATGCGCGAGGGTGAGGGCCGGGACGGCAAACATCAATACAAAAGTTGCCCACTTACCGAGATAGGTCACAGAAAAGCGCTCCATGCCAAATGCGGTGGCGACCACCATCAATAGACCGATTCCTGCCTCTCGGAACAAAATGAGCCCTGCAATAACCCAGGGAACGGCACCGTCAATACCCAGCGCTATAAGACCAACAATGAACAACAATCGGTCGACCGTTGGGTCCAATATGGCTCCTAAGGGAGATACCTGGTTGAAGCGACGGGCAACATAGCCGTCGATCCAGTCGGTGGCCCCGAGAGCGCCAAGAATAAGAGCAGCGGCTAGTCGAGAGTCGCGGCTAAATAGCGCCCACAGAAAGATGGGGAGACATAACAGGCGCACCAGCGATATGAAGTTAGGAACGGTCAACACACTTTTCCGGCTGAAGAGCTCTGACATACCCTCGACACTAGACCGCTATTGTTGCGAGATGACGGCAAACGAGAAAAACGCAAATGGCGACCACGCTGGGCAGGTTGTAGTAATTACTGGCGGAGCGTCGGGCCTAGGAGCGCGCTTTGCCGAATTATTCGCAAGCCGCGGAGCGCATATTGTCATTGGCGACATCGCCGAAGAAGCGGCCAACAAGTTGTCTGCTTCATTAGGCGGCACCAGCATCAAATGTGATGTCACCAATTCGAAAGATGTCGATGCTCTAGCTCAGCACGCTGTTTCACACTTCGGAAAAATTGATGTGTTCATCAATAACGCAGGCATTGCGCCTATCCCCAATGAAGAGCGCTTCGCCACTGCTGTCGCCAACCAAATGCTTCGACTGGAAAATAATGTTGGTGCGACAACACCCCTCAATGTTATTACCGATATGACCAATGATGAATGGGACCACATGTTGAAGGTTCATCTGTACGGCACCTTCTACGGCTGTCGTGCCGCTGCGCGCTATATGACTCCACAGCGTTCTGGCAGCATCATCAATATTTCGTCTGTGCTCGGGCTTCGCCCAACAGCCATGGCGCCCCACTACTCCACTGCCAAGGCAGGAATCATTGCATTAACTAAATCTCAATCACAAGAGCTTGCACCATTGGGAGTTCGCGTGAATGCAGTTTGCCCTGGCTACATCGATACGCCACTACTGGCCCCAATGAACGAGCTCATGAAAGTTGCCATCGTTTCTCAAATCGGCATCGGACGACTAGGCACCGACGACGAAATTGCCGAGATGGTTTCCTACATCGCATCTGCAAAGGCGGCGTACTGCACGGGAGAAGTTTTTAGCGTGACTGGCGGCTACTCCGGATGAGTTCTGTATTCAGCCTCATTCTCCAAAGGAAAATTCCTGGGCATTTTGTTTTTGAAGACGAGAACGTTTTCGCAATAATGACCATCAACCCCATCGCAAAGGGTCACGTCCTCGTTATACCTACGCAAGAAGTTGACGAGTGGACCAACGTCGACGAAGCAACACGCCAGAAGCTATTCACCTCGGCTCACCGCATAGCCGAGGCCCAGAAGAAAATCTTTCCATGCGAACGCATTGCGCTCATCATTGCTGGTTTTGAGGTTCCACATTGCCATCTTCACCTCATTCCCGCCACCTCAATGCAAGATGTTTCCTTCAGTAACGCTGCTGCTTCGGTTGACCACGACGAACTGTCAAAATTCGCAGAGCAAATTTCACGAATGCTCTAATCAAACAGCGTTGGCAACACTTGCGTAGGCACTTGAGCAATGTTCTCTACTGAATTATTGCGCACCGCGTTCACTCTGGTAGACACCTCACGCAATTGCAACGGGCTACCCGCCCACGACTGCAACAACTGAACCGATTCTTCAACAGTACCCGACAACCATTTATCAACGTTTGATAATTCCACAATCGCTGGCATGCGATGGTGGACCGCAGAGAGACTCTCATTTGCAGCCACAGTGATAATGGCAACTTCTTTCACGGCTGTATCGCCATCTACACGCGTATGCCACAGCGCACACATATTGATGAGATTCATATCAGTTGAAGAAATAAAATATGGAATCTTTTGCTGTGCATGATGTGTGGTGAGCCACTCGTAATAACCATTCACCGCCACAACACATCGCCCGCCTACAGCGAGATCTCTGAACATCGGCTTTTCTGTAATTGTTTCTGCACGAGCATTAATTACTGGTGCACGACCTTCAAATTGCGACTGCCACAACGGCTGCATCCCCCAATGCAATTCTTCTAAAACAGAGCCGTCTCCTTTTCGCCGCAACGAAAGCAGTCGGTAGGTGGGGGCAACATTGAAATTTGGAGTATCGCTGTTTGATGATTCATCAATATCGATGCCACCGAAGTGTTCTGCTATGTCTTGGGCAGAACTAGTAATGACCAAACGCCCGCACATAAAGCGAGTTTAAACAGGGCCTCTAGGGCAGACTGTAACTGTGATATTCGATCTGCATGTCAACCAGTCACTTGTTTCTTATGAAGAGTTGTACGCCCTCGCTGAAGCAGTCGACAGCGGCCCATTCCAAACGCTGTGGGTACTCGACCACTTTGCCGCACTCCAGGACGACGTGACTCACCCCATGCTCGACCCATTTGTACTGTTGGGGGCCTTGGCCGCCAAGACAAAATCTCTTCAACTGGGCATATTGGTAGCTAACGTCGTGAACCGGCAACCAGCCGTCCTTGCCCAGGCATCTACGTCGCTGCAGTTCCTGAGTAATAAACGCTTCACCCTAGGACTCGGTGCTGGCGCATCTCCTACGTCACGATTTGCCGAAGAGCACCATTCTCTAGGAATTGAGTTGCAGCGCAATATGGCCGACCGACATGCGTACCTAGTGCATTCTGTACAGACCATACGTTCCATCTGGAAGCGCGACGCAAGCTCAACGCCCCTCATAGTTGCTCCCCCTGCAGAGCCGAACATCACCATTGGTGTCAATAGTGCAGAGTTAGCCGTGCTTGCCGCTCAGTTGAACTGTTCCGTCAATATTCGCTGGAACCATGAAAACCTTTCAAGCATCCTCAGCGCATATCGAAAAGAGTCAAAGATCTGTGGCACGCACGCAAGCGCATCTGTATGGATGCCTTGGAATTTGGAGCACACAAAAAATCAAAAAGCAATCACTCCACTTTCAGACCTAGGCGTAGACCGAGTGATATTTCTTACAACGCAACAGCAACACTTCAGCGAGATAATGAACCTAGGAAGCTTTTTGTTCCCATAACAACTCGAGTTTGAAGTTTGCTGTCTATAAGTTTCAACACCTTCAAGAGTTGGGCGCTTGTCATGCTGACGCATCCCGATGTTGGCTTTATCTTACCCGATGCATAGTAAGAATGTGAGTGTATAAATATTGCGCCCCCATGACCCCGAACAACAGGGTTCATGTTGAAGTCGAGAACAATGCTTCGTCTATAAGGACCGCCTTTAGCGATGCGATACAGATCTTCATCGCCCCTCACACACTTGCTTCCCTTCACCATGGTGTTGTAAGTCTTTTCTGATTGACGCAAGACCCAGCAATAGTTTTCGCGAATACGAATGTAGGGGAAACCGTTTTCCGGTACAGGAGCAATACCGAATACTGACGGTATGCCATACGAGCCCATAGGCGTAGTGCCGTCATCTTCGCGATGACGCTCAGAGAAACCACTTCTTCCAATACGAACGGGAATAGAACCAAATTGCTTGTGCCAACCCACTTCACTTTTGATGTACACAGACAACTTGGCAGAGGAGCTTTCTTTTACTGCATTTTCCACGACAACAAGCTGCTGAGCTTCACCAACAAGTGCTTCTCTTATGTTCAGAACCTGAATGTCATCGGCGTGTGTTGTCGTAGGGAATACAAAAGAAAGAATCACCACGCACAAAGCGAACTTTGCAAAGACTCTCAAGGTCGCGGAGCTGCCACTTTTGGATAAAAAGTTTCGATGTGCTTCGGCAAGCTATTTTTTACGAAGATAGATGTGTCGTCGGCAAGAACTTCAGGCACGCCCTGCTCTACGCCATCTAAAGTACGTTCCACCACTTGATGCGGCGACGTCTTTGGCATATCGACTCCGGCTGCCATATCGGTATCAATGAAGGCTGGGTGAACGGCCACAACCAGGGTTCCTTGACGAGCTAGTTCAAGCCGTAAACCATTCGTCATTGACCAAGCTGCAGACTTCGACATGGCATAAGTAGCAACTTCTTTCATGGTGAGCCACGACACTGCCGATAGAACGTTCACAATGACACCTCCACCGTTGGCAGCAAGTGCGGGAGCAAATGACTTCGACAGATTGAACGGACCCCACACATTTGTTTCAAACTCTGCCTTGGCGTTCTCTAAAGCATGATCGGCCATAATACGACCGCCTATAACAACACCTGCATTATTGATAAGCATGGTGATATCGCCACACTGCTCTACCGCAGCTGCAATGTCGTTGGCATTTGTGACATCGAGCTTGATGGGCACAACCCCAGGTGTGGTGATTGTTTCAGGCTGACGCGCTGCGGCGTACACCTTGGCGGCTCCACGATCGAGCAATTGACGAACATACTCAGCACCGAGACCGCGGTTTGCTCCAGTGACCAAAACTACTGACCCTGCAATTTTCATTTGAGATCCCTTCGGTGTGAACAACTCGAATTTGCACGAGTAAACAGTTGTCGGGCTGGCGGGATTTGAACCCACGACCTCTTGTCCCCCAGACAAGCGCGCTAACCAAGCTGCGCTACAGCCCGTGCTACAAGTCTACGAGAAAAGGCTGATTACCCTCCAAGTGAGGTACAAAACGAGAGCCCCTAGGAGCATCTTGAAGTGCCATGGCGCCTTTGCTTCTGCCTCTGTCATTCCAGCGAGCTCACGCAAATTCAAATTTTCAGCAGTGATTTTTCCGTGCGCGTTGGGCAACGAAGGCGTATCGCCGCAATTGGGGCAAGACCCTTCTGCAGTCATTGCAGTTGGGGTGAAATATTTTGCACATGGTTCACACCAAGGCATGACCTACTCCGCCCTACGCCTGACGCGCAATTTGATAGGCGTAGACCCGAATTTAAAAGCTTCACGAATTGAACGCTCGAGATACCGCAGATAAGAACCTGGAAGTTCTCGGTTCACAAACAATGTGAACGTTGGTGGGTCTGATGCGCCTTGCAACGCGTACAGCACGCGTGCACCGCCAGCTGCAGGATGCTTTTGCTGAGCATCAGACATCACGCGGTTCACATCGCGCGTTGGTACACGTCGGTGATATTGCTCAATAGAGTCTTTTAATACTGGCAACAGACGATGCACGCCTTTGCCAGTCAATGCTGACACTCGCAAAATTGGCGCATCGCCAATAAAGTACAACTTGCGCGCCATTTCGGCTGTCACCTGTTCACGGCGCTCCGTGTCGAGAACTTCCCATTTATTCAAAATAACAATGAGCGGGCAACCCGCTGCATCAATACGTTCTGCCAGACGTTGATCTTGGCTTGTGACGCCCTCAGTTGAGTCGATAACGAGAAGCGCAATGTCTGATTCGTCAACTGCACGCAAAGCTCGCACGAGTGAGTAGTACTCTGCCGAGTCGTCAATTTTCGAACGACGACGCATACCCGCAGTATCTACGAGAATGAGTTTGCCGTCTACTGTTTCAATCAAAGTGTCAATGGCGTCACGTGTAGTGCCAGACATGTCGTGCACCACGCTGCGCTCTTCACCGACAATTTTGTTGAACAAGGTGCTCTTACCCACATTTGGTCGACCAACAATGGCCACACGTGGCACACCTTTCAGCGCAGGGTCAGATGGCTCTAAGTGCGAGTTATCGACCTCCTCAAGTTCGGGTGCTTCTTGAGTATCTAGACCGAGCTCAGAAATGATGACGTCGAGCAGGTCACCAGACCTGCGCCCGTGCAAAGCAGAGACCGGCCACGGTTCACCAAGACCCAAAGAGAGGAAGTTCCAGCGATCGTTCTCGCGACGCTCGTTGTCTGACTTATTTGCAACAACAAGAACGGTTGCTCCCGACTTACGCAACCACATACCAATGCGCTCGTCATCATCGGTTGCGCCAACAGAGGCGTCGACGATAAAGAGAACAAGATTTGCTTCTTTTACCGCTTGCTCTACCTGGCGCGACACCTTTTCTTCAAGGTCACTTCCACCAGGCATCCAGCCTCCAGTATCAGTCACACAGAATTCACGACCTAGCCACGAGGCGTCGTGGGTGTTTCTATCGCGAGTGATTCCTGGACGGTCTTCAACAATGGCAACTTGCCCGCCCACAAAGCGATTGAACAGAGTACTTTTACCGACGTTTGGGCGACCAACGATGACAACATGGGGTTTCATTGCATTACCTTTTCCAAAAAATTACGTAGTGCATGACCATCGGTCGGCAGAACAACAACCGACGACGGAAGGTCCTCGAGTGTCATTCCGTCAAGAAAGCGACCTTCCGACAAGCACACATCGGGTAGAAGAAACACGCCACATTCGACATGAGACAACATGACTGAGCGAATATCTTCACCAACCATCAAACCCGAGACTGCAGTATTGCCCCCAAAATAGTTATTTACTACGGGCAAAACTGAAATTCGGTCTCCATAATCACTTACAAGTGCCGAAATAACACTTGCCGCATACGCACCAGTCAAAATACCAACCTTGCCAGAGGGAGAAGTGACCGAGGGCGCACGCCGAGTGAGCTCAACTGGCTGGCTATGAACGACACGTAAACCTGTATCGCCCGCAGGGTTTTGAATACTTGTGTCGCGAAGGGATCTGTATCCGCCAGGTGTTGCTCCATCAACCGATGCAAAGAATCCGCTTGTTTGCTGTGCGAGAGATTCCTCATCATTGATCTTTCGACCATGGAACTCTTCAATAAAACTTGACACAATTCCCACGCCGTCTTCATACATCGGGTATCCGCCATAAGAATCCGCCTCAGGAAAAGTCATATTGCCGAGGAGATAGAACTCATCAGAAGGCCAAAACATCTTCTTACCAATGAGTTGTTCTGCAATCAGTTGGTACTTCTCGCACAGCTCTACAACATCAGCTGCTTCTTGTGAGGTGTGAACGCGAAGTTCCGCCTCAGGATTAAATTGGCTTAAGCCCAGAGGAACAATTGCAACTGCTTCAAGAAGCGGGAACTGGTCGAGAACATCTATCAGTGTGCGTTCAAGGTCTTCACCGTTGTTGTGGTCTGGGCACACCACAATTTGCCCACGAACTGCAATTCCATTTTCGAGCAAGACCTTCAGCCATCGCAGGCTGACTGCTCCCCGCTCATTGCGCAACATATCGGCGCGTTTCCACGGGTCGCTCACGTGGATGCTTACATGTAGCGGAGACAATTTCTGATCTATTACTCGCTCAAGGTCTGCTTCAGTGAAGCGTGTGAGCGTTGTGAAGTTGCCGAACAGAAAGCTGAGTCGGTAATCGTCATCTTTGAGGTAAAGGCTTTTGCGAAGGTTCTTTGGCAATTGATAAATGAAGCAAAAAGAACAATGGTTGTCGCATGTTTGCACCCGGTCAAAGACGGCGCTGGAAATTTCCACACCTAGCTGTTCACCAGCCCGTTTTTCAATATCAAACTCAAAAGGCATTCCATTTCGATCTATATCGAGAGAAATACTTGCCTCATCAACCGCATGGTGCCATTCAATGATGTCGCGTACTACTTGTCCGTTGACACTCAGAACCACGTCGCCCACAAGTACACCCGCTTGTTGGGCAGGGGAATCTTGATGAACCGCCACAATACGGGCGGTGAGTTCGGTGGAAACAGACACATAGAGAGGCTACTTGCGCCTCAGCGAACTAATGTGTAACGCATATGGACACCACTCCACAAGAAGTACAAGGCGCCGGCGCCTCTGATTCGCGAGTGGAGCGCGTGCTGCTCGCTGCTCCACGCGGTTTTTGTGCCGGAGTCGAAATGGCAATTAAGGCTCTTTCTTGGATGGTGCGTACATTTCCTGCTCCTGTGTACTGCTATCACGAAATTGTTCATAACCAGCTTGTTGTTGAACGCTTTACAGACCTAGGAGTCATTTTCGTCGACGATATTTCCGAGGTGCCTAACGCAATGCCCATTATGTTGTCTGCCCACGGGTCGGCTCCAGAGGTTGTAGAAGAGGCCCGTCGACGAGGAAGCTATGTTGTCGACTCTGTATGCCCGCTCGTAACGAAAGTGCACCACGAAGTAAAGGTGCGATCGGCCAAGGGGTACCACATTGTGTATGTGGGTCATGAAGGCCACGAAGAGGCTGTGGGCACTATGGCAGTTGCTCCCCAATCTATATCGCGGGTAGAGACCGTTGCCGACGTCATGGCGCTTCAAGATTTTGACCAGCCTTTAGCGCTCCTTGCGCAAACCACTCTTTCGCATCGCGATTGGGAAGGTGTAGCTCTAGCAGTGCGCAACCGATTTGCCGATGTTTGGTCTCCTGGTCGCAGCGATCTTTGCTTCGCAACCACAAATCGTCAAAGCGCCCTCATGCAAATGGCCGATCGTTGCGACAGCATTATTGTTATTGGTTCTTCGAACTCCTCAAATACTCGCGCTCTCGAACGCCTCGCCATTGATTCAGGTTGCAAGCGTGTACTGCGCATCAATAGTGCATGTGAACTTCCACACGATTTATTTGGGCAAGTAGGCGTGACTGCCGGAGCATCTGCGCCAGAAGAACTTGTGGAGGAAGTACTGCAATTCCTCCGCCCCACCAATGGCATTGAGGAAGTACGAGTAACCGAGGAAGACGAATACTTCCCTCCGCCGCGCAATATTCGCGAGTTGCAGTCGAGCACGCTCACTGCTTGCTACACCATGCTCGGAGTACCTAACACGCTGCGACGCAACATTGACGACAGGAAGACCGCAGCAAGCGATGTTCTCGATGCACTAAGACAACAAGAAAGCACACCAGCACATGATTAGCCCTACTCTCGATTCCTTCCGAATCTTTCTTCACCTTCTGGCTGCTGCCGTATGGGTGGGTGGGCAAATTGTTCTTGGCGGGCTCGTTCCCAAACTCAGAAAGTCACACCCTGAAGCATTGACTACTGCTGCTCAGGGTTTTGCTCGAGTTGCTTGGCCCGCTTTCGCAGTGCTCGTTGTTACTGGGTTCTGGAATATTTTTGACACCGACATCACGGCTCTCGATACGTCATACCAAGTAACACTTGGAATCAAAATTGTTCTTGTTGCCGTAGGAGCCATAGCAACTGTGGCACACAGCGCTTCACCCGATAAGCGAGTGAAAGCAATTGGTGGAGCCGTTGGACTCCTGAGTTCACTCGTTATTTTTTACTTAGGAATCTTGTTGTCGAGCGCTGTTTAGTTACGCGGAACTTTGCTCCACGCAATATCGCGGTCAACTCGCACATCACCAGGCAAGCCAAGAACACGCTCACCGAGAATGTTCTTCATCACCTCGGTGGTGCCGCCCTCAATTGAGTTGGCACGGCTGCGCAAGAATGCCTTTTGCATGTACTCAAAACCCATCGCTGTTTCGGGGCGCACCATTTCGTACGAGCCGTACAACATTCCGTCGGCACCCATGAGCTGAATGCAGAACTCGTACACATCTTTGTTGAGGTTTGCGCTTTCCATTTTTCCAATGGAACCTTCTGGCCCTGGAACACCAACCTTGCGCAATTGACCTGCACGAATGTTGGTGAGACGCAATACTTCTGCCCGAGACCACAACTTCATGAGTTCATCGCGCGTTGCTTTATCTTTACGATCGCTCGGCAAGTCGTTCCATAGTTTTACCGCACCTGAAATAACACCCGTTCCACGTGGCGGAACTGCCCCGCCAATTGATACGCGCTCGTTCATTAGGGTCGTGAGACTTACTCTCCATCCATCGCCGGCTCCACCCAAAATTTCGGAATGCGGAATACGAACATCGGTGAAGTACACCTCGTTGAATTCTGCCTCGCCTGTCATTTGACGCAACGGACGCACCTCTACTCCAGGTGCTTGCATATCGACAACGAGAGCGGTGAGGCCAGCATGCTTCACAGCCTCTGCATCGGTACGAACAACGAGCAATCCGAAACGTGATAAGTGCGCAAGTGTTGTCCACACCTTTTGGCCATTAACGATCCACTCTTCGCCATCACGCACACCCTTGGCCGATAGACCGGCAAAGTCGGAACCTGAACCAGGCTCTGAAAAGAGCTGGCACCACACTTCTTCACCAGTAAACAGCGGACGCAAGTACCTCTTCTTTTGTTCTTCACTGCCCCACTCAACAACTGTTGGGCCGCACATGCCATAACCAATTGGGTTGCGATAGTAAGGGTTAGGAGCTCCTGCTTGTCCGGTGCGCTCATTCACAATTTTCTGATAGCGCGGAGACAGACCAAGACCGCCATGACCAACAGGGAACTGCACCCATGCAAGACCCAGGTCGAACTGCGCGCCCAAAAAGGTCAGCGCATCGGTGGTGCTCGGCGGGAATTCAGTGAGCAATTGCTCGACAAGCTGCGTGACAAGGAGTTCTTCTGAAACTGTTGCGGTAGTTGACATACCCATAAGTTACCGCACGGTTAGGGCCCCTGCTAAACGAAGCCCATAGATCGGAGATCGGCTACTTTGGAAGGATGTTCCCAGGAGATTTTGCCCAGTCAACACCCAATAAACCTGCCTACATCATGGCTTCGACCGGAGAGGTCGTTACCTACAAAGAGCTCGACGATGCCGCTAACCGGCTGGCGAACCTGTTGCGTGCAAGCGGTTTTGAAGTTGGCGACCATATTGCCATTTGCATGGAGAACCATGCTCGGTTCTTTGAGATCATTTGGGGCTGCCACTATGCCGGACTCATATATACGGCTTGTTCTAGCCGACTCACCAGCGATGAGCTTTCCTACATTGTGAATGATTGCGGTGCCAAGGGTTACATCACATCCAAGTACAAATCAGATCAAGCCGCTGAAATTATTCATGACATTCCCAATGCTGCGCTACGACTGATGCTCGACGGAACAATTCCAGGATTCGACTCGTACGAGACAGCCGTTCGACAGCACAGCACCGAACCACTTGCAGAGCGCATCAGCGGAATGGACATGCTGTATTCAAGTGGCACCACGGGGCGCCCAAAGGGCGTGAAAGGTGTACTGCCGCGAACTGAACTCACTGCACAAAATGGTGTGGCGAACCTTTCTCAAATGCTTTTTGCCATGACTCCAGATGCGGTGTACCTCTCTCCTGCGCCGCTCTATCACGCAGCTCCACTTCGATTCAACCTTGCAACGATGTTCATTGGAGCAACCTCAGTCATCATGGAGCATTTTGACGCTGAGGAATACCTGCGTTACGTAGAGAAATACAGCATCACCCACAGTCAACTTGTACCCACCATGTTCGTCAGAATGCTCAAGTTGCCTGCAGAGGCACGCCAGCGCTACAACCTCTCCTCATTGAAGGTAGCGATACACGCTGCTGCACCATGCCCTGTTCAAGTGAAGAAACAAATGATTGAGTGGTGGGGTCCCGTCATTCACGAGTACTACGCAGGTACTGAAGGAAATGGATTTGTTTACTGCAACTCAGAAATGTGGCTTGCCCACCCGGGCACGGTGGGCACATCCATTCAAGGCGTCATTCACATTTGTGATGAAGAAGGAAATGAGCAGCCTCAAGGTGAGTCCGGAACAATTTTCTTTGAGAGTCAAACACAATTCGAATATCACAACGACCCAGAGAAAACGAAGTCATCGCGAGACCCACAAGGCCGCGGTTGGTCTACTCTCGGCGATGTCGGCTACTTAGATGCAGACAACTTCTTGTTTCTCACCGACAGAAAAGCTTTCATGATCATTTCAGGTGGAGTAAATATTTACCCTCAGGAATCTGAAAACGTCCTCATTAACCACCCTTGCGTTGTAGACGTTGCGGTCTTTGGTGTACCCAACGATGAATTCGGCGAAGAAGTAAAAGCCGTTGTACAACCAGACGTCATGCCTGCGAATGCCGCCGAGGCAGAGGCTCTCGCCAAGGAACTCATCATGTTTTGCAAGAATCAGTTAGCCGACTTGAAGTGTCCACGTAGCGTCGATTTTCGACCCGAACTACCTCGCCACCCCACCGGAAAACTTTACAAAAAGCTTCTCAAAGATGAATACTGGCAAGCTGCCGGCCGGTCAATCTAGTGACCTCGCTACACCCATTTTTCTCATGGGGCGCTTCTCACGCCTTTGCACACCGCGGTGGCGCCAGCGATGCCCCAGAAAATACGGTGTCTGCTTTCCAGATGGCAATCGACCTCGGTTATACATACCTCGAAACCGATGTGCACGCCACCAGCGATGGGGTTCTCCTCGCATTTCATGATGACAATTTGCAGCGCACCTGCAATCACCCTGGGAAAATCAGCGAGCTCACTTATGAGCAGATTCAGGAAGTGAAAGTGGAGGGAACTGAACACATCCCTACTCTCCAGGAACTTTTCACATTATGGCCAGAAGCGCGTTGGAACATTGACTGCAAAAGCGACTCGGCACTTTCTCCACTAGTAGACGCACTCAAGATGAACAACGTTGCGGAACGTGTGTGTTTAGGTGCCTTCAGCGATCGTCGCCTGCGCCAGTTGCGGGAACAATTGGGACCGCAATACGCCACGTCGCTCGGACCAAAGGGTGTCGCTCGTCTTCTTCTCGCTGTAGCTGCAGGAAGGCCCTTGCGCTTTCCTCCAGGAATTCATGCCGCACAAATTCCCCCTAAGCAAGGCCCTATACCCCTGGGTTCCGAGAGGTTTATAGACATTGCTCATCGCAGTGGGCTTTCTGTTCATTATTGGACTATTGATGATCCAGTTCAAATGAATGAGCTTCTTGACAATGGCGCAGACGGCATCATGACCGACAAACCTGCTGTTTTAAAAGAGGTCCTCATGAAACGGAATTCCTGGAGAAACAATAACTTTACGAAATAGAAACGCTTCCTGCAGGTAGGCGTACGCAAGGCTGGAATGGGTTTAGTAGGTTGTGCTCATGCGCGTCGATACCAACTTTTTCTGCACAGTGCCCATGCCAGATGCCGGTGACCCCAGCATCTCTCCCACAAGTCGTAGATACGACAACGACGCAGTAGTTGAATGTTATAAAAACCTTGTTGACTGGTCGAAGACTGCAGATGCTCTGGGCTACGACACCATGTGGCTCACCGAACACCACTTTCAATACGAGGGCTACGAGGTACTTCCGAATCTCATTTTGTTTGGCATGCATCTTGCCGGGCTCACAAAAGATCTGCGTCTAGGACAAATGTTTAACGTTGTTCCGCAGTGGCACCCTTTGCGATTGGCCGAAGACTTTGCCCTTGCCGACATCATCACCGGAGGCCGCATGGAAATTGGTGTCGGACGCGGCACAGTTCCTCGCGAGGCATGGAGCCTCGGAACAGTTGTTGCATCGGGCGACAACGCAATGTCTGCCGAACATGACCGCATTAACCGCGAGACTTTTGAAGAAGCGATGGAAGTCATCAAACTTGCATGGTACGAGGAACGGTTTTCCTACAGAGGCAAGCACTTCGTCTTCCCCGCCGACGGAATTCCAGACCGTGGCTCCATGGTGAACGATCTCACTTTGATACCCAAGCCGCAACGCATCGTCGATATTTACCAACCCGTCACTTCGCCAGAGACAATTGAATATGTTCCTCGGGCTGGACACAAGGCTGTGTACTGGCTCCAAAACGCTGAGAGCCAGAAACAAAAGTGGGATCGCTTTGCAGAGATTCGCGAAGAAATGGGCAACCCTGTTGCCCCAGGTGAAGATCGATGCCTTGTAATGAATATGCACGTGGGCAAAACACGTGAAGCTGCCATGCGACGCGGTCGGCCTGGACACGATGAATTTACTAAATTCCTGTCGCCTTACGGCCGATTCAGTTCGTACCGAAACCCCGATGGATCAAAAGTTCCTTTCGACTTCAACCCCACTGTTGAACAGTCAGTGGAGCAGAAAATTCAAATTGTCGGCTCCATCGATGACGCTGTTGACACACTGGGATATTGGCGAGACCTTCTCGATTTGAAGCATCTCTGTATTTTCTTTGACTTCCCCGGCTTAAGTCGCGAAGAGATGAACGAGCAGATGCACTTGGTTGCCGAAGAGGTAATGCCACAACTCGGAGAAAAGATGGATCGACGACCCACAACTACTCCAGGTCCATTGAAATAAGCTCTGCGCGCATGTCTAGCCAGATCATTCGTAATGCTCGCCTATCAAACGGGAGTTGTGTTGACGTATATCTGAAAGATGGCACTGTAGAAAAGACAGAAACACGTGATGCAACAGCCCTAATCAATGACGCTGACTTTGACGCCAAGGGCCAACTGCTACTCCCCGCCCTTGCCGAGCCACACGCACACCTCGACAAGGCATTCTTAGCTGAACGAATTCATAACCCAACTGGCGACCTCATGGGCGCCATTCACGCAGTTCACGAAAATGCGCACACCCTGACATTTGACGACATCGTTGAGCGAGCATCGCGTGCAATCAAGATCTATGTAAAAAATGGCGTCACACGAATACGAACCCATGCCGACACATTTGATGGTTCAACATTGCAGGTACGTGCCCTACGCCAAGTAGCCAACAACTTTCACGACATTTGCGACATTGAAATTTGTGCACTGGTCCAATGGCCATTGACCGGAAAAAAAGGTGAGCCCAGTCGCATTCTTGCCGAACGCGCACGCGTCGATGGCGCTGACCTCATTGGGGGTTGCCCTCATCTCGACGACGACCCCACAGGCGCAAATAAGGTTTTTCTCTCGCTTGCAAAAGATCTCGACTGCAATTTGGATCTACATGTGGATGAGACTCTTAACGCTGAGATGCTTTCCTTGCGCGATCTAGCCAAGCGCATCATTGCCAAGGCGCCACAATTCAGCGTCACCGCTTCACATTGTGTGAGTTTGGGCATGCAAACCAAAAAGATGCAAAGACAAGTAGCCGAATTGGTAGCTGAGGCCAATATTGCAGTGGTGACCTTGCCTCAAACGAACCTGTACCTACAGGGACGTGAATATCAATCTGCTATGCCACGAGCGCTCACAGCATTGTCGGCCCTTCGAGATGCTGGAGTCACAGTGATGGCTGGAGGCGACAACCTGCAAGACCCTTTCAATCCCATGGGGCGCGCCGACCCTCTTGAAGCCGCTGCACTACTTGTTGCGGCCGGTCACTATTTCGCTGAAGATGCATATGCGGCTGTCAGCAGCAAGGTTCACGAATGCATAGCTAAAGAACCACCTTTCCTGACAGAAGGGTCTCCCGCAAATTTCCTCCTCACGCCAGCAGCATCAATCAGAGAATTCATTGCATTCGCGAACCAGCCACGTGCGGTGTACCGCCGTGGAATAATGATTCACGACACACACGAAACATAAAATAAACATACAAGCCTTAAACCGCGTCATTTTTTTCCGTAATGTGATGGCGTGGAGATACTGATGGAGACTCAG
>Ga0114970_10000378_pt1 | contig 32965 bp, 27 predicted proteins | sample M_140205_XF_Meta_FD_87030 | JGI IMG/M metagenome (GOLD analysis project Ga0114970, IMG submission 87030) | Freshwater microbial communities from Lake Montjoie, Canada to study carbon cycling - M_140205_XF_MetaG | ecosystem: Environmental > Aquatic > Freshwater > Lake | place: Lake Montjoie...
CCCCTGCCTGTGCAATGGGTATGCTTGCGGTATAGGTATTTTCACCCTCTTTTTTATCAGAAAGCATCAGTTCTTGGGTTAATAATAGATGTTTCAAATCCCCAGAATCATTGGTGGTGTATGCCAACACCATTTCTACGCCGATGTCCTCATCCGTAAAAGAATTTAGAGCCAGAACGACCTTGGGCTTTAATTCAGAGCCTACAAGAAAGGGTTTGTGAAAGGTGTCAAAGGTTTCTACAAAAAGTATCTTCATATCCTGCCAATGATTTTTCATGTTGTTTTTCCACTGGGCTATATTTTTGGCTTCTATATAAACGTCCTGACGCATTTTTTCGTTTCTCTTTTGCAGAGGTAGATAATACATTTCGTTGTATTCTTTTAGCAATCGATAGCTATTGTATTTAGGCCCTACGGCCATGAACGCATTTTTTATTTTGGCAACCCATTTAACCGGAATATCTTCTTTGTTTTTGTCTTCATAGAGAGGTAGAATTTCGTGTTCAATGATTTGATATAGTGCTTCAGAGTCCATTTCATTTTGAAATTCTTTGTCATCATGTATCGAATGAGGTGGCAATGTCCATCCCATGTCAGGGGAATAGGCTTCTGCATACCATCCATCAAGGGTGCTAAAATTCAATACCCCATTCATGGCGGCTTTCATGCCACTAGTGCCTGAGGCTTCGAGTTCTATTTCCGGTAGGTTAAGCCATACATCTACGCCACTGGTCATCATTTTGGCTAGTTCCAAGTCGTAATTTTCTAAAAAAATAACATGTCCGATAAAAGATTTTTCCTTGGATATTTCAATGATTTGTTTGATCATTGATTGGCCTAAATAATCATTGGGGTGTGCCTTTCCTGCAAAAAGAAATAAAATGGGTGTTTTGCTCTTTTTAATCAAAGCAGAAAGTTTTTCCGGATTTGAAAAGAGCAGAAAGGATCTTTTATAAGGGACAAAACGTCTTGCAAAACCTATAATCAATACTTTTTCATTCAAGGCATTGAGATGTTGAATCAGCAATTGAATATTTTTATGTGCTTTATGATGTGATTTTCGGATGTGATTTTTTACTTCTTTTAAAAGATTTTTTTTCTGTTTCAGATGTGTTTCCCAAATATTTTTATCGGGTATGTCGTTAATTTTTTTCCAAGTTTCAATTTCTGATATTTGTTTTTCATATGCATTCCCCAAGCTGTTTTTCAAGAGGGCTTGCCATTCTGCTGAAATCCAGGTAGGAAAATGGATGCCGTTGGTAATGTGTCCTATGGATATTTCTTCAGGGGTATATCCAGGCCATAGATGGCTGAAAATTTTTCGGGTAACCCTTTCATGTATTTGGCTGACACCATTGATTTTTTGCGACATGCGCGCTGCCAGAAGGCTCATAGAAAATTTTTCTGCTTCATTATTTTCCTCTATTCTTCCCAATGCCATCAATTTTTTCCATGAGATATTTAACAGATTGGCATGATAAGAAAGGTATATCCTAAGCAGTTCTTCGCTAAAGACATCATGTCCGGCCGGAACGGGTGTATGCGTGGTAAAGAGGGTTGACGCTCTAACAATTTCTAAGGCCGTTTCGAATGAAATATTTTCTTCCTGAACGAGCATTTGTAATCTTTCAAGTCCTGCAAAAGCTGCATGGCCTTCATTAAAATGAAATACTTCGGGTTGAATTTGTAAGGCGTGCAAAAGGCGCATGCCGCCGATACCAAGCAGCAGTTCTTGCTTCAATCGGTTTTCCCAATTCCCCCCATATAGATTGCCGGTGATACTTCTATCTTCCATCCTGTTTTCTGGAATATCACAATCCAAAAGGTATAAGATGCTGATGCCAATATCAACACGCCACACTTTTGCATAGAGTGTTCTGCCTGGAAAAGCAATACCAATTTTGAGAATGTTTTCGTTTTTATCGAAGACGGGATGTAAAGGAAGTCCTGAATATTCCTGCGTTTCATTCAAGGAAATTTGTTCGCCATGCATAGAAATTTCTTGTTGGAAGTAGCCATTGTGATATAACAATCCCAATCCAATCATATGCATGCCACAATCACTCGCTTCTTTTAAAAAGTCTCCCGCTAATATTCCCAATCCTCCTGAATATATTTTAAGGGAATGGATCAGTCCATATTCCATGCAGAAATAGGCAATTAAAGGGGCTTTCTGATCTATTTTTCTTGTGAGATAGGTTTCAAAATTTTGATTTACGGATTCTAGTTTTTTCATGAAATCATCGCGACCTTCCAATTTCTTTAATTGAATAAAGGATATGGTTTCAAGCAGGACAATAGGGTTGTTTTCTGATTCTCTCCAGGTTTCTTTGTCCATCATTTCAAATAATTCTATGGCTTCTGTATTCCAGGACCACCAAAGGTTGCCTGCAATTTTTTCGAGGGCTTTTAGCTTCGCTGGTACTTGAGATTGTACCACCATTTTTCTCCAGATGGGTTCAGCGTTTTTGGAGATGGAATCTTCACAGGATTCCATGCTTTGTATTTTGTTTTCATGGTTGTACCGAAGAGATCGACAGCTGGCCTTGTCAAGAGCTATGCCATAGGCCTTTTTGTAGTATACTATGAAGTTTTTCCAAGTGGCAGTTTTAGATAATTCATAAGCGGCCTCTCTAGCTTCATTAACCTCCAGTTCCGTTTTGAGGGTGAACTCTATGATGTTCGATTTGATTTGTCGAATAGCTTCTTTGTCGTTGTTGTCATTGCGTTCAATTACCGATATCCCTTGTCCTATATGGGTTGATATGCTATGTACAATCATTCCAAATCCTGTCAAGTTTGTTGTGATGGTCGGAATGTGGAATGCCAAGCTTTCTAATGGCGTATACCCCCAGGGTTCATAATAAGATGGGAAGGCAGAAAGATCAAATCCTAACAAAAGTTCATAGTAGCTTAAGTCGAATATTCCATCATTTCCGCTGAGGTAAACGGGAACAAAAACCACTTTTACTTTTTTATCTTTTTCATTTTTTAAATCATTTTGTTTGATTCGATTTAAGATGAGATCCGATTCTGCACCTTGCAAATAATGTGTCAAGATGTTGTCTCCTTTGTTTTCTTCGGAATACTGGAAGTCCATTCTGTCCAGTAAATCTTTTTTCGGGCCCGTAGAATGCGCTGGAATGCAAATGAAGGCGATGATATCTTTTTTTAACTCGCTTGATTTTTGGAGTTCTCCGAGGGTATCAATAAAAATATCGATACCTTTATTTTTAAACTCATATCTGCCGCTTTTGAGAAGCAGAAGGCTGTCTTCTTTTATGGTATATCCGAATAGGGCTTCGGCTACTTTGAAAAGTTTTTTCCTTGCCAAGGTTCTTTTTTCTTTGAAAAAATAGGCGTCGGGAACAATAAAATCATCAAACCCATTAGGGGTGAGGATATCAGGTTTTTTTTCGAGAAATTTTTCGCATTCCTTCGCTGTAATTTCACTCACGGTGGTGAAACAATCGGCAGTGGCAGCAGCCATTTTTTCGAGGGAATGTTTTGCGGTCACGTCAAAACTTCTGGCTTCCTGTTCGGCATTGTAGGAGCTGAATTTGCTGTATAATGGAAGGCCATTTCCGGCTATGCATCTGCCTACAACTGTTGCATGGGTTGTAAATACGGTGCCGATTTGAGGCACATGTTCATTCAGATAGAGGATGCCTACGCCGGTGATCCATTCATGGAATTGTGCGACAATTTTATCGCTGAAGGTCAGGTGATGGTGATAAAAACATTCAATTACTTTTGCAGCAGCATACCCAAATAAGGCGGGTTCTATATAGTCCCATCCGCCGGTAAGTGAGTCAACTTTATATTGAAGCCAAAGGTTTTTAAAGATGCCATCTTTTTTAGAAAAAAAAGGAGTAAAGTCAACGAGGATCACAATGGGATTTCCGGTTATTTTCCATCTACCCGTTTTGATTTTAAGGCCCATTTTTTCAGCATGTAGGCTCCAAGATGGAAATAGATTGGGGTCTTCTGAAAATTCGGGATTGGGTTCAGGTCCTTTCCATGTATCGGGTCCAATCATAATCAAATGGTCATCCCACTCATTGGTAAGGGTGAGTGTTTTGGAGGTTATAACGGTATGGATACCCCCAACCTTATTGCAAACTTCCCAACTCACTTCAAAAATATAATCGGGCCTTGTGGGTGATTGGTTCATGACATTTAAATTATTGGAGGGCCTGCAATTTTATTTCATTTTTCTCTAAAATGGATTTTATTTTTCTGCGCAGAAAAATGGGATTGTTTTTTTTCTGCATCAATTTGTTTTCGAGTCTTTCTTCAAAATCACTCAAAACATTCATGAAATTAATAAAGGCCTCATAGGGAGAATCATATGGGTTAAAATACTTATGTACATCCCCATCGGCAAAGTGTTTGGTGCACATATAGTAGAAGTGGTCGCTGGTTTGCAAATAACGCCAGTCCTTGATAAGCTCATCATCACTGCACCTATTGATTTTTTTTTCGAGACGGTATATGGATTCAAAGGCATCGTCTTGTATTCCATTGCCTAACCATGCTGAAAGGTTTCTTTCTTCATCTGCCCAGGATACGGGCTTGGGCATGCTTATGGATGCAATGGCTTTTAGTTCATTTGCTGCTTCTCCAGGTGTTACAAAGGTATATTCCGTTTTTTCCAAGATATGTGCTGGAAAGGCTTTTAGAAAATCAAAGATGCCGGTTTCTTTCCATTGATGTTCGCCGAAGGTTTCGTAATCCATAAATAGGTTTATAATCTCTTCTTCTTTGGGAATGGCATCAATCCATTGGGTAAATTTTTCAACTCCCAAGGGGCCGAATTGTGAAAATCGAAAGGCGATATCGTCACTGAGGCGATAGTTTTTTAGTAAGATCTTTAATTCCGGATTTTTTTCGCTCTGATACAGATAATTAGGGCTTTTCCAAGTAAGCACATGGTCTGCTCCTTCTGCTAGAATGGTTTTGTAACCCATGCTGCTCACCAGATTTCCAATTTGATCAGAATAGATTAATTCAGTATTTCTAAAAACCTTTGGCTTTTGGTTAAAAAGGATTTCTATTTTATTGGAGTGGTCTTTTACTTGTTTTTTGAATTCTTCAGGATTCCGAATAGAAGACAATGAATGTGCATAGGTTTCGCTTAAAAACTCTACTTGTCCTGTTGCGGCGAGCTCCTGAAAGCTTTTTAAGGTTTCCGGTGTATATAATTCAAATTGATCCAAGGCCGTTCCTGAAATGGAAAAACTAACTTTAAATCGATTGCCAAATTTCTGAATCAAGTTCAATAAAATTTTGTTTGCCGGTATATAAGATTTTTCGGCTACTTTTTCCATGATCATTCGGTTCTTCTTTTCGTCGAAATATTCATGATGATTTCCAATATCGAAATAGCGATAATTTTTCAGTCGAAAGGGTTGGTGAACTTGAAAATAAAAGCAGATTCGTTTCATAAAAAGTATTTTTTTCGGATGATTTTAGATACGTTTTTTTTTATTCTGATTTTTATAAGTTAAATGAATAAATTTATTTTCTTCATTTTAATGAATTACCTGCAGATGTGATTTGTATATTTTTTTTATTTTTCTAGCAGAATCCTCCCATTTTATATTTCTAATTTCCTTCATTCCAGAATGAATGAGAGCATCGGATAAGGATTCATGCTTTAGTAAATTGCATATCGTATCGGCCATGGCATGGATATCCCAAAAATTAATTTTGAAAACATTTTTTAGAACTTCGGATACGCCGGATTGTTTGGAGATGATTACCGGAATCCCTGATTGCATGGCTTCTAAGGGTGTGATGCCAAAAGGTTCAGAAACCGATGGCATCACATAGATGTCGCTTAAGGCATATAGTTTTTCAATTTCTTCTGCTTGTAAGAATCCGGTAAAATGAAATCGGGAACTGAGTTTTAATTCTGCAATTCTATGAATCATGGGTAATAGCATATCTCCGCTTCCGGCCATGACAAAATGCGTATTGGGAAATTTTCGTAAAACCATTCTCGCTGTTTCTATAAAGTAATCGGGTCCTTTTTGGTAGGTAATTCTTCCAATGAAGCTTACCGTTTTTTTTCTGTACGGAGTTATTTTTTTTGTTATGAATTTATTTTTAGCTTCAATGATTCCGTTGTGAACAACCGATATTTTACTTGCTGGAATACCATATTTGTTGATGATTATTTTTTTTGTAAATTCACTTACTGCAATGATGGTATCTGCGGCCTGCATTCCTTTTTTTTCTATTTCATATACGGTTTTGTTTGGGTTTTCTCCTGATCGATCATATTCAGTGGCATGCACATGCACAATCAGGGGTTTTCCACTCATTTCTTTTGCTACAATGCCCGCAGGATAGGTTAGCCAATCATGCGCATGGATGATATCAAAAGATTTTTTTTTGACAATTTCAGCTGCCACCAAGGCATACTGGGCAACCTCTTTGATTAGGTTTTTTCCATATTCTCCTGAAAAATAAAAATGTAACATTTTTTTGGTTTCATTTTTTGTGTGTAGAATGTTTTTTTCTGTTAAGATTTCTTCATTCCATGGGGATGTATAAGGCACAATTCCGGAGTCTACCTGTATATAGTTCAAATGTTTTAATATTTTTTGAGATTCAGGATAAGATAGGTTTATGGCCGTTTGGTTGGCATCAATGAAAGATACATTTCCTTTTTTTTCATCTCCAAATAATTTAGGTACAACAAATAAAATATGTATTTCTTGTTCTGCCAGCGCTTTGGTAATACCGTAGCACGCCGTTCCCAATCCTCCCGAGATATGTGGTGGAAATTCCCATCCAAACATCAGTACGCGCATTTTGTCATTTTTATTTTTGGGATTATTCTGTTTTTTAACATGTTTATATCAATCCTACATATCCAAAGGCATGATTCCGCTTGTTTTATGTTCTTTGTTTTTTTCTTGGATATCTTCAATCATGGCTTGAATGCGCAATAATTCGGATACACTCCATGCTTGCGAAATGCTTCCGACGGCTTTATGAGGTTCTTTCCCTTCATATATTTCGGCAATACTGCCAAGGCCATATTCAAAAAGGGCTGGTTCAAAGTTTTGCAGTAGGGATTTTAAAAAACCTTCTGCTTGTTCAGGAAACACCTTTTTATAGGCATCTGCCAATGGGCCCATGAGCCAAGGCCATACTGTTCCTTGGTGATAGGCCTTATCTCTTTCTTTTTGGCTGCCTTCGTAGCTTCCTATGTAGTGGATGTCTTCTTCGGCAAGTGTGCGTAAGCCTCTTGAGGTGAGTAGTTTGGAAATCATTGTTTTTAAAATGGATTTCTGTTTGATGTAATCAAGAGGTGAATAAGGAAGCGATATGGCAAGAAGTTGGTTGGGTCTTATCGACCAATCGGCTTGGTTGTGGGTTATATAATCTGCTAAATATCCTTTTTCTTCACTCCAAAAATACTTCGTGAACGAATCTTCAATTAAGAGCGCAATATTTTCCCATTCAGCAATAAAGGCATAATCTTTTCCTTCTACGGCGGCTTCTAAAGCAAAGCGTATGGCATTATACCAAAGGGCATTTACTTCAACGATATATCCGTTTCTTGGATTTATCGATTTTCCATCCACCATGGCGTCCATCCATGTGATCGCCAGATCGCTTTCTCTTGCATATAAGAGCCCTTCTTCTGTTAAATGTGTTCTGTGTGCGCTAGGCAGCATATCGCTCGGCAATTCCTTTGTATAGGCGTTTAATATTTTTTTAATTTGCTCACCATATTCTGCCCATACTTTTTGAATGCTGCCTGTATAATTCGTGTATTGTTGGAGAGTCCAAAAAAACCATAAGGAGGCATCAACTGAATTGTATCTGGCATTCAGGCCCTTTCCGGTATTTGGAAATTGGCCGTTTTTGCTGTAATTGAGCATTGTGTCAAGTACTGCCTTGCAAATTTGGGGTTGTCCTGTGGCGAGCGTGAGTCCGGGTAGTGCGATGAAGGTATCCCGACTCCAAGAGCCAAACCAATGAAAGCCAGCTATAATTTCGCTCTCTTGTTTGTTTTGAATGATAAATTGTTTTGCAGATTTTTTTAGACAAGCTTGAAAATTGTTTTGTAGGGGATGCTTTTTCAGCTGTGTGATAAACTGTGCCCTTAGTTTTTTGGGGTCAGCCTCTGTTAATCCTGCAGCAAAAATAAATTGATCTCCCTTTTTTGCCGACAAGCTAAACATTCCGGGGCAATATAAATCTTCCGAATAATCATACCCTCTTTGTTTTTCTTGGCTATACAAATGATTGTAGTTCCATTCAGCATAGTTTGTAAATTCAACTGCACTGGAAAATTGCATGTATACATTTGACAATTCCGGAACCATTTTAATGCTGATTCCCTGTGGTATGGGGTTTGTTTTTTTTGTGACTTTGTCGTGTGCCTTTCCCAAGGAATGAACATTTCTAAAGCTGAGAAAGGGATTAAACTGCATGGTAAAAGGACTTTGCGCCTCTAAAATCGTATATCGGATATAAACGGTTTCTTCTTCTTGTGATAACATGATTTCTTTTTGTAAAATCACATCATCGGCTTTGATGATCCATTGGGGAATTCTGTCATACATAAATTCTTCCATATGCAAATATCCCAAAGGGTGATATACATCTGGATATTTATGCATACCCAATTGAATACTGGTGTTTTCTCTGCAAATGCTTTCATCTAAGCTCGAAAGAAAAACGTAGCGATGATCATCCAACAGAGGTTGATAGCCCACAAGAAGGCCATGGTATTTTCTTGTATTGCAAAGGGATAGCGTGGAACTGAAATAAGCACCTTTTTTATTGGTTTCAATGATTTCATGATCCGTGACAAAGCCTAGATTGCCTAAACTAGCTTTTTTGTACTGTATATATGACATGATATTTTTTTTAATATTTTAAAAATAGGGACTTGATGTTCGGATTTTGCCAAAATATACAATGAATGCAGTATCAAATAAAACTCGAATCCATCAACCTAACTCAACAAAATTATATAGAGGGAGTCTTCGTTGCAATGTATTTTGTCAAATTTGTTAATGATGTCTATCACTATTTTTAATCGGATGGACTATAAATTCGCTCTTTTTTAGCAGGTTTCAAAATATATAGAAATATTTAAATAGCAAGTTTTGTTAGAATGTTTGAAAAATTCACTATATTTGCACTTTCGCTTTTGAGGAGATTTTCAAGTATGTGAATAGGTATTTGATGAACATATGTTTATAAGTTTTTTTAATTTTAATTTATAAAAATGAATAAATCAATTTTGGTTATTGAAAATGAATGTGAAGTTCGACAGCAGGTCAGTGATTTGTTAGAATTAGCGGGTTATCATGTGCATTCTACCGCCAGTGGGATGGAAGGGTTATCGATTGCTAAAAAACATAAACCTGATTTAATTGTTTGTGATGTGGTCATCCCCGATTTGGATGGATATGGTATTTTAAGGGCCATTCAAAATATTCCCGAATTGGTTTCTTCTCAATTTGTTTTTTTAACATCCAAGGTAGGACCGGCCGATTTTCGTTTGGGCATGGATTTAGGTGCTGATGATTATCTTACCAAACCATTTTCAGGTGATGATCTATTAAAAGTAGTGCAACATCGTTTGCGTAAAGCGAGCTTGTTAAAGGATAATCATAAAAATACCCTGCAAGGACTTACTGGTTTTTTTAGCGATTTAAAAGACAATAAGGAATTACTTACCTTGGCTAATCAAAAAACAATGAAGAGGATGCGCAAGCGTGAAATTGTTTTTGCGGAAGGCGATTTACCCAATTATTTGTTTTTTATTGTGACGGGAAAGGTCAAATTGTTTAAAATGAATGATTACGGGAAAGAATATATTGTAGATATTCGAGGGGAAGGCGAGTTTTTTGGCTACAATGCTATTTTGGGTGATAATCCGTATAAAAATTCTTGCATGACACTGGAAAACACCGAGTTGTCATTGATACCCAAATCTGATTTTCTTGAATTGTTGGTTTCCAACACCCAAATTTCTCTAAAGTTTATCAAGTTTGTTTCAAATAGTCTTTCTGAAGCGGAAAATAAATTGTTGCATCTGGCTTATAATTCTGCGAGAAAACGAGTTGCAGAGGCTTTGTTGTTTGTACATCATAAATTTTCATCTGATGGTGATCAGGATTCTTCATTTAATTTATTAAGAGAAAATCTATCCGCTATTGCTGGAATTTCCCCGGAGTCTGTAAGTAGAAATCTTACTAATTTCAGAGATGAAGGACTCATTGAAACCAACAATGGAAGTATAAAGATACTGTCCTTAAAAAAATTAGAGCTTATCAAAAATTAATTTATTTTTTATGGTTTTGGGATTTCTCCATTTGAATATGTTTATTCTTTTTGGATGATTATCTCATAGACATATAAATAAATTTTTTCTCATTTTGCTGTTGACTTGTTTTTTTTTTCTCTCTCTCTATTTCCATTCTCTCTTTCTCTCTGTTTATTGCATCATAAAGATTTTTTCGGAGCTCATGTAAATCAGCATCTATTATTAGTTCTCTGCTTTCAGCCGTATTTCTAAATGGATATATATACGAGATGATAAAAAAGCCCAACCAGAAATGGTTGGGCTTATACCGGTTTTATGAAAATCAGGAAACTTTAATTTCCTTGGCCGGTTTGGTAATGTTTACTTCTTTTTTGGGAAGAGAAAGATGAAGAATTCCATTCTCGTATTTGGCATCTATTTTATCTGCTAAACAATTTTCAGGAAGAGAGAAGGAGCGCATAAATGCACTATAGGAAAATTCTTTCCTTTTGTAGTTTTTTCGTTCTTCTTTTTTGTTTTCCGATTTTTCTGAACTGACGGTAAGGATATTACCATCCACAGATACTTTGAAGTCCTTGCGATCTAAGCCAGGAGCGGCTATTTCTATTCCATAATCTTTATCGTTTTCAACGATATTCGCCTCAGGTACGACCATCGTTTCTCTTTCAAAATCGAAAGAAGGATCATTGATATCAAAAAGGCTTGGAAACATTCTGCCTGTATCAAAAAAATCGCTTACCAAGGATGGTAGCGTCATTGCGTTTCTTTTTACTATTAGTGACATGACTTGTATTTTAAATGTTTAATAAATTAATTAGTATGCAAAAATGGCTGTATCAATTTCGATTTGGTTGTCTACTTGTGTAATGCCGGGAGCAAACCAAGCGGCATTTTCTGCCTCTTTTTTTTCTGCATACGACTTTACTTTTCCGCTCAGAACAACCTTGCTACCCATCACATTAACCATAATTTTTTCTGAATCGATGGTGGCGCTTCGGTGAAAGGCAGAATTGATTTTCTGCTTGATATCAGTTGCGGTAATCGTAGGTTTTATTTTAATATTGTTGAATATTCCCAATACCCCTGTAAGTCCTTCAATAGCCGTTTTTGCAGCATTTCTTTGGAATTCCCATTCCACTTCTCCTTCAAGCGTTACCCAGCCGTTCTCTACCTTGATTTTAATTTTATTTTCCTCAACAGCGCTATGCCATTTTAAAGTGTTTAAAACGGTTTCTGCAACTTCCGTATCATTTTTTTTGGTGCCGGATACCAATTTGACTTCAATGTCTTCTGCTACTGCTTTTACGCCCATCACTCGTTTGGCCGCTTTTTCAGCCGAAATTTTCTTGGCATAACTATCAACCGTTCCGCTCAAGGTGACCACCCCATTTTTTACGGCAACGCCTACTTCGCTAGCATTTAAAAAAGGCTCCCACTTGAGTTCCTCCATCACATTTTTTTGAATTTCAAGATCTGTTTTCATAATGATTTAAATTTTAGGTTTAAATAAAAAGTATTATTTGTAGGCACAATGTACATGCAGATGCTATCTTTTGTCTATGTAATTTGTCAAAAACACTTGTGATTATCATCACAGCAATTTTTTTAGGTTGATCCTTTACATGGATAGAAATCGTAAAGTCTTTCTTCAAGATTTTGCTTTTTGTAATTCCTGCTTTTTTATATTTTAATTTACGAATATGTCAAAAAAATCCAAAAAAAATACATTTTTTAAGTGATTCTATGTCATTTTTTATTTCTGACACTCTTTTATTAGCGTATCTCTTTATACGACTAGAAAGCATATTTTTATAAACAAATTTGTATTCATATTCCTCACCTTTACGATCTTTCATTGAACATCTGAAAGCGCTGATGAAGTATTTTAGCATGGATTTTTTCAATATACAATGGGTTTAAATCCTCATGAGAACGTCTCTGGTTTAATACTGATTTGGTAATCGGATTTAATTCCTTATCATGAATTACATTGAAAGTTAAAGCCTCGAAATGGATCTCGAAAAATTTATCAATGTGCATTCTATTGACTAGCTGATAAAACGAATTTCTTTTTATTAAAAAGTCCCTTGATGGAATTTTTTTAGAAACGTAAAGTTCATTCTCTTTTATTAAAATTTTTCTGTATTTCTTGAAATGAAAATCAAATATTGATTTTTGTTCGATAGGGTTCTTAAATCCTTGCAGAATAATTCTGTCTATCTTTTATCCTTTGCTAAGGGCTTCTCCTTGTCTGTTTTGTTCTTCTAGTGTCCAGTTGTCGGTAAGTGTTGTTTCTAGCCAGGCTTTCCCCGATTTTCTAAAAACTTGAATCCCCATTCCGAAAAATTCCCGAAACTTTTTTTCTAAATCGATAACCGTCATCGATGGATAAATAATCAGGTCTTCTTTATATTTAATTGTTCTGCATTCCGCTAGAGTGCGTAAATCCGTACTCAGTAGTTTTTTGGCTGTGGCACCAACTGAATAACGAGGTTTTGAGAAAAACTCAATTTTTAAGTATGGAAAATAAGCGTTAAAGTCCTCTTGAATGGCAAATATTTTTTTATGGTCATTAATCTTTATTTCCATTGGTGTATTTTTGATAGTAGGCATTTGGGGCCGATTTTTAAAATGGGTTGTTATTCATGTAAAGCGAGTATGGGTGTTTGGATATGAAAGGCCATGCGTTTGGTTTGTGGTTCTTGTAATAATGTATTCCAAACGCTATGTTCTCTGGGAATGGTTATAATCATATCAATCTTATTCCTTTTTATGAATTTTTCTATTCCTTCAGTCACATCTTCCTCTGTAATGTTGTGAAAGGAATGTTGTATGTCTGTAAAAAAATGATCTAAATGCTTACCCGCTTCCGTATTTTTAATAAAATCTGCCGTCTCCTTTTCTTTTGAAACATGTACAATTTGAATCTGGGAATTAAACAACTTCGCCATTTCAAGTATTGGTTTCAGAATCTGTCCATTTTTTAAGGTTTGCAAATCACTAGCCAATGCCATTTTTTTTATTTTTTTATAGCTTGTGTTCTTCTCAATAACCAATATGGGGCATTTCGAAGTCCGGATTAAGGATGTAGTCGTGCTGCCAATAATTTTTTCATTCATGAAGCCAACGCCAGACATTCCCATGACAATCAAGTTGATATGGTGTTTTTTGCTAAATTCATCAATTTCATTCACCGGATATCCACATTTGCATTGCAATTCGATATGGATGTCGAAAGTATTTTTTTTGCGTATTCTGTCTGCAAAATGTTCTAGTGCCTCCAACGACTGCTTTTCCAAATCTTGGATTGGAATCACCATAGGGGCTTCTGTAGGGATAGCCGGATAGTTATACACGTTCAGCAAAACGATTTTGGCTTTCGTTTTTTGGGCTATTTGTAATGCATATTCAAAAGCATTATACGCAGCTTCGGAAAAGTCTGTTGGAACAAGTATGGTATTCATGGCGTATATATTTTAATAAACATAATTTTAGTAATAACAAATGTATGCCCATACATTTGACTATTGAATGAGTGCCGTCATAGTGGCTTATGATTATGGTCAGCCGCCTTTGGTAATTAAATTGTTTCGGATATTTTACTAAGGATTTAAAATTGCTTAATTTTGAGATATCAAATTTTTTTTTGTGGAGTATATGAAACATCAGAAAACAGCTATTCAGGCCACTTATTTTAGTATTTTTACCAATACGGCCCTTGCGCTTATTAAGTGGATTGCAGGCTATTTTGGGAATTCATATGCGCTTATTGCCGATGCAATTGAGTCTACAACCGATATTTTTTCTTCTTTTTTGGTTTTGTTTGGTTTGCGTTATTCAACAAGGCCGCCGGATAAAAATCATCCCTATGGACATGGACGGGCCGAACCTTTAATGACTTTTTTGGTGGTCGTTTTTTTAATTTCTTCGGCTGTCATTATTGCTTACGAGAGTATCAAAAATATGGGTACGCCGCATGCTGCTCCCAAACCGTATACGCTGATTATCTTGGGTTTTATTATTGTTTGGAAAGAGATTTCATATCGATTTGTGGTAAAAAAGAGTTCAGAAACCAATAGTTTGTCTCTGAAGGCCGATGCCTGGCACCATCGTAGCGATGCCATTACTTCTGTGGCCGCCTTTATCGGTATTTTACTGGCTTTGGTGATGGGAAAAGGCTGGGAATCTGCCGATGATTGGGCTGCCTTATTTGCTTCGGGATTTATTATTTACAACAGTTATCTCATTTTTCGGCCTGCCCTGAGTGAAATTATGGACGAGCATATGTATGATGATCTGGCTTTAGAAATTCGTGAGGTGGCTAAAAATGTGGAAGGGGTTTTTGATACTGAAAAATGTTTCATTCGAAAAACTGGGATGAAATACCATGTTGATTTACATGCGATTGTAGATGCAAATATCACCGTTAAAGAGGGGCACGATATCTCGCATTTGCTTAAAAACTGCTTGTTAATTGAAATTCCAGTCATCGCAGACATTCTCATTCACATAGAACCCAATGAGTGAGATATGCGTTTTTTAGGACCTACCTCTTTTATCTTGCTTTGCAGTATTTTAGTTTTTTAGTTTGGCAAGTTTTTCGTAGTTTAAAATGGTAATCTTGCTTCCTGATACTTCAATATAGTTTTCTTCTTTGAAGTCGCTCAAGGTTCTGATAACCGTTTCTGTGGCAGTGCCAACCAAATTGGCTAAATCTTCTCTGGATACATGCATGCTAAATATTTCATCTCCTGATTTTTTATAGGTGTCTGAAAGCTTTACAAGGGCCTCTGCTACTCTTTTTCGAACCGAGTTATATGCCAATTTGAGAAGCTGCTCTTCATTTTCCCGAAGATTCAGCGTAAGGATTTCAATAAACTTACGAGAAATTTCTGTGTTCTTATAAATAAGGGCAAAGAAATCTTCCTTCGGAATCATGCAGATTTCCGAATCTTCTAAAGTGGTTGCTGAATTGTTGTACTGTTCCTCTTGTAAAAGGGATAAATATCCAAAAAAATCTCCTTCTTTATGCAGGCCGGTTATCAATTCCTTGCCTAAATCATTGGTTTGATAGGTCTTTACCTTGCCTTTGTTGATGAAATATATGCCTTTGGGATAGCTGCCCTCTTTGTAAATTTCGCTTTTCTTTTTATAGAGCCGAACTTCTCGTTCTTCAGAAAGTTTTTTCAGTGAATCCAAGCCCTTGGCCTCTTGTATAAAGCTATTGAGGCCTTCTATGTTTCTGGTAAATTCTTTTTTGAGAATGTCATTTTTTTTCAGTCGGCTTTCAATGGCATTCAACAATTCCACATCGTCAAAGGGTTTTGTTAAATAATCATCAGCTCCCATCTCCATTCCTTTTCTAATATCGCTTCTTTCAGATTTTGCCGTAAGAAAAATAAAAGGAATTCCTGCTGTTTCCGGATTTTTAGAAAGCAAATGCAATGTGCCATGTCCATCAAGAACAGGCATCATAATATCGCAGATGATTAAATCCGGCTTTTCTCTTTGGGCCATCTCAACACCTTCTTTCCCATTTTGTGCCGTCATCACTTTGTATTGTGCCAAGGTGAGAATTTCGGCAGTGTTTTCCCTGACATCTATATTGTCTTCTATTAATAGAATCTTTTTCATAATTATTGTGGAATGATGATGGTAAATGTTGTGCTCTCGTTTTCTTTGCTTTCAAAATCTATAGTGCCGTTCATAAGTTCAGCATATTGTGCAACAATATTCAGCCCCAAGCCTGTACCTTGAATATGCGTGGCATTTTGCCCCCGGAAAAATCTTTCAAATAAATGTTTTTGATCTGCTTTTGAAATGCCAATTCCATAATCTTTCACCGAAATTCGTATGGTAGAATTAAATACCTGTGATAAAACTTCAATTTTGTCGCTATGTGGTGAAAATTTGATTGCATTGGAAATGAGATTGAATAAGATGTTTTTCAAAAACTTCTTGTCCAGATGAACAACCTCACTTCCGGTATGTTCCTGAAGAATCTTTTGTCCATCCCTTGCCATATTTTTCATTTCAGAAACTACTTCGGCAATAAATAATTTCAAATTCATTTCCATAGGCATGTTTTCAATTTTGCCTTCCTCAAGTTTACTCATCGACAAAAAGTCATTCAGGATGTCTGTGAGATTGTTGATGGAGGTTTTGATTTTTTTTACATGCTTGCTTTGATTTTCCTTGTCGTTTTGTTCTCCATATTTAGTGACAAGCGAAAGGGAAGATAACATCGTTGTCAGTGGGGTTCTAAATTCATGAGAGGCCATTGATACGAATCTGGATTTTAACTCATTGAGCTCCTTTTCTTTATTCAGTGCATTGTGGAGGTTCTTTTTTGTTTTTTCCAATTCCTGAATGGCCTCTTCCAATATCAAGGTTCTGTTTTTTACTTGTTTTTCAAGTTCCACAGAATAGTTTTTCAATTTTTCTTCTGCTTGCTTTCTTAAGGTGGTATCAATAATAAAGGCAATGACAAAATGTTTTCCTTCTCTAGAAAATGGGCTCAAACTTATTTCAAGCGGTATTTCACTTTCGTCTTTGGCTTTCCCAAATAACTCCTTGCTTAATCCCATCGAGCGCGGCTTTGGGTTTTCAGCGTATCCGTGACGGTGCTCTTTGTGCCTTTCGGTAAACCTTGCCGGAATCAGTATCTCAATTTTTTTATCAATCAGTTCACCCGTTTGGTAGCCAAATAATTTTTCTGCGCTTGGATTGATTCGAATAATTTTTCCTTCATCGTCGGTAATCAAAATGCCTTCTGTAGCATATTGAAATAAAGCTTCAATGCCTTCTTTGCTCTCCATTTTTTTTTCTAAGATCAGTTTCATGGCAAATCTACTTATTAATCTGTAAAATTACCTTTGTTTTTTGCATCAAAATATGATGAAAGTCATCGTATTTGTATTTGCACACCTATTGATCCGCTAATATTTTCTCCTACTTCTGGTTTTTTGTATGATTTATGTCATATAATTTACTGACTCATCTCATTCAAGAGGCGTTTTTTTTTAAACACCTTTGTCAAACTAAAAAAATAAACGGATGGAAATTAATATCAATGAAAATAGCCGGCTTTGTGATATTCAGAAAGCATTTAGCCATCAATTCCCTTTTCTAAAAATAGGCTTTTTTGTTTTTAAGCCTGGTCAAGAGAACGTATTTAGGCCTGAATTCCTAATTGCCGATACCACTAAAAAACTCGGAGAAATTACACATAGCCTTCGTCAAGGAAAAATTAGTATCCATGGTCATCAAAAAGTACGAACCCTTGAGCAACATTTTTATGATTATTTCGGAGTCAATATTCAAGTCTTTCGAAAGTCAGGAAATAATTGGTTGCAAACGATAGTTACCGATGATTGGAGCCTGTCAGATCAAAATAGAATGGGGGAGGAATGGATTGCTCCTGAAATAGAAGAGCCCATTGAAAACTTTGATCCATTAGGTGAGGAACAATAAATTACTTCATGAACAATAGAAATAATATTTAGGATGAAAACAGTGCTTGTACCTATAGATTTCTCTGCCAATTCCAAAAGGGCTATGGATTATGCGGTGATATTGGCGCAGAAACTCGAAATGAAAATAATTCTCCTGCACGCCTATCATCCTTCTAAAGCAGAAAAAATTTCCAATTCGTACCGACTATGGACTGAAAAAACACTCATTGGCACACCTGAAGAGATGGAATTTGAGCTCACGGCTTGGTGTCACGATGTTCAAAGCATGCCCAATGCACCTGCCTGCTCTTCTATCTTTATTAAATGTGATTTGCTCGATGAAATCTCCTATATGGTAGAAAAACATATCGCTGATTTGGTGGTGATGGGAACCAAAGGTGCTTCTGGCTTGAAAGAAGTTTTTATGGGGAGCAATACCGCTCGTGTAATTGAATTTGTTTCGTGTCCAGTTATCGCTGTTCCGGATTCCTATGTTTTTAAAGAAATTAAAAAAATTGTTTTTGCTACCGATTATCATGAAAAGGATATTTCCTGTATCCATTTTTTAGGCGCTTTTGCTAAAAAAATGAATGCCGATCTATCAGCCGTGCATATGTCTGACGGAGAATTAAAGCCCTCGTATGAAATTGAATTGTTGAATTATTTCAAAACGGAAGCCGAAAAAGTTCTCGAAAGTCAAAAGATGCATTTTCATCTTTTGTCCGGCGAAAATGTAAGTTTGTCATTATTTGACTTTATTACCCAAGAAAAGGTCGATTTATTCGCCTTAAGTCTAAAGGATCGTCTCATAAAAGGTTCTGTTTTTAATCGGGGTATTTCCTGGCGTTTGGCGCATCATATTCAGATTCCTTTTCTGACCTTTCCCATGAATGAATTTTCAAATATTTGATTCAAAAATAGATGATAAAAAATTCTGTTATTCAAATTGATTCTGCTATCCATTGTTATCATTGTGGAGAAGAATGTAAAAATGAAGTCGTTTTTTTCGATCAGCAAAATTTTTGTTGTGACGGATGCAAATTGGTTTATGATTTATTGAAAGAAAATAGTTTATGTTCGTATTATAATCTCAATGAAAGGCCGGGGATTTCGCCCGGAAAATCCGAATATGCGGCTAAATATGATTACCTAGACAATCCAGTGGTTGCCGATAAGTTGATACGCTATAGAGATGAAAATCAAGCTCATATTGTTTTTTTTATTCCCAAAATCCACTGCAGCTCCTGTATTTGGCTCTTGGAAAATTTACATAAAATCAATTCGGGTATTTTTAGCTCTTCAGTAAATTTTTTAAGAAAAGAAGTGACCATTTTTTTTGATTTTTCAGAAGTTAAACTGTCTGAAATTGGAACGATCCTCTCGCGCATAGGATATGAGCCTCTGATTCATTTAGGCGATTTGGAGCAAAAAAAAGAAAGAGGCTTTCGTACCAGTCAAATCGTGAAAATCGGAATAGCCGGATTTTGCTTTGGAAACATTATGATGTTAAGCTTTCCTGAATATTTTTCACTAGGAACCTTTCATGAAGAAGCCAATCTTAAATATTTTTTCGGATATTTAAATTTATTTCTTTCACTTCCAGTTTTCTTTTATTGTGCCTCTAGTTTTTTCTCATCTGCTTATCAGGGTATTCGCCATCGTTTTCTAAATATTGATGCGCCCATTGCCTTGGCAATATTGGTGACTTTTTCAAGAAGTGTTTATGAAATTGTAAGCCATACGGGTGCCGGATACATGGACTCTATGACGGGTATTGTATTTTTTATGCTCTTAGGTAGATTTTTCCAGCAGAAAACATATGATACCCTTTCTTTTGAAAGAGATTATAAGTCATTTTTTCCTGTGGGGGTTACGGTTAAAAAAATAGATGGAAAAGAAATCAATTTGCCTATTTCAGAATTGAAAAAAGGTGATGTTATTCTGATTCGAAATCAAGAAATTATTCCTTCTGATGCCATTTTGCTTAGTCAAAGTGCCCATATCGATTATAGCTTTATTACTGGGGAATCCCTTCCCCTAAAGCGTGAACGGGGTCAACTCATTTATGCCGGTGGGAAGCAATTGGCTGTGGCAATTGAATTGGAAATTGTAAATCCAACATCTCAAAGTTATTTGACGCAGCTTTGGAATAAAGATACTTCCAACCAAGATGCATATAAAGCAAATCAAACCTATATTGAGAAAATCAATACCTATTTTACAATCATTGTTTTAGTGGTATCTATATCTTCTGCTTTGTTTTGGTTATGGAATGACAGCAGCAAGGCTTTAAATGCACTAACCGCCGTACTTATAGTGGCTTGCCCTTGTGGCTTGTTGCTGACCTCTACTTTTGCGCATGGCAATGTGTTGCGGATTTTCGGAAGAAATAAATTTTACTTGAAAAATGCATGGGTTATTGATAAAATATGCAAGGCAGATACCATTCTGTTTGACAAAACAGGTACCATTACCCAGGGGGCTTCGGCAGATTTTATAGGAAGGGAATTAGGTGCTTATGAGCTGAAATTGCTTTGCTCTTTGGCCTCACAGTCTTCACATCCTTTAAGCCGTAAATTGTATTCGCAATACAATTTAGGAACTTTATTTGATGTTCGCGAGTTTGTAGAAATACCTGGGCAAGGTATTAAAGGGCTTGTAGATGGAAAGTTTATTGTATTGGGCTCTGAATATTTTGTCACTGGAAATGCAACACAAAAGAATGCCATTTCTGGCAATGTCTTTTTTATGATTGATGGTAAGGTTTTGGGAAACTTTGGTTTTAAAACTACTTTTAGAAACGGTTTAGATGCTCTTATTTATTCTCTTTCAAGTGAATATAAACTTGAATTGCTATCAGGTGACAACGACTCTGATTTTACTGCATTGCAGCCTTTATTTGGTGATCAAACAAGTATGTTTTTTAATCAAAAGCCGGAAGATAAAATGCAGCATGTGCAAAATTTGCAACAACAAGGCCTTACCGTTATGATGGTAGGCGACGGATTGAATGACTCTGGAGCGCTTCAACAAAGCGACGTCGGTATTGCGGTTTCGGATGATACCAATAGCTTTTCCCCTGCAAGTGATGCCATTATTGATGGGGCTGTCCTTGATAAATTACCCAAGTTTATTGGATTGGCAAAGGCTACGAAAAAAATTATCGTTGCCACTTTTGCCATTTCCCTGACTTATAATGTGATTGGATTGGTTTTTGCGATGCAGGGGCTTCTCTCCCCTGTGGTGGCCGCGATATTAATGCCTATGAGTTCCGTGACCATTGTTTTATTATCAACAGTATCTACAAGTGTGATGGCTAGATGGAGAGGTCTATAAAAAATTATTCAAATAAAAACTGACAAAAGTCAGGCTTTACATTGATACGACTCATGAGTCTGATGCATTTGACTAATTAACTTTGCCATACTAAAGAAAACTTATTATGAGTGCATTGTATGTATTAATTGGAATTAGCTTAACCGTGGCGATAGGTTTTTTGTTTGCCTTTTTATGGGCAATGAAAAAAGGTCAATATGATGATGACTATACCCCTTCGGTAAGAATTCTTTTTGAAGATGAACCATCAGATGAAAATTCAATTAAATATAAAAACTGAAATAACGTATGGAATTAGAAAAATTTGCCTATGACAATACAATTGTAAAAAAGTTCGCCTTTGCAACGATTTTTTGGGGGATTATTGGAATGACTGTAGGTCTATTAGTAGCCCTGCAAATGGTTTTTCCAGTTCTGAACTTTAATACGAGTTTTCTCACTTTTAGTCACATCCGACCACTGCATACCAATGCAGTTATTTTTGCTTTTGTGGGAAATGGAATTTTTATGGGCGTTTATTATTCGCTGCAACGGCTATGCAAGGCTCGCATGTTTAGCGATGTTTTAAGCAGTATTCATTATTGGGGATGGCAACTTATTATTGTTTCAGCAGTACTTACTTTGCCCTTCGGGTTTACCACAGGGAAAGAATATGCTGAACTGGAATGGCCAATCGATATTGCAATCGCTTTGATTTGGGTCGTGTTCGGCTGGAATATGTTCGGAACCATTCTGAAAAGAAGAGAGCGACATTTATATGTGGCGATTTGGTTTTATATTGCCACATTTGTTACCGTAGCGGTATTACATATTGTAAACTCTTTTGAATTACCCATTTCTTTTTTAAAGAGCTACTCCTGGTATGCTGGCGTTCAGGATGCCTTGGTGCAATGGTGGTATGGCCATAATGCTGTCGCTTTTTTCTTGACAACACCTTATTTGGGTTTGATGTATTATTTTATTCCCAAAGTTTCAAATCGCCCGGTCTATTCATATCGATTATCTATCATTCACTTTTGGGCTCTGATTTTCTTATATATTTGGGCAGGTCCACATCATCTATTATATACGGCCCTTCCGGATTGGGCGCAATCTTTAGGGGTAGTGTTTTCCGTAATGTTGATTGCTCCGTCTTGGGGTGGTATGATCAATGGTTTGCTTACCTTGAGAGGGGCTTGGGATAAGGTTCGTGAAGATGTGACATTGAAGTTTTTAGTTGTTGCCATTACGGCCTATGGGATGGCTACTTTTGAAGGTCCAATGCTTTCTCTTAAAAATGTAAATGCAATTGCCCACTTCACAGATTGGATTATTGCCCATGTGCATGTTGGGGCTTTGGGATGGAATGGTTTCCTCACATTTGGTATCTTGTATTGGTTGATTCCCAAAATGTTTAGAACGGAATTGTATTCAAAAAAATTGGCTAATTGGCATTTTTGGCTCGGAACGCTCGGAATTCTATTCTATGCCATTCCTATGTATTGGGCCGGTTTCATGCAAAGCTTGATGTGGAAAGAGTTTACACCAGAAGGGGTCTTGAAATATCCAAACTTCTTAGAAACAGTGACGCAGATTATGCCTATGTATGCCGCTCGCTCTTTAGGTGGTGCTTTATATCTCATTGGCTTTATTGTAATGGCATATAATATTATTAAGACGGTTAAAGCCGGTTCCTTTTTGGCAAATGAAGATGCTGAAGCGGCTCCACTTCCTAAGATTTATCAGGCTCACAAAGGGGAGCATTGGCATCGTTGGATTGAGCGCAGACCAATCCAATTTATGATTTTAAGTTTAGTCCTAATATTGATTGGTGGTGCCATTGAAATGATTCCTACATTTTTAGTGAAATCAAATATTCCTACTATATCAAGTGTAAAGCCCTATACGCCATTGGAATTACAAGGCCGGGATATTTACATTCGAGAGGGTTGTTATACCTGTCACTCACAAATGATTCGTCCTTTCCGTTCTGAAACAGCTCGGTATGGTGAATATTCCAAAGCTGGAGAGTTTGTATATGATCATCCATTTCAGTGGGGCTCTAAAAGAACTGGTCCTGATTTGCATCGCGAAGGTGGCAAGTATCCAGATTCTTGGCACTATAATCACATGTTAGATCCTACTAGCATGTCTCCTGGATCTATTATGCCTTCTTATTCTTGGTTGTTGGATAATACGTTGGATACCACTACCACTCCCGCTAAAATTAGGGCGATGATTACCTTGGGTGTGCCTTATCCTGATGGGTATGATAAATTGGCAAATAAAGATCTGGCAATTCAATCGAAAAGCATTGCTGAGAATCTTAAAAAAGATGGTGTAGAGACTTTGTCAAACAAGGAAATCATTGCTTTGATATCCTATTTGCAAAGACTTGGAACAGATATTAAAGGAGAAAATAAAAAATGAAATTTATAAATTATCTTGAATCCATCGCGGATGTCTCTATATACCCAATGATTTCTCTATTTCTCTTTTTTGTGTTCTTTTCTTTGCTCATAATTTATGTCGCAAAAACAGATAAAAAACATATTGATGAATTATCTAATATTCCATTAGATAAGAATGAAAAATAAAAAATAAAACATAAATTTTAACTTATGGAAAACGGTAAAATTCAGAAAAAAAAATTAATGGGTATGCATTTTAAGTATGCTCTGTCTTTAATCCTTCTGTTGATATCTCATATTCCTGTATTCGCTCAGGTAACTATTCCACAGCAAGGTAATTCCACTGTTTTTTCAAATCCGTTATTTGTCGGGTTTTTGTGTGTTTTAATTTTGTTGCTGGTCATTATTTGGGTGTTAGGAAATGTATTGGTGGCAGCTGGTAAACATAAAATCGAAACTGAAAAAAAGATAAAATCCAAAATCAAATCCTCAGGTTTGAAAACAGCTTTTGTATTATTCGCTTTTCTGTTTTCAACGCAATCCATCTTGGCTCAAACCAATTCAACGGCCCCTGTTGTAGCGAATAATTTGTATTGGGGATTAGATGGTTTTACTTATTATTTTATGTTGATATTAATAGCTTTTTTGCTTGTTGTAGTGGGTATGCTGTATGTTAGCGTAATGTCTTTGTTGCGTGCTGAAAATTCCTCCACAGCAAATGATTATCAAGTCTCTGCCGAGGCACCTGTGAAAGAGGTCTCTTTATTTGAAAAATTAAATGCCTCTGTTGCGATTGAAAAAGAAAAAGATATTTTGCTTGATCACAATTATGATGGTATTCGTGAATTGGATAACAATCTTCCTCCATGGTGGAAATATGGTTTTTATCTAACCATTATCGTTGCGGTAATTTACTTCTTCAATTTCCATGTTTTTCATTTCGGAAAGCTTCAATTGGCTGAGTATGATGATCAAATTTCCGCTGCCAAGGCAGAAATGGATTCGCTAAAAAGCAAAAATGCCAATATGCTTGATGAAAATAGCGTCAAAATGCTAAAAGATGAGTCGTCATTGGCCTCTGGTAAATCTATCTTTTTAAAGAATTGTGCTGCCTGTCATGGCCAAAAAGCGGAAGGTACGGTCGGCCCGAATTTAACCGATGCATATTGGATTCATAAAGGTGGAATCAAAGACGTTTTTAAAACAATTAAATATGGCTGGCCTGAAAAAGGAATGAAATCTTGGCAACAAGATTTAAATGCTAAACAAATGCAGGAAGTTTCAAGTTATATCAAATCATTGCTGGGAACCAATCCGCCTAATGGAAAAGAAAAACAAGGTGATTTATATGTGGAAGAGGCATCGATTGATTCTGTAAAATCTGCTACGACAGATACCGTAAAAATTGTTCAATAACGAATTTTATATGGATCATGAAAAGCCCCAAAATACAAAAGATGCTTTCAGAGATAGCATTAATACAATAAGTAAAGAGGGGAAGCGAAATTGGATTTTTGCCAAAAAACCCAAAGGAACGTTCTATAATGCAAGAAGTATTGTGAGCGTTTTTTATTTAATACTTTTCTTTTCCTTGCCTTTTTTCAAGGTTCATGATTCTCCCATTTTTCTTTTTAATGTTCTCGAGAGAAAATTTATCTTTTTTGGTAGCACGTTCTGGCCTCAGGATTTTTTTATTTTTGGAATCGGAATGCTTACCTTTATACTGTTTGTGGTGCTTTTTACCGTTGTTTTTGGTAGGGTTTTCTGTGGATGGGCCTGCCCACAAACCATTTTTATGGAAATGGTTTTTCGTAAAATTGAATATTGGATTGATGGAGATGCTGCTCAGCAAAGAATTCTAGCTCAAATGCCCTATAATTTTGAAAAAATCAGGAAGCGGATTTTAAAGCATGTATTTTTTTTTTTAATGGCCTTTGTCATTGCAAATACCTTCTTAGCCTATATTATCGGATCTGATGAGTTATTTAAAATCATTTCTGAACCCATTTCTGAACATAGGGGTGGCCTAGCGTCTTTGTTGGTTTTTACAAGCATTTTTTTTGCTGTATATTCATGGTTTCGAGAACAAGTATGTCTTATCGTTTGTCCTTATGGCAGGTTGCAAGGAGTAATGACCGATAGAAACTCTCTTTTGGTGGCATATGATTATTTGAGAGGCGAACCTAGGGAACGATATAACAAATCGGAAAATAGAAAATCTGGAGATTGTATCGATTGCAATCAATGCGTAAAGGTCTGCCCGGTAGGAATTGATATTCGAAATGGAACACAATTGGAATGCACCAATTGCACCGCTTGTATGGATGCATGCAATTATATTATGAAAAATGTCGACTTGCCGCCAGGGCTTATTCGATATGCTTCTGAAAATGGAATTGCCAAAAAAGAAAAGCTAAGGTTTACCTCCCGAATGATGGCATATTCAGTGGTGCTATTCTTATTGCTCTCTTTTTTGGTTGTATTGCTTTCTACGCGTAGTGATGTAGATGCTACTATTCTACGCACGCCTGGCTTGCTTTATCAAAAACAACCTAACAATATGATTAGCAATTTGTATAACATCAAGCTGATTAACAAAACCCATAAAGATATGCCTATTACCCTCCGATTAGAATCTGAATTTGGCTATATCATTATGGTTGGAAAAAATGTTACCGTGCCTAAAGAATCAAAAGCTGAAAATGAATTTTTTATTTATGTTCCTCGAAATCAAATAGCAGATCGAAAAACACAATTTCACATCGCTATTTATAGCGGTGGTAAAAAAATTCAAACGATTAAAACAAATTTCCTAGGGCCTATTTCTAACAACTAAATATTTTGAATGATTATTAAAAAATAATAAAATGAAAATAAGTTGGGGATATAAAATAACTATACTGTACCTAGGATTTGTTTTTTTAATACTTTTTATGGTATTTTTTGCTAGCCGGCAAAAGCTGGATCTGGTTGCCAAAGATTATTATGAACAGGAGCTCGTGTATCAAAATAAAATAAATCATAAAAATGCCTCAAATAGTCTTATAAATAAGCTATCATGGGTAATAGAAAAAGGTGAGTTGACACTAGTATTCCCTCCCGAATATAGAGGGTATAAAATCAAATCAAATTTGTATTTTTTTAGACCATCTGATGTAAATTTAGATAAAAAAATGGCTTTGGTAGAGGATACTTCTCTTGTTAAAAAAATTAATTTGAAAAGCCTTGAACGTGGTTTGTATAAAATGCAAATCAGTTGGAGTGCAAATACTAAAGAGTATGATGACGAAGGTTTAATCAATATTAAATAAAATGTTTTTTTTGATTGCTATTTCTTTGGGTTTTTTAGGAAGTTTTCACTGCATTGGCATGTGTGGCCCTATTGCATGGGCAATTCCTGTAAAAAATAAATCCTTCTGGTCTTTGGTTTTTGCATCCTCTATTTACAATATGGGCAGAGTAGTTACCTATTCAATTTTAGGTTTTTTTTTCGGATTAATAGGAAAGGGATTTGCCATCGCAGGTTGGCAAAATATTCTGTCTGTTTCCTTAGGCTGCCTGCTTCTAGGGTTTGTTTTTTATCCGCAGCTTAAATTCAAAGGGTTGAATGCAGCTTTGGATTTTCTTTTTTTAGATAAAATAAAAAATATCTTACGAAAACTTTTTGCTCAACCTGCTTATTTTACTTTGTTTTCAATTGGTCTTCTTAATGGTCTATTGCCTTGTGGTCTGGTTTATCTGGGCATTGCCGGGTCAATGGCTACATCGGATCCTTTTCAGGGAAGCATGTTTATGGCGGCTTTTGGCTTGGGTACCTTGCCTGCAATGCTTGCCGTTTCCTTTGCTAGAAATTTTATTGGTATCCGCTTTCGCGAAAAAATAAGACAAAGTATTCCTGTTATGGTTGGTTTAATGGCGGTATTACTTATATTGCGTGGAATGAATTTAGGTATTCCGTATGTGAGCCCCTCTCTAGAAAATCATAGTGGTATGTTGCATCACCAATGTTGTAAGATGAGGAAGTAGATTTACATGTGGAGAGTAATTTTTAATTGAAAAGGATATGAGTATGCATTGGCCCAAGCTTTCTAGCGATCAAATTAAATTTCGCGTTTTTGAAGCATTGAAAAAAAATATTAACTACAGGGAAGCGCCAATCTTTGGTTTGCCAGGTACATATCTAGATGCAGAGGTATTTGATAACCGAGAAGCTTTTTTGGAAAATGCCCCCTTTCTTTCAACATTCATTGCAAATCCCAATCACATTGGCGTACATACGTTTGGAGAAACGGATCCTATTTTTAAAGGCACCCAAAAAATAGAGGCTGACTTGATTCGGATTTGTGCCGAAGAAATTTTATGTGGAAGCCACAATGAACAAGATGGCTATGTGGCTTCGGGTGGAACAGAAGCCAATATCGAAGCTTTTTGGATTTATCGCAATTATTTTTTGCGTTCTTATGGTTGTCATTTAAATCAAATTGCCCTTTTGTATTCCGAAGATAGTCACTATTCAATTGCCAAGGCTGCTAATTTGCTTCAAGTGAAATCCATTGTCATAGCGGTTCATCAGGAGACTAGAGAAATTCATTGGCATGATTTTGAAAAGAAAATTCAGATGGCTTTGGCCATGGGGATAAAATATTTTATTGTGAACGTAAACCTTTCTACCACCATGTTTGGTTCGGTAGATCCTATTGATTTAATGACTACTTACCTGAATCAAAATGACTTGATCTATAAACTTCATGTGGATGCTGCTTTTGGTGGCTTCATTTTTCCTTTCGTAAGCCCTGATAGTAGTTATTCTTTTAAAAACCCAAATATTACCTCCTTTTCCTTAGATGCACATAAGATGCTTCAAACACCTTATGGTACAGGTATTTTCCTTATTCGTAAAGAATTTATGCAATATGTTTGTACCCATGAGGCTACCTATGTGCCCGGAAAGGATTATACCTTATGCGGTAGTCGCTCTGGTGCCAATGCCATCGCCATTTGGATGGTGCTTCATAAATATGGTTCTGAAGGTTGGAAATTGAAGATGCAAGCACTGGCTGACCGTACCTCCAATTTCTGCAAACAGCTAGACCAAATGGGTATCGATTATTTTCGCAACCCAGGCTTGAATATCGTGGCCATTAAAGCAGGTTTTATAAGTGCCCAATTGGCAAAAAAATATCACTTGGTTCCCAATGAGCATTCCGAAAATATCCAATGGTTTAAATGGGTAATGATGCCACATATCTCTTTGGATAATTTGAGTATTTTTCTTGCGGAATGGGAATCTGAAAGGCAGGTAAAATGCTAAAAAATATGTACTTTTGCACTCACAATTTATGAATACAGAAAAAGCAATGAATATACGAGTTACAAAAGAATTTAAATTTGAAATGGCACATGCGCTCTTAGGTCATGATGGCCCTTGTAAAAATATTCATGGTCATTCTTATCAGCTTGCCGTTACCTTAAAAGGCTCTCCCATTATTCATGCCGACAATCCAAAAGCAGGAATGGTTGTGGATTTTTCTGATATCAAGAAGTTGGTAAATAAAGTGATTGTTTCTCCTTTCGATCATTCTTTGGTTTTAAATAATAAAGTGCCTAGTTCGCTTTATGATGCTTTGTCAAACCAGAAATTAATTTTGTTGGATTTTCAACCCACTTGTGAAAATTTGCTCATCCATTTTGTGAAGGCATTAAAACAAGTTCTTCCTGAAGATGTTTTCTTGCACCATCTTCTCTTAAGAGAAACCGCAACCTCCTATGCCGAGTGGTATGCTGATGACAACAGCTAAAATGAAAAGTTTGATTGAAAAATACAACGTAGCGGCCCCTCGCTACACCAGTTATCCAACAGTTCCGTATTGGGATACCAATCCGCCTACTCTTTCCAATTGGAAAGAGATTGTGCAAAATGCCTTTCTGTCCGGCAATAAGGAAGATGGAATTAGTATTTATATTCATTTGCCTTTCTGTGAAAGTCTTTGTACCTATTGCGGATGCAATACCCGCATTACCGTTAACCATGCTGTTGAAGTGCCTTATATCGATGCTTTACTCAAAGAATGGTCCATGTACCTATCGCTTTTTGATGATAAACCAATCATCAAAGAGGTTCATTTGGGTGGAGGTACGCCTACTTTTTTTAAGCCCGCCAATCTTGAAATGCTCCTACAAGGAATATTTTCTCATGCAATTTTATCTCAAGATGCTGAGCTGAGCTTTGAAGGTCATCCCAACAATACCACCACTGATCACCTAACTGTTTTATATGGTTTGGGCTTCCGAAGGTTAAGTCTCGGTATTCAGGATTTTAATCTTAAAGTACAAGATGTAATCAACCGCATTCAGACCTTTGAACAAGTACAAAATATTACCCAAGAAGCTAGGGGAATAGGGTATACTTCCGTAAATTATGATTTGATTTATGGTTTGCCTTTACAAACAGCTGAAGGGATGAAATCAACAATTGAAAAAATTATCACACTTCGGCCCGATCGCATCGCATTTTATAGCTATGCCCACGTTCCTTGGATCAAGCCCGGTCAGCGCAAATTTACGGAAGTGGATTTGCCCTCAGGTGAAAAGAAAAGAAACCTTTATGAATCAGGACGATCTCAGCTTGAAAATGCCGGCTATCAGGAAATTGGCATGGACCATTTTGCCTTGCCCGAAGATAGTTTGCTGCTCGCTTCTGCAACCCAAACTTTGCATCGCAACTTTATGGGATATACCAACTTTCATACTCGCCTAATGATTGGCCTAGGTGTTTCCTCCATTAGCGATGCATGGAACGGTTTTGCCCAAAATGAAAAAAAACTAGAAGATTATTACAAGCGCATTAACAATGATGAAATACCCATCTTTAAAGGTCATATCCTTTCCGCAGAAGACCTCATCCTGCGAAAGCATATTCTGAATTTGATGTGTCTCATGGAAACGAATTGGGAAAATGAAAAGGCTGTTTGTCCGGCATTTTATGAGGGGCTTAACAGATTAAATGAAATGTGTTCCGACGGTTTGCTCGTGATCAATGATAAAAGTATTCAAATCACACCCAAAGGCCGTCCATTTTTGCGAAATATTTGTATGGCCATGGATGCCAAACTTTGGCGTAAACAGCCGGGAACCCAACTTTTTAGTTCCGCCATTTAACAACTTTTGCTCTTTTTGCCCTGTTTTCAACGCAATTTCGCTTGTTTGTAAATTTCATGATGGAATACTTCGTGCTTTTTTTACTTTTGCACACGATGAAAAAAATGCATAGTTTGTCAAATTTACATAGTTGGGGGCGCGTGGTCTTTCTCGCCTTGTTTTTGCAGGCATTCATCACAGTGGCCTATGGCAGCGATTCTTTGTCAATAGGGAAGGCCTCTACCCTTGCTTTTTACAAAAATCAATGGCTGGAGTCCTCTAATCCCATTTCCAATAAATTAGATACCAGTCTGTTTGGCGTTCAACAGTATAGTCCCTATTTTTTTGGTATTCAATACGCAGGAAATATTGGGCTTGCTGGTCAATCGCTTCTGTTTAATCCTTTTCGCAAATCCGGATGGCTGAGCGGTCAAGATTATTTTGACTTGGTAAATACCTCGCAAGATGAAATCTTGTATTACAATACCAAAAAAAGATTCACCGAGTTGGACTATGTGCTGGGTGCCAAAGGCGAGCAGGTCCTGAAAATTAAACACGCGCAAAATGTCAATCCCCTTTGGAATATTGGATTTGATCTCTCCAAAATAAATACAGATGGATACTTGAAGCGTCAAGCTACAGATGTTACAGATTATGACGTGCATACCTGGTTTCATTCTCCTAAAATGAAATACTTGGTTTTTGCTTCTTTCTTATCAAATCAGGTGATTGTTCAGGAAAATGCAGGTATTACTAGTGACAATCTTTTTGGAAAATCCAATCAAAATAGTATTGAATTGATTCCTGTCAATCTAAGTCAAGCAGGTAATAAATTGAAAAATAAAAGCATTCAGCTGACCCAAATAGTGAACTTCGGTAAAGAAAAGCAATCCTCAGATTCTTCTAAAAAATCAATTTTTGTGCCTTCCCAAAGATTTTCTCATACCATCAACTTGGACAGGGCTTCAATGGTATACTCGGATAGCGATCCGGGGGCTTTTTATAATCAATTTTATTACAATGCCTTGTCTACTCTCGACTCCATTCATGTCGATGAAATGAAAAATGAATTCGCCTGGAGTATGATGGGCCGATCGAAGGATTCATCCCTTGCAAATCCCTTTATCTGTGCTTTGCTCGCTGAACATCGTCTTGTGAAATATAGTCAGCTTGATGCCAATTACCTATTTCATAATTTTTCCGGTGGTATCCGCCTTCAGGGTGAAACCAAAAATGTCATTTGGAATGCTGCGCTCAATTGGCAGCTTTTGGGTGATAACAAAGATGAATATGTAGGAAGCGCTGAAATAAAATATAAAATGGATCATGCTGGCTTTTTGGGTTTGAGTGGGCATATGCAAAAAAGAAATCCCGCATTTGTGTTCAAGCAATATTTTTCCAATCACTTTCTCTGGGCCAATCAATTGGAAAAAGTCAATATTCAAAATATTCAAGCCTTTTATGTTTTGCCAAAATATCATCTGGAATGGACTGTTGATTATTTTTCAGTATTGAATTATGCCTATTTGGGAACTGATGCTTTGCCTCAACAACTCAATCAAAGAATAAATTATTATGCTTTTGGTTTTAAAAAAGATTTTCATTGGAAAAAAATCCATTTGAATAATCAAGTCTACTATCAATACAATGATCATCGGACGGCATTGAGTTTGCCTAGATTTATGAATCTTCATAGCTTCTACTATGAATCTCGTTTGTTTAAAAAAGTTTTGTTGGCTCAATTGGGCTTTGATTTGAGGTTTTTTGGTTCTTGGTATGCGGATGCGTATATGCCTGCCACTAGACAATTTTATCGACAAACAGAAGCCAAAATTGGTGGTTATCCCGTCTTCGATTTGTTCTTTAATTTTAAAATTAAATCAGCGCGTTTGTTTTTAAAGGTTGAAAATGTAAATGAGGGCTTCCCTTTTAAAAATTATTATTTGCTTCCTCACAATCCTTATCCACCCCGCTTATTCAAATTTGGCATTTCGTGGCGGTTTTTTGATTAATTTTGCCCCTTTCTTCATGGTTTTGCCGAAACTGATTTTTTGGATAAAAAATATTGAATATATTTTGCGGAGCAAAGCAGATTCCTTATTTTTGCCCGATAAGGTCACGACTGTCCCTAAAAAAGATTAAAAATGGACAATGGCCTTTATTACATCGGCAAGTGCCGAATGCGTTCTTAATCAATTGATATTGTTTTAAATAAGCGGTTTGAAATTTTAAAAACCGTTTTGCCTAAAATGTACCATCGTTAAAATTTAAATTAAATCATTTATTATGAGAAAAATCCAAACCTATGCGCTTTTGTTTTTAATCGGAATGCTGTCATTGCAATC